>TARA_R110002110_G_scaffold357670_1_pt1 | contig 42240 bp, 34 predicted proteins | sample TARA_R110002110 | Tara Oceans TARA_R110002110 (sample SAMEA4397330) | marine metagenome | biome: Polar Biome; feature: [SRF] surface water layer (ENVO:00010504); material: water (ENVO:00002006), including particulate matter (ENVO:01000060) such as... | depth 5 m | reverse complement strand
ATGAACGCGCCAGCAGGAAAACGCCGGTTCGCGAGATGATTGAAGAAAACCTCGTCGGGCACGAGTTCGGCCACCGGAACGATTCGCCAGCCCGAAATCGTCTCCAACCGGTCTGACAGTGGCTCCATGTCCGGGATGCCTGAGGCAGAGAGTTCCAGCGTCGCCATGGCGTCCAGCGCCGTCTGGCAGGCCCGCCCCTTTGTCACCTCACGCTGGCGATGGAACAGTCTGTCCCACCTGTCATGCTCTGCTGCAGAATAGGTGTCCCATGCCTGATCGATGGTAAAATCGGCAGCCCTCGGCACGTCGGCATAGCGGTTCTTTGGAGTACTGGTCGTGTCGGTCATCGTTGCGGATATCCGGTACTTGCTTGGACGGGCGCTGAATAAGGGTGGCCAGACAAACTATGCGCTATTTCGACCGGCGAATGAACCAGCCCACAAAAAAAGTTACAACAGAAACTTATCGCGTGCGCCTTTCAGGCTCACTCAGCTGCGCGAATCACTCGCCGCTCGGAGGCCACCAACGTGGCTGGCTCAGGGTGATCGACATCGTCCTGCGCTGGCTTCGGATAGAAATAGGCCTCCTTCTGTGCCCGCGACAGGCGACGGTGCTCATTGTGTCCCCGGTAAGTGCCCAGATATTGCATGAATCGGAAACCGATGATCTGCGGCAGGTAGGTGAAGAAGGCATGCTGGTTCCAAGCCGCGGCAAGGTCGTGCAGGCTGCCAGCAAGGAAATACCGCACCGCATCAATCCGCGTCACATGCACTTCCGGCATGATCGTTCGCAGAGTAAGCGCCTCGCGATAATAGCGTCGTTGGGTCTGACTGAGCGTTTCATCATGGATGTGCACCACTGGTGCGGACGCCACATACCCGATCTTGCCGCCATCCGACACGATCTGGCGCGCCAGCACCATGTCCTCAAGGCCAGTGCATTCCTCGTCGAATCTGTAGCGTGCCCAAGTATCGGCACGAATCGCCGCATTCGCATTGTTACAGAAGAAGCCTTCCTGAGGAAGCCGATCGAAGCTCGGAAAATATTTCTCGAACAGGCGTTTCTCGGAAAAGTTTGATCCCTCATCCCCAATCTGGCGGCCATAAGTATAATCGACCGCGCCATCGATCAGCGGCTGGATCAGGGCCTGCATCCAGCCGTCATGGGTAGGAATGCAATGCGCCGATATGAAGACGAAATACTTGCCCGAAGCAGCCTCGCAGCCCCGGTTTAGCGAGCGCCCGAAGGTGAATTCCGATTTTCCAATATGGCGGATATTGCAGTCGTGTCGTTCGGCAATCGAGAGGGTGGCATCAGTCGAGCCGCTGTCAACCAAAATAATCTCGGACGTCAGACCATCTAGCTTTTGGGATTTGCACGCCATGAGAGCGTCTTCGAACCAGCGCTCTTCGTTGAGCGCCCTGAACACTATACTTACGTCCGCCATACACCTGATCCTTCAGCCATTCAGGCTGATTTCTACCCTTTTGGGGGAAAACACCCACCCTAACACGACGATTCTTTTCTTGCCTCTGGGGAAAACTAACGCCCCGGAGACTCACCCGTCAAATGAATATGCAGCGCGTGCCACAGCCCTAAGGCAAACACCGTATGGAAGTTGCGTTGATAGGGGGGACGCCCGCCCGGGTTCAGTTAGGCTCGAAAATCGGCCGTGCCCACATGTTCTAGAAACCAAGCATAGGTCGACCGAAGGCCGGCATCCAGAGCGATGCGCGGTGCCCAGCCAAGGGCTGCGATTTTGTCGCCACTCATCAGTTTTCGCAGTGCGCCATCCGGGCGCGACGTGTCAAACGTCAGGTCGCCCTCAAAGCCTACGGCGGTCATCACCTTTCGGGCCAGCTCGGAAATTGTCAGGTCGGTCCCGGATCCGACATTTACGTGCTCGTCGCCGGAATAATGCTGCAGCAAGAACACCAGCGCGTCGGCGCAGTCATCGACATGCAGGAATTCGCGGCGGGGCGATCCCGTGCCCCAGATTTCCATCGATGCGGCGCCGCTCTGCCTGGCATCGTGCGCCTTGCGAATCAGGGCCGGAATCACATGCGAATTCTCGAGGTGGAAATTGTCGCCGGGGCCGTATAGATTGGTCGGCATCCCGGAAATATAGTCCACACCATATTGGTGGCGAAAAGCCTCGCACAGTTTCAGGCCAGCGATCTTTGCAATGGCGTACCATTCATTCGTCGGCTCCAGCGGCCCCGTCAGCAGGGCATCCTCGGTAATCGGCTGTGGAGCGAGTTTCGGATAGATGCAGGACGAGCCGAGGAACAGGAGCTTGGAAACCTCTGCCCGGAAGGCCGCTTCAATGACATTCGTCTCAATGACGAGATTCTCGTACAGGAAATCGGCCGGATAGGTGTCGTTCGCAACGATACCGCCCACTTTCGCCGCAGCCAGCACGACGGCATCGGGCTTGCGGTCGGCCATCCAGGCCCGAACGCCCGCCTGGTCCAGCAGGTTCAACTCGTCGCGCCCCGCCGTGAGAATCTCGCAGTTCTTCTGTTCAAGGCGCCGGACCACGCCTGCTCCGACCATGCCGCGATGGCCCGCCACGAATATCCGTTTGTTATCCAGTTCGAACATATGACCTCATGCTTCCGGACTGCCCGGATTTGGCCCATCTAGGGTGCGTTGGAACGACTTGTGAAGACCCAGTAGCGTTGAAGAAAGAACGACACGGCAACCATGCAGGGCATTGCCACGATATAGGCTTCCACGGCAGTCAGACCAAATTGCATGATGGCGTAAATCACACCCGTGCCGACGACGTACTGGGCCGCATAGGTGAGTAGATACTTGAAGACGATCTGGTAGGATGTCCGCGCCGCGTGGCTGAACACGAAATGCTTGCTCAACAGGAAGCCGCTGAAGATCGAAGCGATGATCCCGGCTAGATTGCCCAGCCAGGCCGGCGCCAGCAGCCAGCGCACGGAGACATAATAGACAACAAAGGCAACGAACGTGTTGAACAGACCGGCCAGAACGTACCTAATCAGCAATATATTTCTCTTTCATAAGACGGCGCGATATTGCTGTGGTCATCGGGCTCTGCGGCGGTTTTCCGCTCTGGCGGCGCTCTCCGGCATGCTGAGGGGATCCAGACTTGCACTTCCTTTAGGTTGCGATACACGAGCCTTGTCCTGATCACAACAATGCCGAGCCTTGATGCCCAACGAACGCGTATCCTTCGTCTCACCGGTCTATAAATGCCGCGACTGCCTGGTCAAGCTGGTTGAAGAGATCGAAACGGTCTGCGCGGAAATCGGCGTCGATTACGAGGTCATTCTGGTGGATGACAAATGTCCGCAGGGCTCGTGGGAAACCATCGTGGAACTTGCCGCGACCAATGACCGGGTCATGGGTGTGAAACTGTCGCGGAATTTCGGTCAGCACTCGGCCATCGAGGCCGGTCTAGCTCAGACAAAAGGTGACTGGGTCGTTGTGCTCGACTGCGACCTGCAGGACCAGCCGGCCAATGTCAAAGCCATGTGGGACGTCGCACAGGCAGAGGATGTCGACATCGTCCTGGCCAAGCGCGAGACGCGGACAGACGCGCTTCATCGCCGGGCCTTTTCCTTCCTATTCTACAAGCTCCTGTCCTCATTGACCGGCACACGGATCAGCGCCGACATTGCCAATTTCGGCCTCTACCGCCGCCGCGTCATCGACGTGCTCAACAGCTGGCATGAAGAACAGAAATATTTCCCGGTAATGATACAGTGGATGGGCTTCGAACAGCGTACAGTTACGGTGAAACACTCTGACCGCTTTGCTGGCAACTCCGCCTACAATTTCAAAAGCCTTCTGGCCTTGGGCGCCAAGGTTGTCCTGTCTTTCTCGGACCGTCCGCTCTGGTTCATGTCCGCAATAGGCAGCGGCATCGCGGCCAGTGCCTTCCTGGTGACCCTTGTCGTTCTCTTCCGCGCCTTGTTTGGTGACGTTGCCGTTGAGGGCTGGACCAGCCTGATGCTCTCGATCTGGTTTCTCGGGGGCGTCAACATCACGGCAGCGGGCCTGCTGGGCATCTATCTGGGCCGGACATTGAGAGAGGCCAAGGGTCGGCCAGGCTTCATCATCGCCCGAACCACGAGAACGGTAAAGGCGGACACCCGTGTCTGAGCCGGACAAGCTGCCTTTCACCTGCGCCGGCGTGGGCCTCAAGGCAAACGAATACCTGCGCGATCTCGACGCGCTCGGTGTCCGACCGACGCGGGTGGTCAGCTACCGGCAGGCGATGGACCAGTTGTCATCCTTTGAATCCATCGCCGCATTCTGCGCCGAAAAATCAATTCCGCTGGAGGAAACCAAGCGCCCGTCCTTCGCGCCGGACGAACTCGTCTTCATGGTCGGCTGGCAATATCTCATCAGGGACGCAAGCCAGAACCTCATTGTTTTCCACGACTCCCTGCTACCGAAGTATCGTGGCTTCGCACCGACTGTAACGGCCATGATCAATGGGGAAAGCCGTATCGGCGTGACGGCCCTGAAGCCGGTCAGCAAGGTCGATGCCGGCCCGATCATCGGACAAATCGCGACCGAGGTGCACTATCCGATGCCGATCGCTGAGGCGCTCCGCAAGCAGGCGCAATCCATGTCGAAACTCACCGTGGAAATCCTTGGCACCATCGTCAATGGCATGCCTGCGGGGGCTCCCCAGAACGAGGCGGAGGCTACCTATTCGCTCTGGCGCGATGGAGAGGACTACTGGATTGACTGGTCACAGCCTGCTGACCGTATCGCCCGGATCGTCGACGCGGTCGGCCCGCCATATGAGGGCGCTCGCAGTCTTTTTAGCGACGAGGAGATCATCATTCGCGCCGCGCAGGCATTGCCTGATCTCGTGTTTGAAATCCGCCAGCCCGGCAAGGTCTGGAAACTGGAAGACGGCGCACCGGTCGTCGTGTGTGGGCAGGGCCTACTGAAGGTCATCCACGCGGAAACACCTGATGGCCAGACGGTCAGGTTCGACCGTGTGCGCAGCCGGTTTGCCGGGCAACCCGCGCTGTGTTGAGTTACTGAGCTTGTCTTACCAGCGGTTGCAGGTGCAAAGCAGGCGTCTGCCAGAATCGGAGAATCCTTTTGTCCACCCCATCGATCCCCTTTAACCGACCCGCCATTGTCGGCAAGGAACTGGACTATATCCAGGACGCTATCGAAAGGCGCCAGCTCTCAGGGGATGGGTATTATACTGAGCAATGCCAGGCATGGATCAACCGCACCACAGGATGCCGGGCATCGCTGCTCACGCACTCCTGTACAGCGGCGCTTGAAATGGCAGTAATCCTGGCAGACGTGGGTCCGGGCGATGAAGTCATTATGCCTAGCTATACCTTCGTTTCGACAGCGAATGCAGTGGTCCTGCGCGGCGGCATTCCCGTCTTCATCGACATCCGTGAAGACACGCTGAACATGGACGAAAATCTCGTTGAAGCGGCCATAACGCCAAAGACCAAGGCGATCATGACGGTGCATTATGCCGGGGTCGGTTCAGAAATGGCTGCGCTCAGGAAGATCGCCGACGCTCACGGCCTGATCCTGATCGAGGACGCTGCCCAGGCACTGGGATCGACCTATGACGGCAAGAGTCTCGGGTCGCTCGGCCATCTCGCAGCCGTATCGTTCCATGAGACCAAGAACATCACCTGCGGCGAGGGCGGCGCGCTGCTCATCAACGATCCGGCAATGATCGAACGCGCCGAGATCATCCGCGAAAAGGGCACCAACCGGAAACGCTTCTTCCGTGGCCAGGTCGACAAGTATACTTGGGTAGATATCGGCAGCTCTTTCCTCCCGGGCGAGCTAAACGCCGCCTTCCTATTCGGCCAACTCGAGAAGGTCGCAGATGTGACGGATACGCGGCTCGCAGACTGGAATCGCTACTATGAAACTTTTGCTTCCTATCAGACCGAGGGCTTGCGCCTTCCGATCATCCCCGCGAATTGCGAGCATAACGGTCACTTATTCTATCTACTGCTGCCGTCGGAAACTGACCGAGCTGCATTCATCGCATACATGAAGGCTAACGGCATCATGTCGCCCTTCCATTATGTTCCGCTGCACTCATCTCCCGGTGGTCAGCGTTTTGCCCGTGTGCATGGTTCCGTGCAATTGACGGATTCACTTTCTGAGCGTCTCGTTCGCCTGCCTCTCTATTTCACACTCGGTCAGGACGTCGAGCGTGTGATCGACGTTGCATCCGACTTCATCGATAACCTCTAGCGGGGAGCGGCCGATGATAATTCTCGAGACTGGCATTTTATGACCGGGACAGGCTCTGCACGGCTGCGCGGCTTTACAGGCGCGCCAGCGACCCAAGTGTTCGCCGCAACCTTCGTGTTCGTTGCCCTGTTCGAACTCATCTTCAAGGCGCATGTGATCTTCTCGCACGCCCTGTTCCTCGACGACTTGTTCTACTTTGAGCGCTCGCTCAGCGGGCTGACATTCAACGGGCTTGAGACAGCACCGCAGGACGTGCCGTCGGGCCAAGGGGCCGACTTTACGCCCAACCTACAGCTCTACCGCGCGCTTGCGAGCGGGCTCGGCGACATCGTGCTGCTGAGGCTCGTACATCTTGCCGTTTTTTGCCTCGACGCCGCCCTACTTGCGCTGGTCCTGCGCCCCCTTATCAAGGACCGCTTCCTGACGGTGCTGACTGCCGCCTTCGCCTGCCTGACGCCATTCTCCCACATCCTGATTATTTTCGCGAACGGCTCATATTTTGTCTGGTTCTTTCTGTTCTACTTTGGCGCCTTTCTCTCGTGGAGAAGGGTCGATTTCCGTTCCGGCGACATGCGGTCAACTTGGACGTGGATTCTCGTCGGCGCTGTCCTGGCGATGCTCGCCGCACTGACTGTCGACAGCGGAATCCTCCTTCTCTGGCCTCTGTATCTTTTTCTCCTGTGGAACGCCCGTGCCTGGAATGCTCGCCAAGGGCGCGTCACTGCCACCATGCTTGCGCTGTTGCTAACAGTGTTCACCTGGCACACAATCGCGTCGATACATCATCCCTACACAAGCATCGCCGGTCGTCTCAACTACTCCCCTTTTGCGATACTCAAAAACGGGTTGTATATCCTGTCGCATATGATCTGGCGCTATGTCGAACCGATGGCGTACACTGGTTTTTCAGTCGCGCGCGAAAACGTCTGGCCAGCGGCGGTACTGATCCTTGGTACGACTGCCGGACTGGCTATATCCTTCATGGCGGCACAGGCCCGCTTTCTGGTCCGGCTCGCCCAGTCGCAGGTGCTGCAAACGCTAGGTTTCTTCCTGCTCGCCACACTCGTATCCATAGGGCCGTACACGATCCAGACCGTAACGCATATCTGGCATTATTTCCCGCACATGCTATTTTTAATTCCGTCTATCATTCTAATCCTCGTCATTGTTATGCCACGATGGGGCGCTTACTCGGTGATACTTGTATGCGCCGTCCTGACCGTGTCGGCTTACCTTCAAACAATGCCGAATTACATCTTAAGCGTTTCGCGGCAGAAGGCGATTGCCAACTTCATTCAGGCCAATACCAAGGATATCCGGGAGCATGACCCAATCGTCGTCACTATCGACACACGAGAGTTGGCGTCAGGTCTGATGAACACCAACAATTTCTCTTCGTTCGCCCGCCATGTGACAAGCGATCCATTCCTTCCGAAAATTGAGGTGCTCCAGATCGTCGCAAACTCGAAAACGAAGGCCGACTTGCCTCTGGAACAGTCTGGCGCGACAAACATCAGGATCCGCGGTGGCTTCGAGTCGATCAGCCTGATAAAGCCCCCAGTCTGGGAAACGACCGAGCATGTCTCGTTCAATGCTACCGGATCGAATGAACTGACCTTGCCTGTCGGCCTCGCCCCCACCACATCTGTCCGGTTAACTGTCAAGTTGTCACCCGATCACCGAGTCGATCAGGATCAGCCGTATTCCACGACCTTTCCACCAATGCCGTTGCACGCAACGCATATAAGCATCTACCAAAAGTCCAGCGGATTTCACATCACATCCGACGACGTCGCCTCCATCGTATCAGATGACCTAACAGCAGCCATACGCATCGTAGGCGTGGAAGGAAGCTACTACGAGGCAGAGATTGACGGAACAGTCTATTCGTTGGAAATTCAGTCCCTCAATGGAAATTGGACCCTAGGTCGCGGATTCAACGACCGCTACTGGCAAGGCCACATAGATTTGACCATCGAAACAGCGCCCAGATAGGCGACGAACCTAAAGTGCGGCCTCACATCCAGAAGGCAGCTTCGAGCCAACAAAACAACATGCGTCTTTTGACCCGCGAAGTTATACAAGAACCATACTCTGCAGTGGCAGCACGCAGCCTGCACAGAGCAACTATCGGAAACAGTCAGTCTTGCAAGGTGGCATTGTGAACTTAGACGAACCGCGACAGCGCCGGTTACTGTCCCTGCTGCTCTTGCTCCTCGTAACTCTGACAGCAAGCATTTTACTGCAACTAATGATGCAATGGAAATACGTCGTATCAGATCTGATAATTTTCGACGATGCTATATATATTCCAGGCTACTTTCTCGGTGAACATGTCGCCGAACCGACGAACTTTCTACCCTATAAACTGCTTGCTGCCGCATCGACTTTCAGGTCCGTCACGCTGATCAAACTGCTCTCGGTCGGCTCGCTCGGCATGATTGCCGCCATCTTTGCAATGGTTCTGGACAGACTGACACGGGATAGGGTCCTGGCTGTTGTGACTGCGCTAGCTTTCACGACCTATACAGTCGCTCTTGAACAGGGCTTCTTTGTCACGGGTTCGCATCCGAGCCTGGCTATGGTCTTCGCCCTTGGATCTCTGGCCGTTTTCCTGCGATCGGGATCAAAAACCGGCGCCACCCGTTCGGCGTTCGTCTTCGTCTCGGCGCTCCTCGCACTGCTGTCATCGGTCTCGTCACCGACGGCCCTTGTGGTCGTGCTCGCACCACCTCTATGGGTGCTGACTGCCTTCCTGTTTCACCGTGCGCCGCGAAACCTTGGGATGGACCTCGCGCTCACTATCTGGCCGACCGCGCTGCGCGCCATCGCCGGAAATAACAGCTTCCATTACGCCAAGGTGGAAGGCTGGACCGAACTTTCGACAGTGAATTTCATGCAGAATATCATCAATGCGCTAGAGGCCGTTGTCGTTGCACCCTTGTCCGGGGGGTGGGTTGCGACCGGCCTCTATATCGGTCTGTTCGCGCTACTTATCGGCGCGATAGTGATTGAATTCGTCCGGGTGAAGCGCGGGGGCAGTGCGGAGACGACGGGGGACGTGACACCCCGCGACCTGTTCATCCTGCTGGCCTGCGCCCTGCTTGCGGCCATTCTCGTTCTCGGACCGTCCCTCGTAGTAACTACCTATCTTCCGCGATATGCTTGGCCTGCTTACCTGTTCGGCGCGTTCCTGCTAGCTGCCCCGCTTGTCTGGCTGTCAAGCCGTTCCGGCCTGTCGCGGAGGCTCACCCTAACGATACTGACCTGCTTAATCCTCCTGAACATCGTAACGACGCCGCAGCGCCGCGATTTCGAATTCCTGCGTTTCCTGAAGGCGCACCAGATTGTCGTGGCCCTGACGCGCGAGGCAGCCCCGGCGTGGCCCGCTGACGCACAGGTCGTCATGCTATTGCCCAAAAGCATGGCCTCTCCCAGCCAAGGATACAACCACTGGAGCACGGGCTATCTGAGGATTCTATCGAACCATTCGGAGATACTCGCGCTCATTGGTCCTGACTACAGGGTGTCGGAAGACCCTTTCGTCGAGAAATGGAGCCGCAGCGGATCCGACTATTGGTCAGACAAGAATGGCCGGCTTTCCCGCGAGCGCATGAAAGGGCTGGAGCCGGACCGGCCAACATTCACTTACCGCTACAATGCTGGAAAGGACGCTCTGGAGCCCGCAAATCTGGCGTTCCTAAAACCGTCCGGAGCCAGATTCTTTCTCGCCCCGGGGCAGTCCCTGGATGGAACGCAGGCCTTCACGCCAGCCGTCTGCGCCACCGAAATGCCTATCTTCAACTGGCCTATCACCCAATCTCTGGAAGATTTCAGGACATCCTGGACAGACAAGGACCTGCCCTGGGTCGTGGCAGAGCAAATCATTTTCGACAAATCCGGACCGCGTGAATTGGATACGCCCGTGAACCTCAAGGTGGCGACACGTGTCCGGCTTACACTCACCTTGTCGCCTGACCATGAGGTCGCTGAGGACCTTCCCACATCCGCGACCTTCCCGCCCATGCCATTGCGCTCTCCCGCGATCAACATCTACCACAAGGCCAGCGGATTTCACGTCACGTCGACCGGTAGTCCGTCAATCGTCTCCAGCAATCCGTCAGATGCCATCAGGCTCGTCGGCATAGAGGGCTGCTTCTACCAGGTCGAAGTCGGCGGCAAGACATATCCGCTCGAAATCCGCTCGTTAAATGGCAAGTGGACCCTCGGTCGCGGTTTGATGGATCGTTACTGGCAGGGAGAAATCGATTGGAAGCTCGAAACTGCGCCATAATAGACTGTCCGCCTACGCGGAACGGTCCTTGCGCCACTTTTCCCGCGCGACGAGGTCGAGGTCGGCCCGCACCATTTCCTTGACCAGTTCGTGGAATTTCGTCGTGTGGACCCAGCCGAGCTTTTCGCGTGCCTTGGTCGGATCGCCGATCAGGAGGTCAACCTCTGTCGGCCGGAAATAGCGCGGATCGATCTTCACCAGTGCCTCGCCCGACTTGGCGTCGAAACCGACCTCGTCAACGCCTTTTCCCTTCCAGTCGATGGTGCGTCCGACTTCCGCGAAGGCGAGTTCAACGAACTCCCGAACCGTGTGGGTCTCGCCGGTCGCCAGTACCCAGTCTTCCGCCGAGTCATGCTGCACAATGCGCCACATGCCTTCGACATAATCACGCGCGTGCCCCCAGTCGCGCTTTGCGTCGAGATTGCCGAGGAACAGCGAGTGTTGCATATTATTCTCGATCGCGGCCACAGCGCGAGTGATCTTGCGCGTCACGAACGTCTCGCCGCGGGTCGGGCCTTCATGATTGAACAGGATGCCATTGGTGGCATGAATGCCGTAGGCCTCGCGATAGTTCACCGTGATCCAGTAGGCGTAGAGCTTTGCGGCCGCGTAGGGGCTGCGGGGATAGAAGGGTGTGGTTTCGGACTGGGGCACTTCCTGCACCTTGCCGTACAGTTCCGAGGTGGAAGCCTGATAGAACCGCACCGAATCGTCCAGTCCGAGGATCCGAATCGCCTCCAGTAGGCGCAGCGTACCGAGCGCATCCGCATTTCCGGTGTATTCAGGCGTTTCGAAACTGACCTGAACATGGCTCTGTGCAGCCAGATTGTAGATCTCGTTAGGCTTTGTCTCTTGCACCAGCCGGATCAGGCTTGTGGAATCCGTCATGTCGCCATAATGCAGAAAAAAGCGCGTGTCGCTTTCGTGCGGATCGACGTAAAGTTGATCAACACGGGCTGTATTGAAAGAGGATGACCGGCGTTTAACACCATGCACAATATAGCCCTTATCGAGCAACAGTTGGGCGAGGTAGGCGCCGTCCTGTCCTGTAACACCAGTGATAAGCGCTGTTTTGGTTGACATCTGAGTTCCGTCTCTGCTTTAGGTCCGCGGGTCGAACGGCTTATGGCCCATAGTCTTTGGCAATTGCAAGTTAAGCGTTGGCCAGCGCTGAATAGCGAGATCGCTGCGCTGCCAAGATACGAACCAAATCGCCCGTGGAGGTTGACAGTCTTGTTCGATTTTATTCGGAAACCTGAAATCTGGCGTGCCATGGATGCCGGACTCATGTCTGAAATTCCCGGCAAGCTGAGCTTCCAGCTCAAGACCATGCAGGATCTGGCCGTCTACGCGCACCTGCGCGATCTCAAAGATATGGACATTGCCGAAATCGGCGGCGGCGACTCGCGGATCCTGCCCCAACTTGCCAAGACGAATCGCTGCTTCAACATCGAGCCATTCGAAGGTGCCGACAACGGCCCGAAAAGTGAGGTCAAGATTGTCGGCGTCGAGAACGTCCGCACAACCGTAGGGTGTTTCGATCCAGTCCTGAAAGACGCTTCATTCGACACCGTGTTTTCAGTGTCCGTTGTGGAACACGTGATCGACCCCGAGTTCCCGGCATTCTTTGAGGACAATATCCGCATCCTCAAGCCCGGCGGCGTGATGTATCACGCGATTGACATGTACCTCGCAGATTCGCCGAGTGATTTCTGGCGTGATCGCTTCGAAATGTATCGCAAGGCCGTTACCGAGCGGGACGATCTGGTCCCGGTGGGACCCATTGGAGCGTCACAACCGGCATTTACACCTGACATGGCATCCAATCCCGATCAGATCATGTATGGCTGGAAGACGATTTCGCCCGGCTTGAATGACCTGCGCCAGATCGCGCAAAGCGTTTCCCTCCTTATTGGTGTAAGGCGCCGCTAATCTGAACAAGCCATTCATGTTTTGTCTTTTTAATTATATCAAGAAAACCGCAGGAACATCAGTTCGGGGTGAGCTGTCCAAGCTGTTCCAGGTCCGCGAGGACAACCACAAGGACATCTCCCGAGAAGAAGTGACCGTAACCCGCAGTGATGTTACCGTCCGCATTCGACCGTTTTTCGAGTTCAGCGATTTCGAAATTCGAGGAGCGGTCAAGGCTTGATCAGGAAATCTTTGACTATACGGCGTATGTCGCTAACGCGACTGATGATGCCAATCGCCAGGGTGTGGTAGAAAACAAATAAAAACGTGTTTCGTCGCCAGAATGCGACAATTAGGAATTGTAGTATGTTGCTTACCATTGCGATACCGGCGTACGGACGCCCCGGCCCGCTGAGACAGGCCTTGGACAGCTTCATCTCGCAAATCGCCGGCAAGCATGAAGCCGATGTCGAGATCATTGTTGCCGACGATGCCTCACCTTACGATTCCCTAGCCTTCGTGGCCGATCTGGCAAAACAGCATGCCTTCCTCAAATATGTCCGCTATCCGCAGAATGTCGGTCTAGAACGCAACCTGATCGAATGCGCCACCAGCGCGACAGGCGAGTTCCTGTGGATTTTCGGCGACGACGACTTCCTCGAGCCTGAAGACGCGATGGATGACATACTCGCGCGGCTGCGGACGGGGCGTCATGACATGCTCGTACTTAACCGTACGCGGCGCTCCAGCGACCTCTCAGAGACCATCACTGCCAACTGGATGCGCCTCGATGGCAAGGACCGCACCTTCGCCGGCCTGCGTGAGTTCTGTCTCGAGTTCGGGTTCATCAGCGTGATCGGCTTCATCTCGGTGAACATATTCCGCCGCGAAGCCTTTCAGGCCATCGACGCGACGCGCTTCTTCGGGACAATGTATCCCCAGCTCGGTGCCATGCTGGAAGCCTTTCACGACCGCCCCTTGGAACTCGTCGCCCGGCCAACCGTGTGCCATCGCACACAGACGGCGTCGGAAAAGCGCGCCGCGCTCGGTACGAAGGCGTCAGAAGCCGATTTCATGGCGGATTCCGAGCGCCGCAACGCAATTTATTTCAGCCATCCTTATATCGCGATGCTGGACAGCCTGATCGATAAAGGGGCGTTCAACCCGGTCGATATCACCCGCATCCCTGAAAATACAGTGATCAACGGCCTGCTGGTCGATTTTCTCATCAATTGCGTGGACAAGAGCCGCCTCTATCCTGACAGGTTTTCGCAGGATAATTGGGAAACCACTAAGCGCTTCTTCGGCCGCCTTCCGCTATCGAAGACGCAAGGCGCGGCCATGGCGGAAATATTCAACGCTACGTCGGCTGTCCAGCCGGACGCAAAGCGACCTCAGACCACAGGAAGACAGAAGATGCTGACAATTTCCGTGGTGACACCAAGCTACAATCAAGGCGAATTCCTTGATGAATGCCTGAGTTCCGTGCGCGACCAAACCTACAAGCCGATCGAGCATTTCGTGTTTGATCCGGGCTCGACGGACGGCAGCCGTGGCATCGCCCGAAAATACAAGACCGTGACACTGTTCGAGGAGCCGGACGAAGGCCAATCCGATGCCCTGAACAAGGGGTTCGCGCGCGCCAAGGGCGACATCATCGCCTGGCTGAACTCCGATGACGTCTTCGCCTCGCCGGATGTATTCCAGAAAGTGATTGACCGGTTCAATGCGCCGGACGCGCCCGACATCGTTTACGGCAAGGGCATCTATATCAACGAGACCGGCGAGACGCTGCGCGACGTCTACATCAACAAGAATCCAGAAACGCTTCCCTGGCGCCTGCAGCAGGAAGACGGCATCCTGCAGCCTGCCCTGTTCATGCGCCGAAGCGTGCTCGAGGATGTCGGCGAACTCACCGGATCGCGCCACTATTGCATGGACTATGAATACTGGATCCGCTGTATCGCGGCCGGCAAGACCTTTGCCTATGTAGACGAAAACTTCGCCCTTGCGCGCTACCACAACAATAACAAGACCTATGGCCAGCGCGGCAACAGCTATTCCGAAGTCTGCGACATGCTCGTCACCCATTTCGGCTATGCCAACCATGTCTGGCTGCGCCGCTATGCCGAATTCCTAAGCGACGGCTTCGACGGCGTGCTGGCACACGGCCAAAATTCCGACATTGCGGACACGGCCATACTGGACGGCATATATCGCAAGCTGCTGACGGACTATAATGGCAGCAAGATGGTGCTGGACCATCTCACGGCAAATGCAGCCGCCAAAGGCTATGGCGATACATTGCGCGAGATGCAGCGACTGGGCATCGGCCCGTCCGCGCCGTGCACAGAAGTTCCACTCGACATGGATTCGAAGCGGGGCCAGTCACTCTACACAGTCGGGCCACGTCGCTGGGCCTTTGATGCCGACTGGAAACAAAGGGAACTCGAAAAGGCGCATGCCTATATCCGCGAGCAGGCCAATAACCGGCAATCGGATGTGTGCGTCATCGTCGGCAACGGCCCCAGTCTGAAGAAATCCAACCTGGACCTTCTGGCCGGCCATGACGTGATCATTTCCAACAACGCATTCCTCGACAAGCGGCTGAAGGAACTGGCCACCTATTACACGGTCGTGAATTACCTTGTCGCCGAACAAAGCGCCCACAACATCAACCGTCTCGAAGGGCTGTCGAAGATCCTGCCTTACTGGACGGGCTATTGCCTGAACCCAGGCGAGGACACCCATTTCATCGAGGCGGTGGGGCATGCGGAATTCTCGAAAGACATCTTCAAGAACGCATCCTGGCGCCACACAGTCACCTTCTTCAACATGCACATCGCCTTCGGCCTCGGCTACAAACGGGCGGTGCTGATCGGGTTCGACCATTCCTACAAACAGCAGGCGGGCGTCAAGGAAGGCGACGTCATCGTCAGCAATGAGCGCGACGAGAACCACTTCGACAGCAGCTATTTCCAGGGCAAGAAGTGGCAGGCCGCCGACGTCGGCATGATGGAGCAGATGTACCTGCTCGCCAAGAAGGCCTATGAAGAAGAAGGCCGTGATCTGATCAACGCGACGGAAGGTGGCGCGCTTGAAGTCCTGCCACGAATGCCCCTTGCCGATGCTCTCGCAATGAAACCGGTGCCCGTGGCCACCATGACCGAGGCTGAAGCTGCCGCCAAGCGCTCGATAGCAAGTCACATCCGCACAATCCCGCGCGATCAGCATGCCCAGGTCGATGAGACGGCTGTTGTGGCACGCCTGCTAGCGGCCCGCAAGGGCGGCGATCACGTCATGCTTGATGTTGGCGCACATGTCGGCACATCTGCGCAGTGCTTTCACGACCTAGGTTGGTCGATCCATTGTTTCGAGCCGGATGCCAAGAATCGCGCCCAGCTTACCGAGCGCTTCAAAACGGCAAAGAACGTGCGGATCGATACGCGTGCCGTCAGCGATGTCGCGGCGAACGGGGTCAAGTTCTTCACATCACCACAGAGCACGGGCATTTCAGGCCTTCATGCATTCCACGAGACGCACTCTATTTCGGACAGCGTCGATGTGACGACACTGTCTGATGTCGCGCAAAATCGGAACTTGACTCAGGTCGATTTCCTGAAGATCGACGTCGAGGGCTTTGATCTGAATGTCTTGAAAGGCGTGCCCTGGGACCGACTGAAGCCCGATGTGGTCGAGTGCGAGTTCGAAGACGCAAAGACGCTGAATCTCGGACACACCTGGAAAGACATCGCCGAATACCTGCGCGAGCAGGGCTACACGGTATACATCAGCGAATGGCACCCCATCGTGCGATACGGGGTTGCGCACGACTGGTATCGCGTGGTGCCCTTTGAAGATCACACAATGGCGGATGACGCGTGGGGCAATATTCTCGCTTTCCAGAAAGACCCCGGATATCCGGCACTCGTCAACGCGTTTGACGAACTCCTGACGTTCCGCGCTCTCCCGGATACCGATGGTCCGACGACGCGCAGAACGGCAAACGGCGAGGCCGCTGCACTATCAAAGAAACAATTGAACCAAGCAAGAACAGAAAGCAAAGCTTCGATGCTGAAACAAACGCCTAACGCCTCTCTTCCGGTTATGACCGCAGGTCCGCAGAAATCGGAATGGTATGTGAACCTCGCTTACCGCATTCACCACACGTCTCCGCGGCTCTACAATCTGGTCCGCTTCCTGCGCCGGGCGACGCTGCATGCCGTGTCGCGGCCCATGCTGGCACTGCCGCTTGCTGTGCTGGGCGCTGCCATCCTTGTCGTTGCTTTCAGCGCGGATCTTGCCACCTACCGCCCGTGGATCTTTACCGGGCTCGGTTTCGGTGTCCTGACGACTTTGCTGGCCTACACGGCCTTTCGTTCCCAGAGCCATGCAGAGTCGCTTCATCGCGAGGCGGCTGCCATCCGGGCCGAAGTAAAGGGTTTTTCCGGTCGGCTCCCGCAGAGCTTTAAGAAGATTCATGACAAACTCCTGACGATTGATGCGCGGACAGCATCAATCGAACGCGACGCGCCCGGTACCGCACGAGCACTTGATGATATCCGCGCCGTCAATCGTATCGCTCAGAGCAAGATCGACACACTCGAAGCCAGCAACAAGGAACTGAAGTCCCGGCTGGCCCGTCTTGAATCTTCGCTTGGTCCGGAGGGGCAATTCACCACGATGCGCAAGGAAGTCACGGAAGTCGAAAAATCGGTCCACCTCGTTGAAGCCAAAGTCACCCATATAGACAAATGGGCGCAGTTCGATAACGCAACCTGGTACCAGCATTTCAACCGGCGGCTCACCAACGATCAGATCGTTACTCTGGAGAGCGAATGGCGCAAGCGCCTGTCCGTGCCGATCAGCCGGGCAGTCCTCGGATACATGGCAAGTCGCGCCTGCGAGATCGAGCGCCAGCTTGATGGCCGCCTTGCGACCTCGGTCGAGGACATCCTTCTGCGCTCGCTCGTCGCCCGCGCCGTGAAGGGCCCTAAGATTGACGTCCTCGAAATCGGCACGCTTTTCGGCGTCGGTGCCGGCGTGATGTTCGATGCCCTCGCCAATCACTATGAGGACATTCACTTCACACTGCTCGATCCACTCGAGGGCTATTACAATGCCAGCCAAGCCGACATCCTGACAGGCCAGCGCATCGACGAACGCACGCTCCGTCGCAACCTTCAGCGGGTCGGCATGACCGAAGACCAGTTCACGCTGATCAAGAAGCTGAGCACCGACAATGACGCGATCAAGGCCGCCAGCGAACGCCAGTACGACCTTCTCGTGATTGACGCGGATCATTCCTACGCAGGCGTGAAAGCGGACTTCGAGAACTACGCGCGCCGCGTGAAACTGGGCGGCTATATCATCTTTGACGATTATGGCTCGGCTGACTGGCCGGATGTGCAGGAATATGTGGATTCAGAAATCAGCTCGGTAGATTTCATCGCGCATGTCGGCGCGACCTGGCGGACCTGCGTTTACCGCGTCGTGAAAAACCCTATCGCCTAGGCGTTTCGTCCATGCCGTCAGGCGCAGGATCAGCCTGCGTTTGACGGCGTCGACACAAGCGCATTGGTGCGGCGGCGGACTTAGTCCCAGAGCTCGAAATCGCTGGCGAATATTTCACGGATGCGCGCGCTCCTCTTCGGAGGGCTCGAAGTCACCCTCAGCGGTGTTCAGTTGCCATATTTCGGCCGCTTCCGGTCCAAGCACCGATTGCAGGAAGGCATCCAGATCAGACTGGTCACCGATCGGGAAGTCGGGAATCGAGCCATCTCTCTGCTGCTGGAAATAGCGCGGCGAGGCGACTTCACGTTCGTATGCATTGCCTTCCATCTGCTGCAGGAAATAACGCTGCGTGGCGAGCTCACGTTCGTATGCATTGCTTTCCATGAAATCCAGCCATGGCATCAATCCAGGTTTTGCCGGCGGATGCCCGCGTTGGCCAGAGTCGCGGGCGAGGTGACGCCAAAGGGAAATCGTGCGCGCCTCAGGTTCCCGCATAACGCTGAAATACGTGGCTGACGGCCCGAACAATTCCAGCAGCTCAGTGTAGGGCATGTGCGCGCCGACAGCCTTGTGGATCGACAAATCCTCCGCGCTCATCGCACGCTGGGCGGCCGTCTCGGACGGCGTGCCCGCGTGCAGCACATTCCGCGTGTTCAGGGTGCCGTTCAGGACATTCATCACGGAAGAACCGGCCGTTTTTGGAATATGGATAAACACATACACGGGCGAAGAACTCCTGCATTTCGATACAGGGAATCTGACTAACCGCTCTTGGCGCCGATCACTACCCCATGACAAAAATCATCACGCATCGGGCTGCTCAGACCGCGACCGGTCCGACGGGTGTGATATCAGCCGTCAGGAATGCGGCTTCGACCAAGTCAAGCGGCACGACATCCACCTCGCTTTGCCCCGCCGCGATCAGCCCGGCAAAGCGCTTGTAGATACCGGCATATTCCGCATTGGGGCGCCTTGCGGCCACTCCCCCATTCAGGGACAACGCCGTGCCACCATCCAGCAGGTGCAGTGTCTCCCCGTTTCCTGCTTCCAGCCGAATTGACCACGTTTCCGTATCCCCTGCCGCGAAACTGAGCGACACCTCGACCCGGTCCTCGTTCCGGCCGAGGCTGAAGCGTGCGGCACTCGGCGTCTCGGCATTTTCGGGCTGTTCGAACCGGGCACCCCACAGGCACCAAGCCCCCGGACGAATGGCTGTCAGGATTGATAGCGCGTTGATCCCTGGGTCGAACACGCCAAGCCCGCCGTTTTGCCAGAGCCAGGCCTGCCCGGGATGCCATTTCGCCGGATCTTCATGCCAGTCGATTTGTCCATGCAGCACGCCGTGGTTCTCGCACCACACGCGCGCATCGGCAACGAAGGGCGCGAACCGGGAATGCCAACCGGCGAAAACAGTCGTGCCTCGGTCCTGCCCCATAGCCGCAAGCGCTCTTGCCTCCTCCACAGTCGTGGCGGGCGGCTTTTCCAGCAGCACAGCCAGCCCGTTCGCCGAGGCGAGATCGCATAATGCGTGCCGCACTTGCGGCGGGGTGCAGATGGCTATCGCATCAAGATGCAGCCCTGACGCCAGCACGTCTTCAAGGGTCCGGAACACCGGAACCGCTTCATCCTGTGCCGTGCTGCTAATAATCGCGGCGAGCTGGAAATCAGGATTCCCGGCTATCGCGGGCATATGCTGATCCCGGGCAATCTTTCCCAGGCCAGCAATTGCAATGCGCAATGGACGTGACATGGTGTCGTCTCCTTGCGTAAAGCCGCTCAGCGGCTCAGCGGGATAACACGTGCGCCCTCTGTCCCGGCCTCTCTCTTGTCGAGCCGGATGAACCTGTGCGGCACCGTGATCGATCCCCAGGTCGGATGCTTGGCCGACCGGATGACCAGGTCGGGATTGGGCTTGCGGTACAGAAATTCCGGCCCGTCGAGCACGGTGAGCATCGACTTCATGACACCAGGGTTCAGGAACCCCGGATCCACTTCCAGCATGATGTCCACATCGTCGCCGGCCTTGATGTCGAATGTATCGGATGTGACCTGCGTCGACAGGCCGGTCACATAATGCCGGTTGATCGACCAGACCGGGATGCCGATGGATAGCGCCCGCACATCAATCAGCGACCGGAATTTCAGGCGCAACCGCAAGGGATCAGAGAAACTGACCTCCTCAATTTCATCGCCTTTCTCATTACACCAGAAGTGAGCCAGATCGACCACTGCATCTGAGTTCTCGAAAACCGGCCCCATGGCTTTCGCCAATTGCTGGGGAACATCTTTCGCAGACATTCCCTGATCGAGCGATTCATAGATTTCGATGGCTTCGGCAGGCGGGCCTTCGAAATACACGCGGCCTTTATGAAGGACGATCACACGGTCACAGAAAGTCGATACGTCATGCATAGAGTGCGAAACGAACACAAAGGCGCTGCGCGCGCGCATTTCGCGCATCTTGGCGAGGCACTTCTGCCTGAACCGAAAATCCCCGACGGCCAGGACTTCGTCAATAAGCAGCACATCCGGCGCAACCGTCGCCATGATGGCGAAGGCAAGCCGCATCCGCATGCCCGACGAGTACGACGCCAGCGGCGCGTCGATCGCGTCGCCAAGCTCCGAAAACGCGATAATTTCATCGACGCGTAACTCGGTTTCCTTCCGGCGGAACCCGAGCGCGGCGGCCCGGAGGAAAATGTTCTCGCGCCCCGGCGCGTTTTGCTGGAATCCTGCCTGCAGGTCGATCATGGCGGCGGAACTGCCGCGAATGATCACTTCGCCTGCGTCCGGCAATATCTGGCCCGCGAGCATGCGCAGCAAGGAGGTCTTGCCCGATCCGTTCAGCCCGATGATCCCGATCGCTTCACCGCGCTGGAGGTCGAACGAGACGTTCTGTACAGCCCAGAATTCGCCGCCGTGCAGTTCGCGGATGCCCGGCTTGCCAATATTGAAGAACGCGTTGCGGGCGACCTTTGACATGCGCTTGCGCGTATCCTTGGGCCGGCGTGAATAGAGCTTGCCCAGTGACTTGACCTGCAGCACCGGCAATGCTGCGTCAGGGACGATTGGATCGCTCATGATATGCCTCGAATCCGGCGTTCCATCACATAGAAGAATCTCATGGAAATCAGGAACAGCAGGATGGCTATACCGGCCCATGACCAGACGGCTGTGTGATTCGATACATGGCCGAAAAACACGTCGTCCCGCAGGGCCTGGATGTAGACGTTGAAAGGATTAAACGGTTCAAGCACTTTCAGCGGCCCAAGACCGCCGAGCGGGAAGATCACACCACTTACGAACACGCCGTACTGCAGCACGATGGTCACCACGCGCTCGACATCCGGAATGATGACATTGAAGATTGCCAGCATCAGCCCGAGGGAAAAGCACAGCACCATCGCTGACAACAGGATCGGAATCAGCATCAGGAGATTCGTTTTCGGCCATTGCGAAAAAACCACGATCAGGATGCACAGCAGCGCAAGCCCCACGAGTGTGTCGAAACACAGCCGCGCAAACGAGGCCAGTATGGCGACCGATATTGGCTGGGCCGTGCGGGTTGATTCCGTGTTGCGGCTCTTCACGACTATAATGGGCCGCGTGATCAGCCCCGTCAGCAGGGACCAGATTGTGACGTTGAAGCTGATATAAATCGCAGGATTCAACCCATCATAGACAGGAAATACCCGAAGGTTCACGAGCAAGATATAGACTGACAAGGGCACCAGGGGCAGCGCAAAGTTCCAGAATACGCCAAAAACAGTACCACGATAGCTGTTCCGGAACTCGGCGCCGAACATCGCCGCGATATGCGACCGGAACGACCAGACTTCCGCGAAAAGTTCCCGGATCGCCTCAAATGAGGTCGCTGAATACCGCGAGTCCGGCACATAAGTCCGCACCTGAACGCCGTTCTCAACCTGCTTCTCCAAACGATCTTTATTCATGTTTCCAGACCGTTATCCGACGATTGAACTGAGGTTGCAAAATCTGTCTCCGACGTGCCCGACAGGGTACTCAGTGTCAACATAGCCCTTCAGGCTCGGCGCGGTCGACCGGCAACAGCACACGAACGTTGACGGCGGAGGCCCTGCCGCGCAAAAGCAGGGGAACTGCGATTGTCCAAGGCGCCCCATGACCCTCCTCTCTGATGGTATGTATCAGGATCCGAGACTTGCAGGCTCTCTCGTCGTTCTGGGAAACGGCCCCAGCCTGCGCGGGTTCGACTTTGCCCGCCTGTCTGGTGTGGATACACTGGGCATGAACGCAGCTTACAGACACTGGGACCGCATTGACTGGCGTCCGACCCACTATGCCTGCCTCGACGACGCTCTGATCGATACGCACCGCAGCGAAATTCTGCGCCTCATTGCAGAAGGACGAATCCGGTCCTTTTTCCTGTCCGGCCATATGCTCGACCTTGAGCCCGGCCTGGCAGATCATCCGAATGTGCAATTTTTGGACGAATTCGTCCCATACTGGTTCAGGAAACGCGGGCAGGGCCACGGCCTGACATTCATCGACAGCGAGGCGTTCCGTACGGAGCGGGACGCCCTCATCACCACCGGCGCCTATTCCGTGCGTTATGGCGCCTGGCTCGGCTATGACCGGATTGTCCTCCTCGGTATCGACCTGACCTATCAGATGCTGTCACAGGCCGAACAGGTCGACGACCTGCGCCTCGTCATGACCGAAACACCGGCCAGCAATCCGAATTATTTTTTCGACGACTACCAGCAGCGGGGCGACGCCTTTCAGGTTCCCAATCCGGAGGTCCACGCACAGGAACTGCATGTCGCCGCGTTCGAGGCGGTTCGTGACGATTTCCTGAGTGAACAGGTGCCTGTCTCCCTAATCAATGCGAACCGCGATTCGCGACTGAATACCGAAGCCATCCTGCCTTTCGGAGATCTGGGCGGGATCCTGAACGAGGCAGGCCTGGGCAGCGTCCTGATCCCCATCACGGCCGCAGAGCAGGATCAGGTCCTCGACAATCTCTGGCTCTGGGCCCAGCCGGCCTTTTTCCCCACCCTTGGCCTGCCACCGTCACGCCGGCCCGATCTCCTCTTTATCTGCAACAATGCCGCCGCGGCGGCCTGTGAATCCAGGGTTCAGGCCTTCCTCGCCAGTGAACCCACCTTGCGCCAGTGCTTCGACGAGGTCCGATTTGTGACGCTCGACCTGACGGGTGATGCGGACTTGTATCGCCGCGAAAATCACGGCCCCCGCACCAGCCAGGGCTTTCGTGCCGGGCCGAACAACATCTTCTTCGCCGCCATGGACGCCGTGCGCGGCCACTGGGGCCACACGCTATACATCGAGACCGACTGTGTCCCCATTCGTCCCGACTGGCTGGGACAGATCAACCGCCACCTGCAGGGCGCAGAGCCCGCCTGGGTGACGGGCAGCATCTATCGCGGCTCCGACCCGCTCGGCCCGCGGGAGAAGCGCCACATCAACGGCAACGCCATCTATGCGACCGGCGATCCAGCTTTCCAGAACTTTATCGACACGGTCTGGCGGCCCCGACTGGCGGAATTCGTAGTTGAGCATCCGGAAATGCCGTTCGATTGCCTGATCGAAGCCCTCTACGAGGGCGCGGATGGCGGGCGCGGGGACGACAATTCCGATTGGCAGCTTATCCGAGCGACCAGCCACAATTTCCGCTATTCTGCCCTAATCCCGAACCTGACAGGCGACAGCGCCTCCCTGCACACCCTCGCCGACCAGTTACAGGAATTGCTCCAGTCCTCGCCGCACTCCTGCATCGTGCACGCACGCCGCCTTGCTGCACTGATCGCTCCCTTGCGCGACAGCGGCGCCAAGCCGTCCGCCATTGAACTGCTCACCCTGATGCGCGAAACCGCCGACGGCCTGCCGCCCCGTGCGGCCGCCTCGCGCCACAATCGCAAGGGACAGCCTAGCTGGACGGTGGGCCGCGTCCGGCAGGGACTGGCCCGGCGTATTCCAACCCTTCGCAGGTTCATGGATTGAGCCGTCGCCCCCCGATTGCGGGCTCAGGGCTCATGCCGTATTGGGCATAGCTTCTGACGCACAGGCCATTGACACCCTGACTGGAAAGACCTGATGACCGAACACCCCAAGATCACGGCGCTGCTGCCGATGAAGGCACATAGCGCCCGCGTGAAATCCAAGAATTTCCGGCTGATTGCCGGCAAGCCGCTGTTCCAGTGGATCCTCGACGCCCTGCTCGCCGTGCCTGCCATCGACAAGGTCGTGATCAACACGGACGCCCGGCAGATCCTGGCCGATGAGGGTCTGTTCGACAGCGCGCGCGTCATGATCCGCGACCGCAAACCAGAATTGTGCGGCGACTTCGTCTCGATGAACCTCGTGCTCGGCGACGACATCGCGAACGTCCCGTCCGACCATTACCTGATGACCCACACGACCAATCCGCTGCTGCAGCCAGACATGATCGAAACCCTGATCGCCGCCTATCTTGGCGCACTCAACGCAGGCACGGCGGATTCGCTGTTCACGGTCAACGAAATGCACACGCGCTTCTACACTGTGGACGGCGCCCCGATAAACCACGACCCGGACAACCTGATTCGCACGCAGGACTTGCCCGCCTATATGGAAGAAAACTCGGTCTGCTACCTGTTCACCCCGGCGAGCTTTGCATCCACGAACGCCCGCATTGGCCGCAAGCCCCTGCTCTTCCCGACACCAAAACTGCAATCGGTCGACATTGATGAAGTGTCCGACTGGTTCATCGCCGAATCCCTGCTGACGCGCATCGCCGCCGGCGAAAAACTGCCTGAGGAAGCCTAATGTCCCATCCCCGTATCCTCGTGACCTGCCCGCCCATGCTCGGCCTCTTTTCGGAGTTCGCAGATGACTTCGCCGCCCACGGCCTCGAAGGCGTACCCGCCAAGACCTCCCAGGTCCTCAGCGAGGACGAGCTGATTGCCCTCCTGCCCGGTTTCGACGGCTGGATCATCGGCGACGACCCGGCCAGCCGCCGTGTTGTCACCGCCGCCAAGGCAAGCGGCCTGAAAGCGGCCGTCAAATGGGGTGTCGGCGTCGACAATGTCGACTTCGCCGCCTTCAAGGACCTCGGTCTGCCTGTCGAGAACACACCCGGCGTGTTCGGCGCCGAAGTTGCCGATGTTGCTCTCACCTACACGCTCGGCCTCGCCCGCGAAACCTATCGCATTGACCGCGAAATCCGCGAGAAGAACGCCTGGCCCAAGCCCAGCGGCATCAGCATGACGGGGCGCACCGTCGCCCTCGTGGGCTTCGGCGACATCGGCCGCCAGACGGCCAAGCGTATCCTCGCCTGCGGCAGCAAGGTCGTCGTCTACGACCCCTTCTACAAGCCAGCAGACGGCCTCGACGTGGAAACCGCCCAATGGCCCGAGCGCCTCGATGAGGCCGATTTCCTGATCTTCACCTGCCCTCTGACGCCGGAGACACGCGGCATGTTCAATGCTGACCTGCTCGGCAAGCTTCGTCCCGGCGTGCGCGTCGTCAATGTCGCCCGCGGCCCGGTGATCCAGGAGACCGCCCTGCTCGAAGGCCTCAAATCCGGTATCGTCCACTCCGCTGCGCTCGATGTGTTCGAGGTCGAGCCCCTCCCAGCCGATTCTTCGTTCCGCGCCTTCGACCAGTGCATCTTCGGATCGCACAATGGTTCGAATTCGGCGGATGCCGTGCGCCGTGTCAGCCGGATTGCCATCGCCAAGATGGCAGGATTCCTCGGTACCGCCTGACATTCCCGGCTGCGAGGCCGCAAACTTATCCGACCCTATGCCGGGCAATGGCACACTCCGGGAGACCAGACTCACGGAGCGCCTCATGGATTCGGCCCCTCGCCTTGCCCTGCCCTACCTCCTGCCCAATCAGGCACAGAAACACGTCACGCTGAACCAGTCGCTACAGACGCTCGACATAATGACCGGCCTCAGCGTACGCTCGCGCATGCTGTCGGCACAGCCCGCCACCCCAGTCGAGGGCGACGGCTACATCTTGCCGGCAGATGATTCGGGCGACGCATGGACCGGTTTTGAGCCCGACAGCGTGGCTGCCTATCTCGACGGCACCTGGATCACCCTAGCGCCGCCGGAAAGATGCCGCGCATGGGTTGAGAACGAGCACACCCTGATCGTGTTCACCTCGGGCGCGTGGACGGCGCTTTCGCTGGAATCCTTCACCAGCCTTGGCATCAATACCGTGGCAGAGCTTCCCAACCGTCTTGCCGTGAAATCCGATGCCATTCTCTTTTCGCACGATGACGTCACACCCGGCACCGGCAATCTGCGGCAGGCCATCAACCGCGAGGCCGGGGGAAATACCGGGTCCATCCTCTTCCAGACGGATTATGAGCCCGGCGCCGAACTGGGGCTTTTCGGGTCCGCCGATTTCGAGATCAGGGCCAGTCCGGACGGTGACACCTTCACGACCGGCCTACGCGTTGCTGCGGCCGACGGAGCTGTGAGTTTCCCGGCAGGTTTTGCATCGGCCGCGAATGTGCTCACTTCGCTGGAAGTACGCGCGGCCCTCGGCACGATCGCCGATGATACGATATCGACCGCCGATTCCGGGCGCACCATCAACGGCTCCGTGATTATCGCCATTCCGAACTCCCTCGGCTCGGGGCCGGTCGTGCTGTTCTTCGCCCGCATGGCCAGCGGCCCGGCCCTGACAACCCTGTTTTCACACGGCGCAGCCTTCACCACGCAGACGGGCGAACCTACCGGCACGACGGGCAAAGACGGCAAGGTCAATTTCTCGGCGACCGATGATGGCCGCCTCATCGTGGAAAACCGGCGCGGCTTCGCCGTCGGCTACACGCTGTACACTTTCCTGCGCTGAGCCGGTCAGGCCTGCCAGGCCGCCAGGAGGAAGTGGACCTCGTGGCCGCTTGCGGGGGCAAGATTCACTGCCAGGGTCTCACCGGCAGGCAACTTTTGGGAGAACCTTATTTCGACTGCTGAACCCGACGTCTCAAGCGCGGCAAACCCATGCGTGCCGGACACGTCGATCCCTGCCGGTGAGCGGTCAAATTCCAGTCTCAAGCCAGTCTTTGGTGCCTCATCATAGTGCGCTAAGAACAGGGTCGTTCCCGGCTGGACGAGACCATCGGCGCGAAGCCCGAAGACCGACGGTCCGCTGCGGCGCAGCCGGCGCCGCAGCTTGTCTCGCAGGCTGGGCGGCCACATCCGGTCGGCCGCGGCATGCACGATAAAAGCCCGGAAAGTGCCCGAACGGACCTCGGACGGCGCGTGCCTGTTGATAATGTCCTGCAGCTCGCTTCGCCGCCGCCTGTTCAGCGACGCGGTCTTGGTGTCCTCGGCCCAAAGCACCATGGAAAGGGGCGCGTCAAGAAAAGCGAATTTCGCGCCCGCCTCATACATCCGGATCCAGAGATCCCAGTCCATCGTGTAGTGCAGGTCAGGGTTCACCCCGCCCACGCCCTCGCAAGCCGACCGGCGGAAAAAACATGACGGCTGTGAGATGATGCCGGCCTGCAGGAGCCGCGGCCCCGGCGGCTCGACATTGAAATGATAGCCCGTCATCGCGCCGGTTTCATCAATGATGCTGCTGTGACCGTAGATCACATCCAGCGACGGGTCCTGGGCCAGCCTTGCGAGCACCTTGTCCAGCGCTCCAGGCATCAGGATATCATCGGCATTCAGCCAGCCGAGCCAGTCGCCGCTCACATTTTGCCAGCCCTCGATGATGGCATCGGATTGCCCGCCATCCGGCCCGTGGCGGCGATAGGCCAGCCAGTCGTCATGCTGGTCGGCCAATGCCCGCACCCGCGGATCGCCCGACGCATCCAGAAGGGCCACGGAGACACCGGCCCCCTGCGCGCGCAAGCTGGCCAGGCTGGCCGCCAGGAAAGGGTGCCAGGCGCCCACCGGCACACTAAAGGCAAATTGCGGCATGGCGCTATTTCCCCGCCGCTGCAGGTTGGACTGACGGCGCTACAGGCACACGCGGCGGTCGCAAGGGGCGGATAACCGGCCGCCGGTCGAGCAGGCGTTTCGGATTCCAGGCCATTGCATAGGCAAGGTCGCCAAGGCTCACCGACCGTCTGGGCGGCCCGAAGCGACGATCCTTCTTCAGGCCCCCAAGGCCCGCGAGCCCTGCCACGATACCGCGCCAGGTTGGTCCGGCCCGGCCGGTTGCGAACCCTCGCAGGAAGATGGCCAGTGTTATCGCCACATGTCCCGGCAGGGTCAGCAGCAGGAGCAGCGCGGGTGTGTTCTTGGCATAGGTCCAGATCCGGTTGCGCGTGCCATGGAAGATGGCGAACTCGCTGGCACGGCCTGATATGCCGCTGCCTGCATGGCGAATCACCGCATCCGGCAAGTAGATGCAGCGCTCGCCGGCGAGGCGCATCCGATAGCCGAGATCAACATCCTCGCAATAGCAGAAGAAGCGTTCGTCAAACCCGCCATGGGCTTCGAAGACCGATCGCCGGAACACCGCCGATGCCCCGCAGGGCGAGAAGCACTCGCCTTCGATGAGAGGCTCGGCCGGCAGTCCGAACCCGCCGCGCCAGGGAATGCCGAAACCGAGATAGCAGTCGCCTGCCCCGTCCATGATTGACGGGTCTTCAAGTGCATATTGGGCGCAGGCGAACATGCTCACATCAGAGTGGCGCTCGGTGGCCGCCATCACGCGCTCCAGCCAGTCGGGATTTGCTACCGCATCCGGATTGAAGAGGGCCAGCCACGTCGCCTTGCTCTCCCGAGCAGCCACATTGTTGCCAGCTGCAAAGCCAAGATTGCTCGCCTGTGGCAGGAAGCGGTAGCCCGGCACGCCCTCGCTGTTCAGATTGGTCGCCGAGCCATCAGTCGACGCATTGTCGACGAGGAGCACTTCGAAATCGCGAAATGTCTGATTGCGCAGGGAACCGAGCGCCTGCTGCAGGAACGCCTCGCCATTATAATTCACAATGATGACAGAGACGGAAACCATGAGTGTCATCTACTGGTGGAGCCCCTCGCGAAAGTCAAACCCCGAAGCGCTGTGCCTTCCGGCAGGACGATCGGTCCTGCGGTTCGCCGGTCTGGCTGCTTGACAAGACGCGACCGGTTGGCGACTTGTCTGGCCATGTCCATCCATCCGTTTCAACGTGACAGAGACTGCCTGTTGTAACCCGAACCGTGGCAGCCCGCCGATGTTTTACCCACAGCACATTCCGGAAGTCATCCTGGTGAAACCGCAGCGTTTTGGCGACGACCGGGGTTACTTCATGGAAACCTTTCGGCAGTCAAAATACGACGCTGCAGGCATTCCCGGCCCTTTCGTGCAGGACAATTTCTCCATGTCCAGGGACGCCTGCGTTCTTCGGGGCCTGCACTTCCAGACGAATCCAAGCGCGCAGGGCAAGCTGGTGCGCTGCACTCAGGGTGCCATCTTCGATGTCGCCGTTGACATACGACGAGGGTCGCCAACCTACGGCCAGCATATCAGTGCGACGCTCAGCGCCGAAAATGGCTGGCAGATGTTCATTCCTGTCGGGTTTGCGCATGGTTTCTGCACGCTGGAACCCGATTGCGCCGTCGATTACAAGGTCACGGCCTATTACGACCCTTCCTGCGACAAAGGGATCGCCTGGGACGACCCGGACATCGGCATCGATTGGCCCCTGGACGGCCATTCTCCGATCCTTTCCGGCAAGGATACCCAACAGCCACGATTCCGTGACCTTCCGGAATTTTTCAAATACACTTCCGATTCAATCAAACCGGGAACAGCGACATGAAGATTATCGTTACGGGTGGCGCCGGGTTCATCGGGTCAGCGGTTGTCCGCTACCTTATCGGGACGACCGATGCATCCGTCACCGTGATCGACAAGCTGACCTATGCTGCCAATCTTGAGTCGCTGAGCCCTGTGTCGGGCTCGCCACGCTACAAGCTCATCCAGAAAGACATCTGCGACGCCGACGCGATGCGCGACATCTTCGCGGCCGAACGGCCTGATTATGTCATGCACCTGGCCGCTGAAAGTCATGTCGACCGGTCGATTTCCGGCTCGCGTGCCTTCGTCGAGACGAATATCATGGGCACCTACAGCCTGCTCGAAGCCGCCCGCGCCTACCATGACGGTCTCGATGCAGCCGACAAGGCAGACTTTCGCTTTCTCCATGTCTCGACGGACGAAGTGTATGGCTCGCTCGGGCCGGAGGGACTGTTCGAGGAAACAACGCCCTACGATCCTTCCTCGCCCTATTCTGCATCCAAGGCCGCGTCCGACCATCTCGTGAAGGCCTGGCACCGCACCTATGGCCTGCCACTGGTCGTATCGAACTGCTCCAACAATTATGGGCCCTACCATTTCCCTGAAAAGCTGATCCCGCTGATGATCCTGAATGGCCTCGATGGGAAAGACCTCCCGGTCTATGGCGACGGGTCGAACATCCGCGACTGGCTGCATGTGGAAGACCACGCCCGCGCGCTCTGGCTGATCGTGTCGCAGGGCCGCATCGGTGAAACCTACAATGTCGGCGGGCGCAACGAGCGGACGAACCTGCATGTCGTCGAAGCGATCTGCGACGCGCTGGATGAACTGGCGCCCTCCGGACGGTCGCGCCGCGAGCTCATCAAGTTCGTTCAGGACCGGCCGGGCCACGATCATCGCTATGCCATCGACGCGACAAAACTGGAGACCGAACTCGGCTGGCGCGCCGAGGAGACATTCGACACCGGCATCTTCAAGACCGTGAAATGGTATCTCGACAATCCGGACTGGTGGCAGCCCCTGCGCAAGTCAATCTACACCGGCGAACGCCTCGGCCTGATCCCGGATGCCAAGAGCGAAACCCTGGCGAATTAACCCTGGCAGGAGTGTCGTGACGTGAAACTGCTCGTGATAGGCAGGACCGGACAGGTCGCGCAGGCCTTGCTGGAGACAGCGCCTGCGGACATCACACTTGTGGCCAAGGGCCGGCCGGAGCTCGACATCCTCAATACCGCATCGATTGCAGCCGCGCTTGACCTTGATGCGCCGGACCTCGTCATCAATGCATCCGCCTATACGGCCGTCGACGCCGCAGAATCCGACGCGGCGGCAGCTACGGCGCTCAATGCCACCGGCCCGGCCGATCTGGCACGGGCAACCGCGGCACGCTCCATTCCGCTGATCCACATCTCGACAGACTATGTGTTTGATGGCGCATCAGACCGCCCCTATCGCGAAGACGATCCTGTCTCACCGCTGGGAGTCTATGGCCGCTCCAAACTGGAGGGCGAGCACGCAGTTGCCGCGCTCAACCCGCAGCACCTGATCGTGCGGACAGCCTGGGTATACAGCCCTGTCGGCAAGAATTTCGTGAAAACCATGCTGCGGCTGGCCGCTGACCGCGAGGAAGTCTCGGTCGTTTCCGACCAGATCGGCAATCCAACCAGTGCCCATGCCCTCGCCGAAGCGCTGCTGCAGATGGCCCGCCGGGTCACCCAACAGCCGGACGCATCCCTTTTCGGCACCTACCATGCTAGCGGCACGGGCGAGGCCAGCTGGGCCGACCTCGCCGAGCATGTCTTCGCCGTCAGCTCCTCGCTTAGTGGGCCGCAGGCGCGCGTCAGGCGGATCCCGTCATCCGGCTATCCGACACCCGTCACCCGGCCAGCCAATTCCCGCCTCGACTGCAGCAAGCTGCAGCAGACGTTTGGAAATCGGCTGCCCGCATGGCAGGAAAGCGCCACGGACGTGACGACAAGACTCATAAAAGAGGGAAGCGACAGCTTATGAAGGGTATCATTCTTGCCGGAGGCAAAGGCACGCGCCTCTATCCGATCACGCGCGGGGTCTCAAAGCAATTGCTGCCTGTGTACGACAAGCCGCTTGTCTTCCACCCCATCACGACGCTGATGCTGGCTGGCATCCAGGATATCCTCCTTATATCCACGCCATCGGCACTACCGATGTACAGGGAACTGCTTGGCGACGGCAGCGACTGGAACATGACGTTCCAATATGCCGAACAGCCCGAGGCGCGGGGCCTGGCCGAAGCCTTCCTGATCGGAGCTGATTTTGTCGGCGACAAGCCGAGCGCCCTCGCCCTTGGCGACAACATGTTCTACGGCGCAGGTCTCAGCGGACAGCTCGGCACGGCAGGTAAGATCACGTCCGGCGCAGAGATATTTGCCTGCAAGGTAACGAACCCGTCCGAATTCGGGATCGTCGAGATCGACGCCAGCGGCCAGGCGCTGTCGATCGAGGAGAAGCCCAAAGCGCCGAAAAGCAACTGGGCTGTCACGGGCCTCTATTTCTATGACAAGGATGTCGTCGACATTGCCCGGGAGGTGAGGCCTTCCGCGCGCGGCGAACTTGAAATCACCTCCGTCAACGATGCCTACCTGCAGCGCGGCGATCTTAGCGTGAACAAGCTTGCGCGCGGCACCGCCTGGCTGGACGCCGGCACGTTCGACGGCCTGCTGCAGGCATCGCAATTCGTCCAGACGCTGGAAAAACGCCAAGGCCTGAAAATTGCCTGTCCGGAAGAAGTGGCCTGGCGGATGGGCTTCATTGACGACGAGCAGCTGATGAGGCTCTCGACAGGCTACAAGAACGAGTACGGCTCCTACCTGTCCTCCCTGCTGAAGGGCTAAATGCGGTCGCCAACGTCGATTTGTGTAGCCGACTGTGATTTGCGCTGTGCAGGCCGAGGCCGCCGCGCGAGTCATTGAAAGCAGACGGTGTGTACTCGACCCGGAAGCGAAAAAGCTCGCCAACCAGTCAGGCACAAGCCATGCCAACGGGTACACCGATGGCATGGCTTTGCTCCAGGTAGAATAGAGCGTGATGCCGGGCAACGCGGTGTCTGACCGAGCTTCACATTTGTCGCGGCAGCGTAGGTCGTTCCTTGGTTAGGCGCCACGCTGTGCGAAACAGGTATTAACTTAGGTCATCCTTCATCGGCTTCAGATTCACTTTTTCTCCTGTCGCCACCATCCAAGCGCCCACATCCTTAACTCGCGCTCCGGGCCTGCCACTGTTCTGCAATTCGACCCCGAATTGCTCAAAGGCATCAAGCACTGCCTGGCGCACGTCCACGCTGGTGGCCCGCCCCGCCTCAAGCGCCTTCAGCTTGTCAATCGTGAGAGGTTTTCCCACGGCTTCAGCGAATTGCCGCGTTGAAAGATTCAAGAGTGCTCGCCCCGTCCTGACATGGACTGGTTCGATAGTATCGAAAGTGACCTGAGCCATAAAATACCTCTGTTTATAGGATTGGTATCACACCCAGAATTGCACACCAATAGTGTATTTTTCTTCTTGCCAAAATCCACCATTAGTGTATTTTGGTTTCGCTAAAAGGAGGAGAGAATGAGTAAAATAACCAATCGTCTTCGCCAACGCGTCATGCTCAAAGCTCACCAGATGTATCGTGATCGCCGGGCTTATGTTGCTAAGTGCGAAGCTCGCGGGGAAAAACCGCCCGTACCAGTTTTGACCTTTGCCCAAGTCCTCCGAATTGTCTGGCGCAATCTGAAGGAAGCACTTCGCCAGCGTGCATTTCAACGCGCGGCTTTCGGTGAGAGCTGGGTACGGGCGGAAGCCGCTCGTACCGCGGCTCGGGCTCCCCGCCAGGTCCATCATGGTGGCTTCGAAAGAATGACGGCATAACCAGCACAACAGAAAAGCTACAAATGACCGGTCATCAGAATGGTCTGCCGATTTCACCATGGCGCACTCGAAACCCCCAACGCCCATGACAATCTTGGAGAATAGTAAAATGTGCGGCCCATGTTTCCAGACCGACCCACTGATGCAATCTGAATTCCGCATCGCAGGAACAACGAGTAATTGCGGCTCAACCGCTATATTCGATATCTCGAAGCAAGAGTTTCGATGAACAATCAATTGCCCTAAGTTTATCGGCTTTCATCACCGAAGTAGCAGGGCTTTGTCTCACACAGATCTCTGTTGCGCAGTTCCACTTCAAACAGCGCGCCTGCGAGAGGCTGCGCCTCAAGTGCTGCATCTGTCAGACCGATGCTAGCAGAAGTTACGAACATGCGGCCACCGCCAAAGGCAATGCTCGTTGGCCTTGCCACAGGAATCCGGATCTCGTCGACCAAGTCCCCCTCTGGGGAAAAGCGGCGAACCGCCCATCCGTCCCAGAAGGCGATCCAAAGGTATCCTTCCGCATCAATCGTCATCCCGTCGGGATATCCGTCACCTTTGTTGAACTGCAGAAATGGTCGTGGCACCCCGAGCGACTTTCCGTCGGTCTCTGCCATGAAAACAGACTGGCGCGCAGAATCGGTCAGGAAAACCCGTCCACGCGCCGGATCAAAGGCAGGACCGTTCGTAACCATGTAGCCTTCGGCCAATCTGGAAACATCTCCGCCAGGCCCAAGCCGCCACCATCTGCCGAGGGGTTGAGTCTCGGCATCATCCATTGTTCCTGCCCAGAAGCCGCCGGCTGGATCCACCTTGCCATCATTGAAGCGGTTACCGGGCAGTTCGGACTCGGGATCGGCGATTGGCTCGAGCTCCACGGCGTCGTTGATGAGACGAAGGCGCGCAAAGCCGTCGCGCCGCGCACAAATGAATCCCCCTTGCTCAGCGAGGCCAAGCGCACTGATCATTCCTGACGCTTCGAAAAGCTCGATCACATCCCGTTTGGGCGAATAGGCAAACAGTTTTCCGCCTTTGATATCGAGCCAGTAAAGCCGTTCATCACGCGGGTCCCATAGTGGCCCTTCGCCAAGAACCGCGCGATAGCTGGAGATTGCTTTCGGACCCGAAACAAGCTCGACCATGATCAGACCGGGCTACTCAGGCGCGAGAAAACGCACTCTTCTGCATCAGCAGTCGTGCCGGTCAGAAAGCTTGGCTCAGCCAAAGCATGATTGGGATAGTTAGCTTGCATGCTCATCAATCGTTGGAGGCCAATACATCGCGGTAGGTCACATAAACTATAACGGCGACCGACGGGAAGTGATCACCGAAAAACATTTCGACGTGTTCAGCATCGACCTCAAGATAGCCAGAGGCCAATGCACCATAGCATCAACACACCACCCAACGTTTGATCTGCCGTGCATGGTTCATCTCCGTTGCAGGGATGCGGCATTTTCAGACATCTGCCAGCAGCTCCGCCAAGCTTGCCCCCAACGCAGCAGAAATTTTCGCGAGCACAGAAATCGTCGGGTTCCGCACACCTCGCTCGACCGATGAAATATATGTCCGATGGAGTCCTGCCCTATCGGCCAGCTCCTCCTGCGACCAACCTTGCGTCTCTCTGAGCTTTCGCAACCGGGCACCGAATTTCTTGCGAATATCCATTCCGCCAATCGACGTCTCTGCAGTCGATTGATCTACAGCCTATGAGTCTCTTTTTTACTTGATCTCGTTCGAAACTTGAGCGGTAATGTGACTGATAGAATGCAACCAGGAGCACGAAGAATGATGACGACGCCCACCACCACGTTGAAAATGCGTGCACGCTTGTCGCCCCCTCTAGCCGCTGCGGCCAGTATACTTGCAATTTTTGCAGGCGGGTGCACCAGCACGCCGAAAGAGCGCCCTGTTTGGGTAGTATCAACATCCGTTGACCCGATCACTTCGATCGGTAGGTGTGTGGTTGCGCCCCCCGACACGCGGTGGGGGATTTCCTTTACGCGCACCGGTTATCTCTACCCTTTTGTCGAAAATAATTCCGAACTCGGCCTGCTGGTCGGCGTGTCCTCGGGTGGACCAGTGCGGGTCCCACCAGGCGACATCGTCTGGCGGGTCGACTCCGCGCCGCATCGTACGTTGAGCGCTGCAGAGACACCCGTTATGGGAGCGAATACACTTCCAATAGATACAAGCAGCATGACGGACGAGATGCGCCGGTCTGTTGAAACCTCGATGGCCGCATCCGCCGGCATGATTTCGTCTATACAGAATGGAACGACCGCCGTGGATGGCGCCAAGGCCGAGGAAATTCTGGTAGAAATGCGCGCAGGGCATGAATTAATTTTTCGGGCAGTCGCGGCCTCTCAGAGCCTTGGGCTGACAAATCCATCGACGACGGCTGTTGGTCGGTATGCAGGCAAAAGCCAGGAACCTTTCCCGCTTGATGCGAGTTTCGAATACGCGCTGCAGGAATGCGGTCTCTGAGCAGCAAAGCAAACTAGATCATCGCCCCGCTCTCCCCACTGAGAGAGACAGAGTCTTTGTTCGTACGGACTGCCGGGAACCAGCATCTCTGTGAGCAGAAGCAATTTCAAACGATATGGACTGGACAATCAACCAAATCACAATTAGGCAAAAGTAGCGGTCGAACCTCGGCTGCATAATCAATAAAGTGGGACTTCGCGCAAGCCGCGGCACTCACAGTTCACCCGCTCCATCGAGTGTGGGCTGGCTGTGCGAGCACGCATTTTGTCGCCTACCTGCACTTCTGGCGCACTGACCCAGGAGCTGCATATGCAAATCCCCCAACTAGAAAACTCGCTCAAAACGAATTCATCATCGCTGGTATGGATTCCTCTGGATGACTTGAGCATACCTAAGCGCCAGTTGCGGCTGCACCCGAAATCCCAAATCAAAAAAATTGCAGAAAGCCTCGAAAAATTCGGCTGCGTCGCCCCTATTCTCGTGGATCAGCATAACAATGTCGTAGCCGGCGTTGCCCGTATCCGTGCTGCACGTCTAATCGGCCTACAGACCATCTTGGCCGTTCGTATTGAGCACCTCACCGATGAAGAAATCCACCTCTACCGTATTGCTGACAACAGGCTCGCCGAAGATTCAGACTGGAATAGTCCGGAACTGAAACTCGAATTCGAAGACCTGATCGTGCTTGGTCAGGACATCACCATTACGGGCTTTGACCAGCCTGAGACAGATATCATCCTCAGTGATGGCTCTCCGGCTCCTGATCGAGCTGACGAGATCAGGGCTGTGGATACTGATACAGTACCGGTAACCCGGCTCGGCGACACATGGCAGGTTGGAGCACATCGCATTCACTGTGGGGACGCGCAGAACTCAGCTGTCTTTTCTGAACTTCTCGGCGGTGAAGAGGTCAAGGCGGTATTTACGGACCCGCCATATAACGTTTCGGTCGCGAGCCACATAGGCGGACTCGGCCGACATAAGCATCGTGAATTCGTAATGGCCTCGGGAGAAATGTCTCCCGAGCTATACAGCGCATTCTTAAAGAACACCGTTGAAAACGCGGTCAGAAGTGCAATCAAAGGGGCCGTCCTGTTCGTATGCATTGACTGGCGCTCGTCAGACACCCTGAAGCGCGCTGCAGATGCCATCGGACTTGAAGCCCTCAACCTTTGCGTCTGGAATAAAACCAATGGCACGATGGGATCACTTTATCGCTCCAAGCATGAATTGATCTGGGTATTTCGGGTTCCAGGCGCAGGCCATACGAACAACGTACAATTGGGCAAGTATGGTCGCAATCGAAGTAATGTCTGTGACTATCCCGGCGCCAATACACCAGGGAGCGACAGCAATCGTGACCTTGCGTTGCATCCAACCATCAAACCGGTCGCCCTCATCGCCGATGCAATCCGCGACGTGACCAATCGTGGCGACATCGTCCTCGATATATTTGGCGGAGTTGGATCAACACTCCTTGCTGCAGAGCGCACGGGCCGTCAGGCTCGATTGATCGAACTCGACCCATGCTATGTCGATGCCGCGCTACACCGCATCCGCGAGCATACGGGGCTCTGTATTCATCTTAAGCAGACAGGTCAGAGTTTCGACAAAGTGAGCGTGGAACGCAGAGGCCCGGCACAATACGAAACCCCAAATGTCTCTACCCGCTATCGGCCACGTCGCACGGAGGCAACTCAAACCTCAAGCAACGGAGGCAACAATGGCCCCAAGACAGCGTGAAAGGTCTCCGCGGCCAAAGTCGGGATACGAAGTCGGGTACGGCAGGCCGCCCCGCAAGCACCAGTTCAAAAAAGGAAAGAGTGGTAACCCCAAGGGTAGGCCGAAAGGCTCACGAAGCCTTGACACAATCATCATCGATAAACTCGATGAGCGCGTAACCTACACACTGAATGGAAAGCGCAAGACAGCGACCCGGCGAGATGTTTTTGGCGAGCGCCTGATCAGTGATGCGCTGAGTGGCAAGCCTGCGGCTGCGAAGATGTTACTTCAGCTGGAGGCAGGACTTGCGGCCGAGAAAGAAGGCAGCGCCGCTCAGGTGCTCTCGCTGGAGAAAGTGGAAGAGCTGGATCGCGCTATTCTGAAGTCAGCAAAAGAGCGAGGGTATCTCGCGCCGTGAGAAAATTATGACAGAGACGCAATTATCTCACGCTTTGCAGCGCCAACACTTCTACCTATTTTTGGAGAACGCATTTCGGATACTTCACCCCGGCACCGCCTACTTGTATGGCTGGCACATTGAAGCGCTCTGCCAAGCGCTTCAGGATGTCTATGATGGACGGACACGCCGCCTGCTCATCACAATTCCACCTCGCCATCTCAAATCCAACTGCTGCACAATCGCATTTCCAGCGTGGGCGTTGGGGCGCAAGCCACACTTAAAGATCATGACCGCAAGCTATGGTGATCGCCTCGCTCGTGACCATTCAGATAAGTTCAGAACTTTGATCGAATCGTCAGATTATCAAACGCTCTTTCAGCATATGAGGATCGATCCCCGTGCAAATCGTTCCACGGAAGTTCGCACCACGCGGGGTGGTGGACGATCTATGGTATCTCGAGGTGGCGCAGCAACAGGCTTCGGCGCAGATATCCTCATCGTCGACGATCTGCTAAAAGCAGACGAGGCCCGCTCACCAATCGAACGTGAGAATGCAATCAACTTCTTTGAGGGCACGCTGCTTTCGCGAATCAACGACCAATCGACCGGGCGGATCATCGTCATTCAGCAGCGCTTGCACGAACAGGATCTCGCCGGTCACCTGATAGCGCGAGGCGAATATCGGCACCTGAATCTTCCAGCAATTGCCGAAACCCCAGAGACTCACATTCTTAATCCTCAGCGAACACATCGTAGAAACTTCGGAGATATTTTGTTCGAAGCAAGCTATTCCCGTGAAACGCTTGACACCATGCGCCGAGAGATGGGCGAGCATGTGTTTCAAGCCCAGTTTCAGCAAAACCCTGTGCCACCGGGTGGAGCGGTAGTTCATGGCGACTGGTTTAACGACCGTTACGAAGCAAGCCCCGATCGCAATGCGATTGGCCAAATCGTCCAAAGCTGGGATATTGGCACCTCTGACCAACCCAACAGCGATTACACAGTTGGCCTGACCTTTGGATACTATGAACACAAGTGGCTTCTTCTGGAGGTCTTTCGGAGACGAATGGAGCTGCCGGATGTCAAACTAGCCATCCTGCGTGCTCAACGAGAGTGGACAGTGGATTATTCTATAATCGAGTATATCGGCTCATCCATTGGCCTGTTCCAGGATTTGAGGCGGGAGTCTCTTGGAGGCCGGATCTTTCGAGCCATGACACCGTCAACCAGCAAGGAAGAACGTCTGCGGGGCCAAACTCCCAAACTCGCAGAAGGCCTTATCCGCTTGCCCGAGCAAGCCCCTTGGCTTCAGGATTTTCTCCACGAACTCCAGGGATTTCCCTATGCGCGTCATGACGACCAGGTCGATGCCTTGAGCCAATTCCTTGCCTACATATCTCTTCAAGGGAACGCGCGCATGCACCCGGGAGGGGCGCGTAGGCGAAATATTCAACGGGCGGCGTAAACCCCCAATTCATTCTGCACGGAAAGACGTAGACATCTTCGGCTCATGTCGTGTTTCAAAACCAACGTCTATTCGTCAGGCATGAATGACGGCAATGGGAGCAATTATTTCGAAACAGTCGCCGAGCTGCAGAGGAGCGAAGAAGAAGCCTGGGAGACTTCAGCCTCATCCCACTGAACTGCGGCCGGGGTCACTCATTGGATGGCTTATTTCGCCAGCTTTATCGCTTCGTAGAGGGTGATCTGATCAGGCACCCGTGTCGTGACCTTTTTGGTTTCCACGACAGCGGCGGCGATCAAGTTTGAGGACGTGTTTGAGATCGCCAAACGGGATCTCGATCTTGTTGCGTTCGCATCGTGATTTGAATTGAGTTTCTGCCGCCATGGCACATCGAGCGATATCGAAGGCCTCGTCATTCAGAGAGCCTGGCATTTTACTCCAAAACTTTCTGGACGAGCATAGCGAGTCCATTGAGCCCCTTTCGCATACCGATGACGCTGACGACGAGGCGCATCTTGAAGCATGGCGTCGTCAGCATCCTCTGGGGTCCGCATTCGGAAACGACACTCGCTGCCGGACACGGTCAAGGTCGAGATTCCTGTCGAGCCGGATTCGGCTAGGCCCGATCAACTCCACCTCTATACCCAGCCGTCCCCGTCCAACGCTGCCAGCGATGGGGTGACGACGTCCAAGGCATGGCCACCAACTCCACCTTTAGGTTCAACAGAAAGGAATATCGGGTAGTCCTGGGATGAAGAAAGTTCATTCTTCCATCGAAACAGGACACGTTAGGCGATGTTGTAGCGCCGCGCTGCGCCACTGACCGTCGCGTCCGCTTACACCTTTTCCGCCATGATGCGACGCTTGTCCTGAAGGTTGGTTTGGCTCTTGCGGTTCGGCGCCCCGGAGCGCTAGGGCAGATATGTCGAAGAGGGCGGAATGTTCTTGTCCGTCATATGGTCGAGCTGCCCGCAGCGCCTGCAAATCAACCTTCCAGTAAAGCGAGGCTTCTCAAGTTGAACTTGGCGCGCCTATTGTCGATGCGCTTCAGCGGCGGCCCATACGCCTCGCAATATTCACGTTGGTTCAATGTGCTGCGCGTCCAATCACGTCAAAACGCCTCGAGCTTCGACTACTTGAACTGCCTCCGCTTTCGCCATGAACATATCCTCAAAACCTGCAGATTGCATCGTGAGGAGAGGGGCCAGATGCCTTTGCCGGCAGACAAACGTACGTTCCCTGAACACCTGTAATGCCTCCGTGATCCCACAAATGCTATCCCTGTTACCAGAGCTAATTTCCCTGTTATCCAGTGCAGGGAAATTAGCCCACAACACACTGTTTTTCTGGTCTTTTTCGGCACTTAAAACCAGATGGATTATTCAATATTGCGAAAATTCCCTGTAAAATGCCTGATATCAGGGAACATCGGGGTCATGAAACTTCGCAAGGAATCCAGCGCCCTCTTCAGGAACGCCTTAGTAATATAATCTTCGAAAATGACAGAGGTAAAATCTATAGGTCCAATCTAGTGGTGCAGGCCCCTTTGAAACCTGAACTGCGTCAGCAGCTGATGTCGCCCACCTCCACATGCCGCGCGGTCGTTCTGGTCGCACACGAGCTTCGGTCGATGGCAGGAACCATATGAGCGCCGTGTTGAATCTGCCGATGTGACGGTCAGTGAGCCGCCCTGCCCGGGCATTCAAGCTCGTAACATCTTTCGCGCAGTGGCAGACCGCCTGCCTTGTGTCGCCCGGGCTCACCGCGACGCATGATTTGCCATTCTTGTAGGCAAGCGTTAACTCGCAACGCGAGTAAGCCATCCAGCCCCCCTTTTTGGTGACCAATAGAAAGCCCATTGATGAACATCGAGACTTCCAGTTCTGACAGTTCGTCAAAAACAGAGACTGTATTGGTGACAGGCGCCGCCGGCTTCGTCGGCTATTCTGTATCGCTGGCCCTGCTTGAACGGGGCATCAATGTAATTGGCGTCGATAATCTCAACGATTATTATCCGGTCAAACTAAAGCAGGCCCGCCTTGATCGCCTTTCATCGCATGCCGGGTTTACATTTTATCGCCATGACATTTCGGATCATACAGGACTTTTGGCTCTACCAGGCGTCGACGATGTAGACGTTGTCATCCATTTGGCCGCCCAGGCCGGCGTGCGATACTCGCTCGAAAACCCGTTTGTATATGCGGCTTCAAACCTCGTGGGTCACCTGTCGATATTGGAACTCGTTCGGCAAGCGCCGAAGCAGCCGCTGCTGGTGTACGCATCATCCAGCTCGGTGTATGGTGCCAACACCAAGGTGCCGTTCAGCGAGTCAGACCCTGTAAACAGCCCCGTCTCCCTGTATGCGGCGACCAAGCGGGCAGACGAACTGATGAGCGAATCCTATGCCCGGCTTTATGGCATGCGCCAGATTGGGCTTCGATTTTTCACGGTCTACGGACCGTGGGGACGCCCGGATATGGCGTACTGGTCCTTTGCGGAGAAAATTCTCGCTGGAGAACCGATCAAGGTCTTTAATCACGGCAAACTGGAGCGTGACTTCACCTATATCGACGATGTGGTTGCTGGCGTCAT
>TARA_R110002110_G_scaffold112259_3_pt1 | contig 42320 bp, 36 predicted proteins | sample TARA_R110002110 | Tara Oceans TARA_R110002110 (sample SAMEA4397330) | marine metagenome | biome: Polar Biome; feature: [SRF] surface water layer (ENVO:00010504); material: water (ENVO:00002006), including particulate matter (ENVO:01000060) such as... | depth 5 m | reverse complement strand
AGGCTTTAATACCAAACCCCGAGGTGCTCTGTGCCTCGGGGTTTTTTATGCCTGCAGGATACGCAATCGCATGTGGTAAAATAGCTCATGCTTGAAATTTCCCCCAATCTGTCGCTTCCCCTGGATCAAATTGAACTGTCCGCAATCCGTGCTCAGGGCAGCGGTGGCCAGAATGTGAACAAGGTGTCTACGGCGATTCACCTGCGTTTCGATGCGCCTGCGTCATCTCTGCCACCGGAGTGCATCTCGGCGATACTCGCTCGCCGCGACAGTCGCATCTCCGCGGAGGGGGTTATTACGATCAAGGCGCAGCGGTACCGCAGCCAGGTGAAGAACCGGGAGGACGCGCTGCAGCGGTTGGCAGAATTGATCAGTGCGTGCTGTCGGCCGCGCAAGGCGAGGCGGGCAACCAGGCCAACGCTGGCTTCAAAGCGCAGGCGACTGGAAAACAAGACACGGCGCAGCGGCCTCAAGGCACACCGGGGGCAGCTCAAGGGCAACCTGGATGACTAGTGCCGGATGAGGCTTTGCTGATTCCGGGCTTGTTTTCCGTGGCGCCGCTGCCATTATGGCCAGCTTGGGTATCCAATTCTAAATAGGACTTCGCAGCCCCTGTGTTGACGGAGCGCACAATCCGGGAGCAAGACGCGGTATGGGGCAGCCAGCTGTATTGCCAGGTGACAGCCGCGATTTATCCTTGCAGGCAGCGGTAGTCATACTGCTGGTCTGCAGCCTGCTGATGGGGCTGGGCGGGTTGGCGCTGGAACTGTTTGCTAACTTCGCTATTCCCCCATGGTTGACCCTGCGCTTTGAGGGCACCATCGCGATCTCCCTTACCGGCGCCTGCATGACGGCGGCAGTGCTTGACAGTCGCCGCGGGCGCCTGGTGGCCGGTGGGCTCATGTTGCTGTTCGCGGCTTATAATCTTGGCCACAATCTGCTGGATACCACTGACAGTAGCTCACTGTTGACCGGCCGTCCCCGGCTGCCCAGCGTGCCCGCAGCGTTGATATTGATGGTGGCGATAAGCTGCATTGCGGGGACGCACACCCCGCGGCAGAGACTCCTGTGGAATATTTCGGGAACCTTGTCCCTGCTCACAGGCCTGGCCCTGGCGGCCGTGTATCTGGACCCGGGTGAACGCTGGGTGGACTTCGCGAGCTCCCAGTTCATGCCGCTGGGTACGCTTTTCTGCGCAGTGCTTGCCGGTGGTGCTTTGGTAATTGCCAATTATCCGCTGCGCCCGATCCTGCGCTTGCCCGGCAACGCTGTGCTTATGGCCCTGATGGGTGCCATTTTCAGTATGAGCTGGTGGTTCCTGGGCAGCTGGGTTCAGCATGATGAGAGGCTGCAGGCCGCGGATGCCCTGCTCCGCAATTATTCCGGCGTGGTAGAGCACGAACTGCGGCTGGAAGCCGCCTTGATGCGGCGCATGTCTGGTCGTTGGGAGGCGATGGGGGAGTTGCCGTCAGGACCTCTCGCGGACGAGGACATCGGCGCGTATTTCCGCGATATTCCCAATTTGCGCGCGGTCGTGTTTCTCGATGATCGCGGCAACCGCTGGACCCGCTCGCGCGATACAGTGACAGAGGGCTGGCTGCGACGAACTCTTGAGAATCCTCTGGTTATTGCCTGGCTGGACGACTTCATGGCGTCTGATGAAGCAACGGCCTGGGAGTTCCCGGACCCAGGGCAGCCCGAGCTTGCCCTGTTGGGGGTCAGCGCTGGCGAGGCTGCGAGCCAGAGGCTGGTGGCTGTGGTGGATATCAGGATTCTGGCCGACCTTGAATTGCGCCAGAACACCGGGGAGTTTGCGCTGGAGATTTTGCGTGCAGGTGCGAGGGTCACCAGTCCCGGCGCGAATGAGATCCCGACCGTAAGAAGCCGGTTCATCAATGTCGCCACCGACATCAAGCTGCCCCCGGGGCGGCACGAGCTGACTCTTGTCGCCTCTGCGGGCGCGCCCAGCCTGGCTGCGCCAAGCAGCCTGCTGCCGATAGGCGGAGGCCTGTTCGGGCTGCTTTTGACGTACCACCTTGTTATCGGCCGTGGCCTCCTGGATCAACTCAACAGGCAAGCCTCCGCCCTGCGCAACAGTGAGCAGCGGTTCAGGTCCTTGTTTTCGCAGAACCCGGATGCGGTTTTTGCGCTGAATACCGATGGCACATGCGCCAGCCTCAATCCGCTTGGCCTGGCTATCCTCAATGTGAGGGAAGATGAGCTGATTGGACGCGGGTTCATGGAGGTGCTCTCGGGAGAGTCGGTATCGGTCGAGGACAGCAGGGAATCCATGGCGGCATTTCGCCGCGCACTCGATGGGCGCCCACAGACCTTCGCTCTCTCTCTGCGCCCGCCGGGTCAGGATGAGTCGAAGTATTTTGAGGTCTCGCTGCTGCCGATCGTGGTCGAGGGCCAGGTGCAGGGGGTTTTCGGCATTGCCAAGGACACTACCCAGAGGGCGGCTGACGAGGAGCGTTTGCGGGTGCTCGAACGGAGCCTGGAGGCGAGCAGCAACGCGGTGATCGTGGTGGATGCGCGCCGCACGGGCTATCCGGTGGTCTATGTCAACCCCGCGTTTACCCGTATTCTGGGGTACCCGGCGGCAGCTGCCCTGGGCAGCGATGGCACGGTATTCCTTACCGGCGAGTATGTTAGCCGGGAGGACCGGGAGGCAATCACCGATGCGCTGGAGGCCGGCAAGAGCCTGTCACTGACCCTGCGCAACCAGCGCCGGGACGGATCCCCGTTCTGGAACCAGTTGTCGTTTTCCCCGGTCTTTGACTTCAACCACGAGGTGACGCACTTTGTCGGGATTCTCAACGATATCTCGGAGCGCAAGGAGCAGGAGAGCCGGCTTGCCTATCAGGCGACCCACGATGCGCTCACCGGCCTCGGCAACCGCGCGTTGTTCAACGATCGGCTCGAACATGACTTCTCCCTCGCTCGCCGGCGGTGCAACCTGCTCGCGGTGCTGTTCATAGACCTGGATGAGTTCAAGCCGATCAACGACACCCTGGGCCACAAGGTCGGCGATGAGCTGCTGGTGAGCGTCACCGCACGCCTGAGTGCCACCCTGCGCCCGAGTGACACCCTGGCGAGGCTGGGGGGCGATGAGTTTGTGTTGCTGCTGCCGGATCTCAAAACCGGCAATGAAGCGCAGGAGGTCGCCGAGCGCCTGCTGGCTGAGCTGGCCCGTCCGCACCGGGTTGCAGGGCAGGAGTTGCACATCTCCGCAAGCATAGGAATTGCAGTGATTACTGCTGACATGCGGGACCCGGAAAAACTGGTGCAACAGGCGGATATCGCCATGTACCAGGCCAAGCAGGCGGGCCGCAATACCTATCAACTGTTCACCGGTGATATGGACCAACGGCTTTCCGAGCGGCTGACCATGCGCAACGAATTGCAGGAGGCCATGGACAATGACCGCTTGGAGGTCCATTACCAGCCACTGTTGAACGGGTCGGGCTGTCTCGAGGGGCTGGAGGCACTGCTGCGCTGGAACCGGCCTGGTGAAGGTGCCGTATCGCCGTCGGTTTTCATTCCCCTTGCGGAGGAGACTGGCCAGATCATACAGCTCAGCCGCTGGGTGCTGGAGCGCGCCTGCCGGGATGCGGGAGCCCTGCTGCAGCAGGGGCTGTTGCAGGGCAAGCTGGCGGTAAATGTGTCGCCGATGCAGTTCCATCGCGAGAGTTTCCTGCCCATCCTCGAATCGGTCCTGCGCCAGACTGGCCTCGGCCCGCGGTATCTGGAACTGGAACTGACCGAGGGTGTGTTGATGCGGGACACGGATGGTGCAATTGCGATCCTGGAGGCGCTGACGGCGCTGGGTGTGGACACGGTGATAGATGACTTCGGCACCGGGTTTTCCAGTCTCAGCTACATCCGCACGCTGCCCGTGCACAAGATCAAGATCGATGGCAGCTTTGTTCGCGGTGTAATCGACAACGCCAAGGGCGCCGCGGTGTGCAAGGGTGTCATCGCCATGGCGCGGGAGCTGGGTCTGCAGGTGGTGGCAGAGGGCGTCGAGACCTCCGCCCAGTATGCCTACCTGAAGGGCCACGGTTGTGAGGTCTTCCAGGGGTATCTCATTGCCCGCCCGATGCCGTTGGCGGCGGTGACCGTGTGGCTGCGCGAGCGCCCGGAGCTATTCGGTTAGGGCGTCAGGGGCTATCCCTTGCGACCCTGGCGCGCTCTATCAGGTACTGGCGTATGTTTTCGGACTGCTGCTCGTTGAGTACACCGGCAAACCCCACCATGCCGTTCTGCCAGTGGGCGCCACCGCGAACAATGCTGTCCCAGCGCGCGTGTGTCTCCGCAGTCATGGCGCGTAGGTCCGGCGTGGCGCCGCCGCTGACCGCACCATCACCGTGGCAGAACACACAGAAGGCCAGGTAGTTGCGCTGGCCGTCGAGGATTTCTTCGCTGCTGGCGGTGAGTTCCGGCGGGTCGAACACCAGGTCGGCTGCCACGGTGGTTCCGGGCAGCTGACCGTCAGCGCCCAACCTGAACACCAGCAGCCGGCTCCGGTTGGGAATCGGTCCGGCCTTGAGGGCCTCGCCGCCCACCAGGGCGAGGGCTCCGCCCCAGCCTGCAACCACGGCGACATACTGTACTCCGTCCAGGCGGTAGGTGACCGGGGCAGCGACCACCCCGGTCTGGGCATCGAAGCGCCAGAGCTCCTCGCCGCTGTCAGCGCGGTAAGCGACAAACTGTCCCTCGGCGTTGCCCTGGAACAGCAGGTTGCCGGCGGTGGACAGCATGCCGCCGTTCCAGGGACCCACATGCTGGACTTGCCAGCGGGGCTCCGCGGCCACCGGATCCCAGGCAACGATTGCGCCCTTGACCAGGTCGAGCACCGCGGCCTTGGTCTCCGGGTCATCGGGCATGGCCGCGGGCAGGGCGTCGGTGCCGGTATTCCAGTAGCCCGGCCGGTACTCGAATTCCGTATCCCCGGCGAAAACATAGGGCACATCCTGCTTCGGGATGTAGACCAGGCCGGTGTCCGGGCTGTAGCTCATCGGGTGCCAGTTGTGGCCGCCGATTGGCCCTGGCAGGTGCAGGCCGGTATCGCCTTCCTCGTAGCGCGCCGCCGGATTCTCCACCGGCCTGCCAGTCTCCATGTCGACATGGCTTGCCCAGGTGACCCCGGCGTAGGGTTCTGCGGACAGCAGTTCCCCATTGCTCCGATCCAGAACGTAGAAGAAACCGTTCTTCGGCGCCTGCATGATCACCTTGCGCTGGCGCCCATCGAGTTCGAGGTCGGCCAGGATCATGTGCTGGGTGGCGGTATAGTCCCAGCTGTCACCGGGCGTGGTCTGGTAGTGCCAGACATAGCTGCCATCATCGGGGTTCAGGGCCACAATCGAGGACAGGTACAGATTGTCGCCGCCATCGGGGCTGCGAATCTGGCGATTCCACGGAGCACCATTGCCAACGCCGATGTACAGCAGGTCCAGTTCGGGATCGTAGGCCATGGAGTCCCAGACCGTGCCGCCGCCACCGATTTCCCACCAGGGACCGCCACCCCAGGTCGCGGCGGCGGCCTCCATGGCCTCGTTCTCGAAACCGGCTTCCGGGTTGCCGGGAACCGTGTGGAAGCGCCAGGCGAGCTTGCCGCTGTCCAGGTCGTAGGCGGAAACATAGCCCCGCACACCGAGTTCACTGCCACCGTTGCCGATGATCGCCCGTCCCTTGACAATGCGCGGGGCTCCGGTGATGGAATAGGGGCGGCTGCGATCGGTGGTCTGGGTCTCCCAGAGCAGCTTGCCGCTGGCGGCGTCAAGGGCGATCAGTCTGCCGTCCAGAGTACCGGAGATGAGTTTGCCCTCGGCATGGGCTACGCCCCGGTTGACCACGTCGCAGCACAGGTGCACGGCCCACTCGCGAGGTACCTGGGGGTCATGGAACCAGAGCAACTCGCCGCTGCGCGCGTCGTGAGCAAACACCATGCTCCAGGAGGCCGTGGTATAAATGATACCGTCGACGACCAGTGGCGTCGCTTCCATGCCGCGATTGGTCGGGTAGTCGAAATACCAGTCCAGCCCCAGGTCCGACACATTGCCGCTGTTGATATCCTGTAGCGTGCTGAAACGGGTTTCCGCGGTATCGCCACCGTGCTGGCGCCATTCCACATCTGCGGGCGCGGTTGCTGCGGCAGCTGGCGCCATCGTTGCTGCGTCGGATGAGGTATTGCCACTACCGGCTTTATGGTCACAAGCGGTCAGCAGCAGGACGCTGAGCAGAGCGGGCAGGAGCATTTTGGGATACATGGGGGGAGGTTCCTTATTATTGATAGCATTCAAGTCTAGAGTATTGTCGCGGCAAGGGGGAAGCACTCTGATGCACGGCACCGGACCGTATGCGGTCGCGAAAGCGGTTGCGCTGACCATGTTGGTTTTTGCTCCCGTGCTGTGCACCCTGCTGTTGCCAGGTCAGGCAGCTGCCGCGGAGATGTCGCGCTTCCAGCGCCTGGTGGCAAGCCTGGAGGGTGCCGAGCCCGCCAGTCGCAGTCGCTTTGCGCGCGCCGCCCTGCTACAGATGGCGGAGGTCCATCTCGCTGAAGCCGGGCTGGCACGCAACCAGTCCGCGCAGAGCATGGAGCGTGAGCGTCTGCTCGGTTGGGCCCGGGCGGTGGAACTCTACGCCGGCCAACTGCTGGAGCTGCACGACCGGGTCGAGCAGGGGGCCCCGGTTGTGCTGTTGCCCGAGCTGCTTGCGCATCCGGGGATCCTGGTGGCAGGACGCAGCACGGTTATCAGTCACCCGCGCGGAGACCAGCAGCAGGCGCTGGAACAGGCCATCCTGCATGCCTTCTGCGAGCAGGAGGATTGCCTGCAGCTGTTGGCTGCCGAGGTCGAGCTTGCACCCGGGCCCATTCTTGAGAGCCCTGCCGGCATACCGCCAAACTGGAGCTTTTCCCGTTCGGGTCCCGTTTGCGAGCAGCGTGGGCTGCAAATAGAGTTTCCGGCAGGTGGGGGCGGGGCGGGAAGTCTCGCGCAGTATCGCTCGCTGTGTCAGCAACTGTTCTCGGAGCTGCAGTTGCTGGTCGCTGATTTGCGCGGCCAGCTGCGGCAGGGCGTAGTACCCGACTGGAGCGCCCTGGCCATCAGCGCCGCCCCGCACCGGCCCGAACACGACATTCGCCTCAACCGCGCGGGGGACAGTCTGTTGCTCGCGGTTCCCCTGCTGCACAGTACTCCCGGGTTGCTGCCGCGCCTCCTTCCCTGGCTGCGCTCGCTGGCGGAAACTGGCGCAGCGCCCGGCCTGGTACTGCAGGCGCGCGAGCTGGGCTGGGCAAATTAGCGGCGAACTCCCGAACGCGATATCATCCGGCAAGCAAATTCATGAACAGATGTTTGGCGCTAGCTTGAAAAACACTGCAAACCTGGTAGCAACATGATTGAGATAGTCAAGATTAACACATCGGATCTTGAGCTGGGCATGTATGTTTCGGGCCTGGACAGGCCGTGGTTGGAAACACCTTTTCTGCTGCAGGGGTTTCGCATCGAGACTGCAGAAGATCTGGGCACCCTGCGCAGGTTCTGCCAGTTTGTATTCGTCGATACCGAAAAGAGTTCGCAGCAAGAGCATGCCCTGAGACGCAAGGTCCGAACCCAGCGGCCGCGTATTCCCAGGCAGACGATGTTTCCCACGCGCCAACTCAAGAACTATACCGACAGCGCTGACTGGACCGAGGAGTTTCCCCGGGCTGAAACCGCAGTCAGGGAGCTCTCGTTTGGCATCGAGGAGATTTTCCAGCAGGCAGCGGGTGGCGCTGCCCTGGATGTGGTGCGGGTGAAGCGCTCGGTCGAACCCATGATCGACAGTATCTCCCGCAATCCGGACGCCTGTATCTGGCTCGCGCGCCTGAAGCAGCAGGATCACTATACCTACCAGCACTCCCTGGGTGCTTCTGTCTGGGCGGTGGCCCTGGGCCGTCAGCTGGGGCTGCCGCGCTCTGATCTGCGCTCGCTGGCGATCGGCGGCCTGTTGTTCGATGTCGGCAAGTTGCGTGTGGATCCCGAGCTGCTGAGTGCCGAGCGCCAGCTGACCCCGGAGGAACTCCTGCAGGTGCGCAACCACGTTGTTCATGGCGCGGAAATGATCGGTGCCACCGGACTCATGAATACCGATGTGATTGCCATGGTCACGCACCACCACGAGCGCCACAACGGTTCAGGCTATCCCCAGGGCCTGCGCGGTGACGAGATTCCGATTTTTGCCAGGATTGCGGCGATAGTGGACTGTTATGATGCCATCACCAGCCACCGGCCCTACGCACGGGCAATCTCTCCCTGTACGGCGATCAAGATGCTCCATAACGCCAAGGACATAGATTTTCAGGCCGAGTTGGTGGAGGAATTCATTCAGGCGGTGGGAATATACCCGGCGGGTACCCTGGTGGAACTGTCATCCGGTGAAGTGGCGGTGGTGGTCGCGGAGTACAGAACCCGACGCCTCCGCCCCAGGGTCATGGTCCTGCTGGATGCGGACAAGCAACCGCTGACCAGCATGCGAACCGTTGACTTGCTGCACGAGACCGAGGATGCCAGCGGCCGGCCGCTGGATATTGTCCAGGCGCTGGAGGCTGACGCCTACGGCATCGACATGACCAGTATCCGTCTGTGAGCGGCCCGGCAAGGTGACTGAACCCGTGGTAGTGCTCGATCGAGCAGGCTTCATCGCAGCGCTGGACATAGCTGTCACCCAGGCCCGCGGGGCGGGCGACGATCTGGGGCTGCTGCTGATTGATCTCAGCAACCTGCGGCTGATCAACCACCGCCATGGCTACGGGATTGGTGATCTGCTGTTGGCGGAAGCGGGGCGGCAGCTGCTGGCTACCAGCAAGCTGCCGGATACCGTCTTCCGCATTGGCGGCCATACCTTTGCCTTTATCCTGCCGCAGCTGAATACGCCGGCATTCATCGCCCTTGCCATGAACCGGGTCCAGCGCCTGCTGGATGGGGCGCTATATATCGACGAGGAGATCCTGCCGGTGCAGCTGCGCATCGGCCTCGCGGTCAATCTGCAAGGCAGGCACTCGCCGCTGGTCACCCTGGCCCGCGCCGAGGCCAGCCTGGCCCAGGTCAAGCAGGGCAATGCGCTGGAAATCGATGCCATGATTGGCGAGGACGACGACGCCCGTGAGGACACGGCCTTCGAGCAGCATTTTTCCGAGGCTCTCTATGACAATGCTTTTGATCTGCATTTCCAGCCCAAGGTCGACCTGCGAACGGGGCGGGTGTGCAGCGCCGAGGCCCTGCTTCGCTGGCACCTACCGGGTCATGGCGCGGTATCACCTGAGCGCGTGGTGCAACTGGCCGAAGCCTCCGGCCAAACCTATGAACTGACGCGCTGGGTAGTGAACCGGGCCTTGCGCGCCATGCGCGAATGGCGGGATACCGTCGCCTTGCCTGTGGCGGTGAACATTCCCGCCGGCCTGGTGAACAGCCCGGACCTGGCCAACATGCTGAGTGGGGCACTGTCCATCTGGGGCGTGGAACCGTCGATGCTGACGCTGGAGGTTACCGAGGGCGCCGTGATCGAGGACAAGGAGGCGGGTTTCAATAACCTGCTGCACCTGCGCGAGCTGGGCATGGGCCTGTCTATCGATGATTTCGGTACGGGTTACTCGTCACTCTCCTATTTCGAGCATATCCCGGCGACCGAGATCAAGATTGACCAGTCATTCGTTCGCCGTATCCTTGGCGACAGCAGGGATCGAGCACTGGTGGGCATTATTGTCGACATCGCTCATCTGTTTGATTTTGCTGTGGTGGCCGAGGGAGTGGAAGACAATCAGACCCTGCAGTATCTGCGCGAACTGGGTTGCGATATCGTCCAGGGGTATCTGTACTCCAGACCGCTACCGGAGGACGAGCTGCTGGCCTGGCTGCAGCAGTGCGATGGACGGCCCGGGATCGCGGCCAACTAACCAATACTTTTGACCTTGCCACGGGGGCCTTGCCATGACCGACCCGCTGACCGAGCGTGCAACAGCACCCGGAACTTCCGCCGAACCGCTGTATGCCATGGCAGCGCATGACAGCCTGCCCGTCGCCGGTGCAGTACTGCTGCTGGTCAGGGCCACTGGTGTCCGCCTCAGCGTGACCGCGGATGTCGCTGTGGCGCTGCAGCAGTGCACGGCCTTTCGTTCCCTGCATGATCACGCCCAACATCTGGTACAGCAGTTCCCCCAGCTCGGTGGCAATGTGGCTGACGTGACGCGGGTACTGCAGCAGGTCAGGGATGCCGGTTTGTTGCTGCCGGCAACGCAGGTTTGCGAGCAGGTCAATGCGCCCACGGCGGACACTGCCGACCTCGATCGCACGGTAGCCTGCATCATTACCTGTGATCGCCCCGCAGCCGTTGAGCGCCTGCTGGAATCGCTGTTGCGCGGCGCCAGGCTGGCGCGGCAAAAACAGTTGCTACTGATCGATGACTCCCGCGAAGCGGCCAACTGTACAGCCAACGCAGCGGCGGTCGAACGGTTCAACCTGCTGAGTCCAACGTCGATGCGCTATTTCGGTCCGCAGGAGCAGGCACAGTTGCTGCAGCACGCCATTGCCCAGCTGCCCCGGCATGAAACAGGGATCCGGTTCCTGTTGCAGCGTGAGCTCTGGCCGGGCGTGCCGACCTACGGTCGCGCCCGTAACCTGGCGCTGCTGCTGACGGTGGGCGAGCGCTGTATCATCCTGGACGATGACGTCCTGTGTGCAGCGTATACGCTGCCATACGGGCAGGCGGGTGTGGTTTTTAATGACGGTGGCCGGCAGGCGGATTTCTACCGCGATGCCCGGGACTGGCAGCAGCTTGCCGTGAAGCAGGACTTCGATCCGCTGGTTGGCCACGGCCGCTGCCTCGGCATGGGCCTGCAGCGGGCGCTGCACACCCTGGGACACGATAGCCTGGAGCAGGCGCACCTGGCTGAGGCCGGCGCTGACTGGTGTGGTCGCATCAATGCAGACTCGCGGGTGCTGGTCACCCAGAGCGGCTCCCTGGGCGATCCGGGAACCAGCAATAACGGCTGGCTTGTCAATCTGGAGCCGACTTCCCTGCAGCGCATGCTGGCCCGACCGGGTGGTCTGGGCGCTGCCCTGGCATTGCGTGAGAACTGGCTGGGCCAGGGGCAGCCCACCTTCACCGTGCGTCCGGTGATTTCCCAGGTAACCGGACTGGACAACCGGGCGTTGTTGCCACCGTACTTCCCTGCCCTGCGCGGGGAAGATCAGTTGTTTGGCAGCATGCTGGATTTCCTCCATCCAGACTCACTGACCCTGGAGTACGACTGGGCCGTACCGCACCTGCCTCTGGAGGAGCGCAGGGGCAATCCCGCGGGTGATCCAACGGTTCCCAGGGGGGGGCTGAACCAGCTCGTGGGGTATATCGACGAGGCGCAGCCGGAGGACCCGGGCGTCGGCCTGGCAACGCGTATGGCAGTGCTGTGTTGTCGTTTCGAGGAACTCGGCGAACTTTCAGACGCCGGCCTTGCCGCCCGTTTCCGCGCCGGACTGGCGCGGCTGCAGGCCGCACACCTGCAGACCCTGGAGGAGCGCTTCCGGGATTCGTCCGCTCTCGGGGAAGACTGGCGGCAGTATCTGGAGCGCAACCGGCAGGCCTGTGTTGCCGCGCTGCAGCAGTCGCCCGGCCTGGCGGATCTGCCCGGGGTGCCTGCCGCTACGGGCAGCGCGGCGGTAGCCGCGGCGATCCGGCAGCGGGCCACGGGCTTTGCGGCAGCCCTGCGCGGCTGGGATGAATTGAGGGAAGTCTGCCGTCATCACTAGCGAATTGCCGGCGCTGTCACGCCGCGCCGGCAGCACTGAAGTCGTCGGCATCGCGGCCTTTGGTATCAGCGGTCCTTGCGGGCACTGGCAAAGGCGGCTGCCAGCGCGGTAGCCGGCGCCCTGGCAGTGTCCCCACCCTTGCGCGGGCCCTGGCTGTCTTTGCCCCCTGGCCGGGGCTTGCCGCCATCACGGCGACTGTCCCGGCGCTGCTCGCGAGGCTTCGCCTCCGCCTTGTCATTCAGACGCATGCTCAGGGCAATGCGCTTGCGCGGCTGGTCCACTTCCATCACCTTGACCCGGACCACATCGCCTGCCTTGACCACGTCCCGCGGGTCCTTGACGAAACGGTCCGCCAGCACCGAGATATGCACCAGGCCATCCTGGTGTACGCCGATGTCGACAAAGGCGCCGAAGTTGGTGACATTGGTCACGGTCCCCTCCAGCACCATGTCCGGCTTCAGGTCAGAGATCTTTTCTACCCCTTCCTGGTAAGTGGCCACGCGAAACTCCGGCCGGGGATCCCGGCCGGGCTTGTCCAGTTCCCTGATGATGTCGGTCACCGTGGGCAGGCCCACGCTGTCGGTGGTGTAGTCCTGGGGGCGCAGGCCGCGAAGAAATCCTGAATCGCCGATAATACTGGCGAGGGGACGCTGCTGGCGCGCGGCAATCGCTTCCACCACGGGATAGGATTCCGGATGTACCGCCGACGCGTCCAGCGGGTTGTCGCCGTTGCTGATGCGGAGGAAGCCCGCGGCCTGCTCGAAGGTCTTGTCGCCGAAGCGTGTCACCTTGAGCAGTTCCCTGCGGCTGGCGAAGCTGCCGGCCTGGTCGCGGTGGGCGATGATATTGGCGGCAAGGTTCTGGTTCAGCCCGGAAACCCGGGCCAGCAGGGGTACCGACGCGGTATTCACATCGACGCCCACCGCGTTGACACAGTCTTCCACTACCGCATCAAGCTGTCGTGCCAGCTGTACCTGGCTGACGTCGTGCTGGTACTGGCCGACGCCTATGGACTTGGGCTCGATCTTCACCAGTTCAGCCAGGGGATCCTGCAGGCGCCGGGCGATGGAGACCGCACCGCGGATGGTGACATCCAGGTCGGGGAACTCGCGGGCCGCGAACTCAGAGGCGGAATAAATGGAGGCGCCGGATTCGTTGACCATGACCTTGCGGCAATTCAGTTCCGGCTGTTGCTGCAACAGCTCGCCAACGAACTTGTCGGTTTCCCTGCTGGCGGTGCCGTTGCCGATGGCAATCAGTTCGACATGGTGCTCGCGGATCATCCGCAGCAGTTCGGCAGCTGCCTCCCGGGTGCGGTTCTGGGGCTGGTGGGGGAAGATGGCGCCGTGGTCCAGCAACTTGCCGTTGGCGTCGACCACCGCCAGTTTGACCCCGGTGCGCAGGCCCGGGTCCATGCCGATGGTGGGTCGTGCCCCCGCCGGGGCCGCCAGCAGCAGGTCCTTCAGGTTGTTGGCAAACACCTCGATGGCCTCCCGCTCCGCGCGTTCCCGCAGCTGGGTCAACAGGTCGGTCTGCAGGTGGGTCAGGAGCTTGACCCGCCAGGTCCAGCGCACGGTCTCTGCCAGCCAGCGGTCCGCGGGCCGGCCCTGGTCCCGGATCCGCCAGTAGTCGCCGATCATGGCCTCGCAGGGATGGGCGTCGGTGGGCTTTTCCTCCGCGTCCAGCACCAGGCTGAGCTGCAGGAAGCCTTCGTTGCGACCGCGGAACATGGCCAGGGCGCGGTGGGAAGGTACCCCTGACAGGGCTTCGGTGTGCGCGAAGTAGTCGCGAAACTTGGCGCCCTCGTTTTCTTTACCGGCCACCAGGCGCGAGGCCAGCAGGGCGTGTTGTTGCAGGAAGTCCCGCAGCTGTGCCAGCAGGTCGGCGTCCTCGGCAAAGCGTTCCATGAGAATCTGGCGCGCCCCGTCGAGGGCGGCCTTGCTGTCGGCCACGCCCTGGTCGGGATTGAGATAGGCCGCGGCTTCCTGCTCCGGATCCAGTCCGGGGTTGGCGAGCAGCGCATCTGCCAGTGGCTCCAGGCCGGCCTCGCGGGCGCTTTGGGCCTTGGTACGGCGCTTGGGCTTGTAGGGCAGATACAGATCCTCCAGCCGATTCTTGGTGTCGGCCGCCAACAGCGCCTGCTCCAGCTCCGGGGTCATCTTGTCCTGTTCGGTGATCGACTTGATGATGGCGCCACGGCGTTCGTCCAGTTCCCGCAGGTAGCGCAGGCGTTCATCCAGATAGCGCATCTGGGTATCATCCAGGCCGCCGGTCACCTCCTTGCGGTAGCGGGAAATGAAGGGCACGGTGGCGCCCTCGTCGAGCAGGCCGATGGCGGCGCTGATCTGGTTTTCCCTGACGGCAAGTTCTTCGGCAATGCGCTGTGAGACTGTTTTGGTCATGCTGGTTCTGGGTATCCGGAGATGTTGCGGGGAGGGCATTATGCGCGAGCCGCGGTGGGAAAACGATCTGGTTTTTTCGGCCGATTTGTGGCTGTGGCTTGCGCCTCGCAGGACTGGCCTATACTGGTACCAGGCATACTGGAGAACCGTTCATGAAGACCCTGCACCTGTTGCGCCACGCCAAATCGGACTGGAGTGGGCCCGGAGTCGAGGACCGCGATCGTGGTCTCAATGCCCGTGGTGAAAGGGATGCGCCCCGTATGGGCGCTGCCCTGGCGCAGCGCCTGCAGCCTCAGGTGATTGCCGCCAGCCCCGCGCGCAGGGCGCAGCTCACCCTGGCCGGAGTCTGTTCGGGGTGGCCAGCTGTTGCCGGTCTCTCCCACCGCACGGAGGAGGCCCTGTACACCTTCTCAGTGGGCGACCTGCTGGCATGGATGGAGAGTCAGCCGGACAGCGAGGCATCGCTGTTTCTGATCGGTCACAACCCCGGGCTGACTGATCTGGTCAACTGGTTGGCGCCGAAGGCCGGGCTGGTGAACCTGCCGACTGCAGGTTACGTCCAGCTGCACCTCGCCACCGACCACTGGCGTGAGCTGCGCGACTGCGATGGGGAGGTGGTGCTGGAGCTGTTTCCCCGCGACCTCGACTAGGCGCGCCGGTGGGCGCTGGTGTAGTCGATGGCTGGCCCGGCGGGCACGATACCGGTGGGGTTGATGTTGCGGTGGGATGCATAGTAGTGGGTCTTGATGTGATGGAAGTCCACCGTGTCGGCAATACCGGGCAATTGGTAGATGTCGCGGATGTAACCGGGAATGTGGTGGTAATCTTCAAGGCGCTGGCGGTTGCACTTGAAATGCCCGTGATAGACGGCATCGAAGCGGATCAGGGTAGTGAACAGGCGCACATCCGCCTCGGTCAGGTTTTCGCCGGTGAGATAGCGGTGGCCGCCCAGGTGCGAATCGATGTGGTCCAGTTCCGCAAAAAGCTCGCCATAGGCTTCCTCGTAGGCGTCCTGGGTGGTCGCAAAACCGGCTCGATAGACGCCGTTGTTGACCGCGGGGTAGATCCGCTCATTCCAGCGCTCGATATCCTTTTGCAGTGTCCCGGGGTACAGGTCCAGGGTGTTGCCGGTGAGGTCGTCGAACGCGCTGTTGAGCATGCGGATGATGTCGGCGGATTCATTGCTGACGATAGTGTCCCGCTGCCGGTCCCAGAGTACGGGCACAGTTACTCTGCCGGTGTAGTCCGGATTGGCACGGGTATAGACCTGATGGTGAAACTGGTGGCGGTGGACGCGATCGCCAGTACTGCCTTCCGCCTTGTTGTAGGTCCAGCCTTGCTCCAGCATCAGCGGGCTGACCACTGACACCTCAATCAGCTCGTCCAGACCTTTCAGGCTGCGCACGATGAGGGTGCGATGTGCCCAGGGGCAGGCGAGGGAGACATACAGGTGATAGCGTCCGCTCTCGGCGGCAAAGCCGCTGTCCCCGCTGGGTCCGGCGCTGCCGTCAGCAGTGATCCAGTGGCGGAAGCGGGCGCTCTCGCGGACGAAGCGGCCCTCGTTGCTGTCCGTGTCGTACCAGACATCTTCCCAGTTGCCGTCGATCAGCATTCCCATGGTCGAGCTCCTCGTTGCTTGAGAAGCTTTTATTCTGCGTTCGATCAGAAAGAAATTAAATCGCAATAATACGGAAGCATGATTCGATAAATTCGAAACTAACGCTGAGCCTGCCCAAACAGCCCGGCCAGGTGGCAAGCGGCTGGGCCGGCCCGGTCGCGGTCCGCAAAGGTCAGGTACAGCGTCGCGTGGCGCCGTGCGCCCTGCTCCAGGTCCAGTTCCCGCAGGTTGCCGCTGGCGAGGCCCGCGCTTACCCGGGACAGTGGCAGCCAGGCGAAACCCAGGCCGCGGCTCACCATCTCTACCGAGGTTGCGACATGACTCACCGTCCAGCGCTGCTCCGCCCCCAGCCAGCCGGCGTCTACGCGTCGGCCCAGCGCCGAGTCGCGAATCACGATCTGACGCTCCCGTTGCAGGTCCTGCAGAGTGAGCGGGCGCCCGAGCTGGTGCAGCGAATGGCCGCTGGCGGCGACGGCGACAAACTCGGTGCGCAGGACTGGATCGCCGAGGAATCCGCCCGGGACTTCTGCCGCAACCAGCAGGTCGACTGCGGCCGCGTGCAGCAACTCTGCGCCCCCGGAGAGCACGGTCTCAAACAGTTCCACCCGGGTATTGGGGTAGGCTTCGGAGAAAGTTTGCAGCACGGCTGCCAGTTGCTGGCAGGGATAGAGTTCATCCACGGCCAGGCTGATTTCCGCCTCGGTGCCCCGGGCCAGACTGCCGGCGATGTCCTCCAGTTGCGTCGCCTGGGCCAGCAGCTGACTGGCCCGCCGCAGCATCAGCGCGCCGGCCTCGGTCAGCCGCGCCTTGCGTCCCACGACCTCCAGCAGAGGCAGGCCGAGTTGGTCCTGCAGCTTGTGCACGGCATGGTTGATGGTCGACTGGCTTTTGTGGATGGCCGCTGCGGCCTGGGCGAAACCGCCGTGTTCGACCACCGCCTGCAGCATGCGCCACTGCTCCAGCGTTGTACGATTCATGGACTCACCAAGGTTCTATAAAGTCGAAAGAATTTGGCGAAATTATGCGATTTATGTCCCAAAAATACGAGAGTATTCTCAAGGCTCACTGAGGAGAGTTGATCATGTCCGACCGTACCATCCAGGAAGTCCGCCGCGCCCACCCCAGCCGCGATGGCGACGGGGTCGCCATCCAGCGCATCGCCGGCATGCAGCACGCGGCCATGGATCCCGTCCTGATGCTGGATGAGTTGCGTGCCGAGCGCCGCGAGGACCTCGGCGGCGGGTTCCCGTCACACCCGCACCGGGGCATGCAAACCCTGACCTACATGAAGCACGGCGGCATCATACACGAGGACAGTCGCGGCAACCGTGGCGAAATCCGCGGTGGCGGGGTGCAGTGGATGTCGGCCGGACGCGGTATCATTCACTCGGAGATGCCGACCCAGGATACCCAGGGCCTGCATGGCTTCCAGCTGTGGATCAACCTGCCGGCCGCGGAGAAAATGGGCGAGCCCCGTTACCGGGATATTCCCGCAAGTGCACTCACCGCCCTGGACGGGCGCGGGTTCCGGGCACTGGCGATCGCTGGCGAGTGGCAGCTTGCAGGGGGCACGGTAACGGGGCCACTGCACGAGCTGGCGCCCCGGGCCGGTGTGCTGGACCTGCATTTGCAGGCGGGAGCCGAGATCAGCCTGGAGCTGCCGGCCACTGAATCCCTGCTCGCCTATATCTACGAGGGTACTCTGAGGCATGGGGACAGGTCACTGGGCGAGCGCCATCTGCTGATAACCAGCAGCGGCGAGCGCTGGACTTTGCAGTCGGGAGCAGCGGGTGCATCCCTGCTGTTGCTGCGCGGTGAGCCCCTGCGGGAGCCAGTGGCGCAATATGGGCCTTTTGTCATGAACACCGCGGCGGAGATCGAGCAGGCTATCAGGGATTACCAGAGCGGGCTGTTCGGCTGACAGCCGGGAGTCCCCGGCTGTCGCAACGGCTGCCGCAGCAATGGCTGCCACAGCAACGGCTGCCGCAGCTGCGTTTGCCAGCCGGCAGTGTTAGGCTAGCGCTTTTGTTTGGGGGAGAATTGCGCGATGCGGCGACCATTGGCCGTCATCCTGGTGTTGGTGCTGACAGGCTGTGGTGCCAGCCAGCCGCCCGCGCCACCACCGCCGCCCGAGCCCGTGCCCGGGGAGAACCCGATGGTGCAGTGCTCTTCGCCGCGGCCCCAGGTCTGCACCATGGAATACAACCCGGTCTGCGCCCGACTCGAGGGCGGCGGCGTCAGCGTGTATTCCTCCCCCTGCAACGCCTGCGCCGACGACAGCGTGGTCGGCTACCTGCCCGGAGCCTGTGCCGATGATTGAGTGTGCTTCATGAGCCTGACCAATCGCATTCTCATCGGCATGGTCGCGGGCATTCTCCTCGGGTCCCTGCTCAATGTCATGCTCGGCAGCACCGCGCTCGCGGACAGCTATCGCATGGTAGTCAATGACTGGCTGGTCAACGGGATCCTGGATGTCATCGGCCGCATCTTTATCGCCTCCCTCAAGTTGCTGGTGGTGCCACTGGTACTGGTGTCGCTGATCTGCGGCTCCAGTGCCCTGGGTGACAGCGCGCGCATGGGGCCCATCGCCCTCAAGACCATCGGCTTCTACCTCGCCACGACCGCGCTGGCGATTACTGTGGCCCTGCTGGTGGCGGTGGCCATCAGCCCGGGTTCGGGCGTGGAGTTGGCGGGGGAGGCCGATTTTGTCGCTGCCAAGGCGCCGCCGCTGGTGGATGTGTTGGTGGGTATCGTGCCCTCCAACCCGATCCAGGCGATGGCGGAGGGCAACATGCTGCAGATCATCGTGTTCGCCCTGTTGTTCGGCTACGCCATTTCCCACGCCGGGGAATCCGGGCGCCGGATAGCCAGTTTCTTCAGCGACACCGAAGCGGTGATCATGAAGATGGTGCTGATCCTGATGAGTTTTGCGCCCTACGGGGTGTTTGCCCTGCTGGCGAAACTGTTTGCGGAAATGGGTATCGGCGCAATCATGGACCTTGCCGCGTACTTCTTTACCGTCCTGGGCGTACTGCTGTTCCACGGCCTGGTCAACTACAGCCTGCTGCTGAAGGTGCTTTCGGGAATGTCACCGCGCGTGATGTTGACCAAGATGCGCCCGGTCTGGGCCTTTGCCTTCAGCACCGCATCGTCCGGCGCCACATTGCCGGTCACCATGCGCACGGTCGAGCATCGCCTGGGGGTGCACAACACGGTCGGGGGTTTCACCGTGCCGCTGGGCGCCACCATCAATATGGACGGCACGGCGATCATGCAGGGCGTGGCCACCGTGTTCATTGCCCAGGTCTACGGGGTGGAGCTGTCCATGGTTGCCTACCTCACGGTTATCCTGACGGCCACCCTGGCCTCCATTGGCACCGCGGGTGTCCCCGGGGTCGGCCTGATCACCCTGGCGCTGGTGCTGGAGCAGGCTGGCCTGCCGGTCGAGGGTGTGGCACTCATCATCGGCGTCGACCGGTTGCTGGACATGGTGCGCACCATGGTCAATGTCACCGGTGACGCCACCGTCGCCGTCATTGTCGGCAAAAGTGAAAACCAGCTCGATGAGGCCGTCTTCAACAACCCGCGGGCTGATCTGGAATCCAATCGGGAATAACGCATGTCCGTTCAGGTCACCATCGTGCCGGTCACGGCCTACCAGCAGAACTGCTCCATCATCAAATGCCTCGCCACTGGCCGCGGCGCCGTGGTCGATCCCGGTGGCGATGTGGAGCAGATACTGGAAGCGGCGCGCAAGATGGATGTGGTGATCGAGAAGATCCTGCTGACCCACGGTCACATGGACCACTGCGCCGCCGCCGATGTGCTCCGGCAACAGCTGGGGGTGAAAATCGAGGGGCCGCAGAAAGCCGATGACTTCTGGATCGCCAAGCTGCCCGAGTGGTGCCAGATGGCCGGGTTCCCCCATGCCGACGCCTTCGTGCCGGACCGCTGGCTGGAGCAGGGTGATACGGTCACCGTCGGCGAACAGACCCTGCAGGTATTCCACTGCCCCGGCCATACCCCCGGCCATGTGGTGTTCCTGCACGCAGAGCAGCGCGTCGCCTGGGTCGGCGATGTGCTGTTCCAGGGCTCGATCGGGCGCACGGATTTTCCCCGCGGCGACCACGCCCAACTGCTCGCCAGCATTCGCGAACGGCTGCTCCCGCTGGGCGATGACATCACCTTCGTGCCGGGCCACGGGCCCACCTCCACCTTCGGCCAGGAGCGGCGCAGCAATCCGTTTGTGGCGGATGCGCGGTATGGGTAAAGCTTCGTGGTATTGGCGGCTTCGTAGCCCGTCACCATGCGCGCCGAACCTGTGCCGGGACACGCCGTGAATACGTCCCTGTAGGCTCGTATCGCGCATCCATGCGCTCAACGGTCCCGGCACAGGTTCGCCCCACATGGCTCCTGCTTTGCGATGAATCCCCTTGCAATTCACTTCCCACGGCCCCTGTCAATCCTACTGCGCGCACTGATCCTGCGTTCGTCTGGCTGAGTAGCATCGCCAAGTTGCCGTGTGCCATGTCAGGAACTACGCTCGCAAGCACAGGTTCTCCCCGTATAGCGGTGTTTCCCAGCTAACAAGGTGCCAATCTTCGAGCGTGCGAGGACGGCGACGGGTCTGGCCCCGCCTGGGACCGTATGCGACATGGATGTCGCATCCGAGCCTACATGGACGTATTCACGGCGTGTCCCGGGCGGGGCCAGACGCGGCGGCGTCCCTCTTGGGCAGAACACATTCCGTTAATTGACCTGATCACTGGATGATCTTGATCCAGTCCCCCGTCCGCGGCTCACCCCTGGGGTAAAAGCCGTTGAGCAGCCGCAGCCGGGCCTCGGCGTCGGGGATCTGGATGCTGGCGGCGAGACTGGCGAAGGTGGCGCCGCGGGGCACCTGGATGTAGCGGATATGGCGCTGCTCGCCCGCCTGCCGCTCCTGCGGATGCAGCGGGCGGAAGCTTTCGATCAGCGCCAGCAGATCCCTGTCCGCGGCGCTGAAGTTGTCCGCCTTGCCCTCGAACAGATACTGCCAGTTGTGGTTGATGACCGCCAGACGGCGCGCCTCGTCGCCGCTGCGGGCGATGGCGGTATAGCCTTGCAGTCCCGCCTGCTCCAGCGCTGTGCCGTCACTGAGGCGGCCGACAGCCGCCGCCGTCAGCGCCTGTTCCGTGGTCTGGCCCGGATCGGGCCGCTTCAGGGTGAGGGTCATGCGGGCGCTGCCGTCCGGGGCGCTGGCGATGATCGCCGAGCTGCTGCTCTGGACCTGCCAGCCGGGGGGATGGGCGAAACTGAAGCCCAGCTTCCTGTGGTAGTAGCGGTCGTCCTCGCGCTGGATCCGTGGGCCCCAGGGCAGGCCATCGGTACGGCGCTGGAATTCACCGGGCAGGGCGGGGTCCTCCAGTACCTGGCCGCTGTCCAGCTCGTTGGCGGCGCGGATCACGGTCTGCAGCCGCTGGTCATTGCGCGGGTGGGTGGCGTAGAGGCCGTGGTAGGTGCCCGCGGGCTTGCCGGCGGCGCGGGCATTGAGGCGCGCGAACTGCTCCTGGTCCTTGAGCACGCCGATCACCCGCAGCAGCGCCTCCGGCTCATAGCCGGCCAGGTGCATGTACCGGGCCCCGAGGCCGTCGGCTTCCAGTTCATGTTCGCGGCCGTAGCCCCGCACCAGCTCGGTGCCGTACATGCCGGCGGAGTCCATGATGTCACGGCTGCCGGTCAGCACGCCCGCGGTGACTGCAAGCACCGAGGTGGTGATGGAGCCGGCGCGCTGGCGCGCGGCGTGGCGGGCGGTGACGTGGGCAAGTTCGTGTCCCAGCACCCCTGCCAATTCGGCTTCCGAACCCAGGTAGGCCAGCAGGCCGCGGTTGATATAGACGTAACCACCGGGGGTGGCAAAGGCATTGATGTCGGGGCTGTCGATCACGGTAAACGTGAAGTCCATGTCGGGGCGGTCGGCTACCGCGGCCAGGCGCTGGCCGACCCGGGTGACATAGGCCTGCAACTCGGCGTCATCGTAAATGGCGCCCTCCTTGAGAATCTCCCGGTGCATCTCCTCGCCAATCCTCGCCTCCTTGCCCTGGCTCATGACCACCACGCTGGCACCGCCGGTGGCGGGATTGCTGGCACAGCCGCCCAGGCCAGAAAGCAGCAGGACGGAGACGAGGGCAAAGGGCAGGACGAGGGCGTGGCTCATGATGCCTCCGGGTAGTTCGGGGAGAGGAATTCCAGCAGCTGGTCGCCGATGCTGTCACAGGCGGTTCCCTGCACCGGGGCGATGATCGGGATGGGTACCACCACCGCCGGCATGTATGACTGGCCGCTGGCGGTAGTACTGATGCGGCCGACTTCAGCGCGGTTGCTGAAATCCCAGATGGTGGCTTCATACCTGGCATCGTTGGACCAGGTGCCGAAGCCAAAGCAGCCGGCGCCCCCCGGACCGATTCCGCAGGTCATGGAGCCGGCGGAGTCATTGCGCACGGTGCTGCCATCGATCCAGATCATGTACTGGGTTTGCAGGGTGGCGAAGGTGCGTGCCACGTCATCGTGCTCCAGTAGCCGTTCCAGGTCGGCCGGCCGCAGGGGCGCGGTGCGGGGTTCAAACCACGGGTACAGCGCGTTGAGGAATTCCAGTTCGCCAATCACGTTGATGGATTCGTCCCGCGACGAGACATGATTGCCAACGCAGCGGATGAAGTCTGGTTCGGTTTCATAGTCACTGGCATGGCGACGCCCGAGGATCACTACCGAGGCATCGCCGATGCCCTCGGCGCCGGGTGTATTGAACACCATCTGGTCCACGGTGGAGTTGACGCAGCCCCCCAGCCAGGGCAGCAGGCAGGCGCCGATGGCGAAACCTCGCAGGTTCATGGCTGCACTCCCTGTCTGGCAGGTTCCCCGGCGCGGGGCAGGCTGTCCAGCCACTGCGCCACAGCCGGCACCCGGGTAAAACTGCTGGCGAAGTGGGCGCCGGCATCCCGCAGGGCGACAATGGCGGCCAGTCGTACCGCGCCTTCATCGCTCTGCATGAATGCGGTCGGGGTCTTGCCATAGGCGGGCATGGTCCAGTCGGCGATGGGCTCGCCGCCGGTAGTGACCAGTTGCAGCCGGTAGCGCATCCAGATCTCGTAGACCTTGACATTGGTATGGGCGGGGATGGCGTACTGCAGCTCGTCCACCGCCGGCAGCAGTACCGCATCCACCACCGGATTCATCTGCCCCGGCCCCGGCTTGCCGTTCATGTAGACCACCTCGCGGAACATGCCCTTGAGCAGGGTGTCCCAGAGCTCGACCTGGGCCTGGCCGGTATTGACCAGCCAGCTGGATTCGGCGCGACCGCTGGCCTCGTCGAAGAACTCGTGGTTGGCGAACTCGTCGTCGTACCAGACACCGATGGTCAGCGGCAATTTATTCATTACCGGTGGCGGGAACTCGCTCTGCACCATGACCTGCTTGGTGCCGCAGGCGCTCAGCGCCAGGGCCAGCAGGATGGGGGCCAGCCAGCGTTCAGGGCCGGTAGTCATTGAGCCCGACAAAGGTGCCTCCATTGCGATAGGTCATTTCTCTCATCAGGGCCGCGAAGCGGTGCGCGGTATTCTGTTGCGCAGGAGCCTGTGAATAAAGTACGGGAAAGCCGACCGCATGGATCCGTATCAGGCGCTGGTCGCCGCTGTCCCGGTTCAGGCGGTCGACCACGCCCAGTACCTGGCTGATGGAGCCGCCGGTGAAGTCGTCGCCAAAGACGTAGATACTGATCCGCTTCTGGCCGTCGTAGAAGGTCCGGATCGCCTGGGTAATGCCCTCCACCGGGCTGGAATTGCTGAACACGTTCCAGTTGCGCAGGTTCTGGATGATGGCACTGCGGCGTGCCGGGGTGTCCGGAATCCACTGGCCCCGATAGCGGCTGAACATGTAATCGCCCATGTCGTTCATCACCTGAATACCCTTTACCTCAGGGTAGATGCTCAGGACCGACTCAAGTTCCCGCAGCACGCGCTCCCAAGCGTAGTAGAACATGGAGCCGGAGGTGTCGATCACAAAGATAATGTACTCGCTGTCGACCGGAATACCACCGATATAGTTGTTTTTGACCTGCTGTTGCCGGGCCTGCAGGCGTTTTTGTTCCTCGGTGAGCGACTGCCGCGCCAGCGCCAGCTGTTCGGAGACAATGTCGTTGGTATTGCTGCTGACCTGGAGACTGTCGTGGCGGGAGCGGGTGGCGGCCAGCTGTGCCTGCAGGATGGCGATGCGCTCGGTGTGCTCGGACAGCTGCTCCCGGCGCGCGTTGAGGTCGCGATTGAGAATACGGGTTTCGCCGCGAATCTCGAACACCTGGGCCTGCAGGTCCGCCACCTTGCCCTGCAGGTTGACGGTGGAGGCCTCGATGATCTGCGGTTGCACGGTCTTGGTGATCATCAGCAGCAGGATGATCGCGCCGAAGCCACAGCAGATCACGTCCAGGAAGGACAGGGAAAACTCTTCGGTACCGCGGCGGCGTGTGCGCATCAGCAGCTCCTAGGGCCAGTCACGCGAGGGCGTCATGAAGCTGCCCCGGGTGGCCTGGGCCAGTTGCCAGAAGGCGGAGGCAGCCATGGGGTCGCCTTCCATCGGCGCCAGTATGACATTCACCGGCACGTTGCGCGGCAAGCGCCGGATCGCCTGCTGATACAGGTCCAGGCGCTGCTTGCCGCTCACCGTGTTGCCGCGGGGCGGACTGGTGCCCTGGGTGGGTAAACCGTCGGTTATCAGGAACACGTTGTCCGGTGCCGGGCTCAACTGGTTCAGGGCCAGGAAGGCGTTTTCGAGGCTGGTGCCGCCCTGGGGCAGCAGTTCGCGCAGAGCCTTGCTGACGGATTGCAACTGCGGCTGGTTGGCGACCTCCAGCCACTGGCCCGCAGTGCCCGCCAGTGCCGGTCGGGCTTCGGTGTTGAAGGTGATGACCTGGTAATTGGCCCCGACCGGCAACTGCGCCGTCAGCCAGTCCACTGTATTCAGTGCCCGGCTCCATTTTTCGGCCCGGCGCTGCAGGTCCGGCCCCATATTGCGCAGGCGGATGATGTTGACCACGCGGTCCGCCAGCATGCTGGCAGAGGTGTCGAAGAGAATGACGATATGGCGTCCGCCGAGATTCAGGCCGGTCAGGTACTGGCGGTTGCCGTCGCCAGTGAACTCGCGTGCGCTGCGACCGGTGGTGTCCTCCGCGGATTCCCGCAGCCGTTTCACTTCCTCCTCGAGCGCCTGGATGTCGGCCTTCAGCCGCTTGAGGTCAGTGCTGTCGCTGCTGTCCTGCCGCAGGGAGGCGATCAACGCCTCGTACTCGCTGATCTGCTCCGTGACCCGGGTGGCCCGGCCCCGGGCCTCGACGATCTGCAGATCGACCTCGTCGAGGGCATTGCGCAGCCGCACCAGCCCGGCCTCGCCGTCGCTGATATCCTCCTCCAGCAGGTTGACCTCGGAGAGCAGGTCCCGGTTCAGCTCCCGGGACTGGACTTCAATGGAGTGGTCAATGATCAGGAACACCAGCACCACGGCCCCGAAACCGCAGGACATGATGTCCAGGAAGCTCAGGTTGAAAGTGGTAAAGCCGCGCTTGCGCCTGGCCATGGTGGTTTACGCCTGGGTGCTGACGAGGATCAGCAGGGCGTCCGTGCCATCCGGCAGGCGCAGGCGGTCACCGCTGGCGACGACTTCGCTGTCCCTGGCGGTCTGACCGTTGCGCTCCAGGGCGCCGGCCCCGGGGGCGGCATGCAGCCGCCAGGCCCCGTTCTCCCCCTGCAGCAGCGACCAGCCGCCCCCCAGGGATGTACCATCGGTCAGCAACGGGCGGGCCCGGCTGCCCTGCAACAGATGGGTTGGTTGCGGAAGTGCCGGTTGTGCAGTGGCGACCCCGGCTGCGGGTGTCGGCGCGGCGCCCTCGGTGTCGCTGGTCCGTTGCCCTCCCAGCTGGGGCAGGCTGTTGACGAAAACCAGCGCCTCGGCGCGCTGCACCAGCAGGGCTTCGTGGGCCGCCAGTGCCCGCGGCAGGTCGGTTGCCTGCAGCAGTGTCCCGGCCAGGCGTTCCCGCAGGCCGGGCAGCAGCGCCGCGAGCGGGTCCAGCAGCAGGGTGACACCGGGCTGGCCCAGCGCGTTGCTGACGCTGCCGGCCAGGGTGGTACTGGCGGCCTCCAGGTCGGCGCGGGCGATACGGGCGTGATAGCCGTTCACCGTCAGGCTGGTTTCATTGCTCTGCTGCAACTGCTGCAGCACCGTCGGCAAGGCGTCGTAGAGTTGTTGCTCGGTGTCCGCCCGGCGCCGGGGGTCAAAACGTGTCTGGCGGATGAAAGCGGTGGCCGCGGCTTCCACCACCCGCTCCTGCAATTGCAGCAGCCCGCTGGCGGGCAGGGCTGTCGCCCGCTGGAAGGTTACCGTGCCGTTCTCTGCCCGCAGTTCGCTGAGCAGAGCCTGGTGGAGCTGAATTTCCAGATGGAACAGGGGGCCGTCGACGGCGTGGAGGCTGGCCAGGGCAACACTGCGATTGACCAGTCCCACCGCATCGAAGGGGCACTGCTGGATGATCCCCAGCAGCAGGGCCAGCTGCTCCTTGTGCATGCTGCCGGGGGCCGCCAGCAACAATTCGCCGGGGCTGCCGGCTGCGCTGTGCAGGTCCAGAAGGTGGGCATGGACCAGGTCGGCGCTGTGGCGGGCGGGGCCGAGGGCCGGTTGCAGGGGGTCGGTACTCAGCTGCCACCAGTAGCGGGTGGAGACTTCCCGCGGGCGCAGCCGGGCGGCGGCCCGGGCATCGCTGCCAAACCGGTAGCGGCCGCCTTCCAGCAGGGCATAGCCGGGACTTTGCAGGCGCTTGTCCCCGTGCCACAGCTGCAGGTTGCTGTCGTTGATGTCGAGGCAGGCCACGGCCATGTCAGTGCGCCACCAGGTGCCGCAGCAGGCGCTTGTCGGCGTAGCGCTGGCAGTCCAGCACCAGCTTCTCCTGGGACTGCTGCAACTGGTGCAGGCAGAACATGATGATGATGCTCAGTACCAGCGCCACAAAGGTGCTGTTGAAGGCCACGCCCAGGCTGACGGTGACTCCCGAAATATCACCTTCCACCGCCTTGTAGGCCTGGGACAGGGCGTCGCCGATACCGCGCACAGTGCCGATGAAGCCGATGGAGGGAATCGCCCAGGCGATATAGCGCACCATCGACAGCTCCGAATCCAGCCGGTCCGACTCCACTTCGCACTGCTCCCTGATGGTGTCGGATACCGCCTGGATGCTGCCGGTGGTGGCAAAGCGCTGCAGTGCGGTGAGCAGGGTGCGCGGCAGCAGGTACTCCTGCTCCTGTGCCGGCAGGGCCTCCAGCGAGCGGCTGTACTCGCGCGCATCCTCCGGCAGCAGGGTGGTACCCTCGGGAATATCCAGCAGCGAGCGCTCCAGCAGGGCCTGCTCGCGCAGGGCGCCGCGGCCCTTGTAGGCCATGATCGCCAGCGCCCAGAGCAGCAGGATGAAGCAGGCCTCCTGCTCAAAGTCGCGGATCACCACGGCGATGGTGCGCTTGGGCACGAAGTCCTCCCCCGCCGCCTGCAGCGCCATCTGCTCCTGCAGCTGGGTATCGGCGCTGGGCCGGATCACGCCGACGTACAGTGCGTGCACCACGATAATCGCGATCAGCAGGGCAAACAGCTGGTAGGTGAATTCCGGGGACAGTTTTGTTTTCATCATTGGTTCCTAGATATCCACGGGAAACGAGACCGAGAGGTCCTCGGAGATCTGCTCCGAGGCCTCGTACTCAAAAGGTGAGCCGGCAGGTCGTGCGGGCGCCGTGGTCTCCGGCTCGGGCTCGGGCTCCTCGGGATCGGCATCCTGGGCGGCCAGGGGCAGCGCCAGCAACAGGGCCGCGAGCAGGGCGAGCGGCAAGCGGCGGCGTGGACTCAGCATGGGCACTTACTCCGCATAGCGTGCAATCCGGAATCCTACGTCATCGCGTCCGGCTTGCCCATAATCGCGATAGGACAGGCGCAGTTCCGACAGCCGGCCCAGGGCCCAGCTGGCGCCGCGGATGACGTAGTTGTCGCCGCTCTGGGGACCGGTGGGATCGGTCTCCGCGGCGGCGTTGGCGGGGGCTATCTGGTAGACGTCATGCACCCACTCGGCGACATTGCCGCCGAGGTCGAACAGGCCGTGATGATTGGCCGGGAAGCTGCCGACTGTAGCGCTCACCACCTGACCGTCGTTGTAGCCGCTGATGGTGCGCCCGGTGACGTAGGCGGAACTGCTGTCGGCGTAGTTCTCCACTGCGGCGGTGGGTGGGAACGTGTCTCCCCAGGGGTAAGTCAGCAAGCGCTCGCCATCGACCCGCGCTGCCCAGGACCACTCCGCCTCGGTGGGCAAGCGGTAGCCGGTGGACGCTGCGTTGAACCCGGTGACAATGCCCTGGGCCTGGGTATAGAAGGGCTCCAGTCCCTCGCGCCGGCTGAGCCAGTTGCAGAATTGGGCGGCCTGCTGCCAGCTGACCTGGGCCACTGGCTGGTGCTCGCGGTTGAGGCTGTTGCCCTGCACCTGGCCCGAGTTGTGGCTGGCCAGGAACTGGCGGAACTGGGCATTGGTGACTTCGGTGGTCTGCAGGTAGAACATGCGCCGCAGGTTCACCGGCCGCAACACTTCATTGGCGCGCCGGCCGGGTTCGCGCCGGGAGGCACCCATGGTGAACTCGGCGGGGCCGGACTCCCCGGGGATGAACAGGCGCAGGGTCTGGCCCAGGGCGGTGGTGATTTCGGGCTGCAGTTTGCTCAGCTTGGCTTCCTGCTCGGTCTGCAGGGCGATGTCGATGCGCTGCTCGAGACCCGGCCGCGGGGTCAGGCGCTGGCTGCTGCTGCGGTAGCCAGCGAGGCTGACCTCCACCCTGTGTTCCACCGCCGGCAGGGACAGGGACTGGCTGCCGCGCCCCAGCAGGCGACCGTTGACCCGGACTTCCGCTTCCGGCGGGCTGACCTGCAGGTCGATGGCGCCCAGCTGAGCCGCAAGGGTGATCGCTTTGCGCTCGCTGACTCCGGCCGCCAGCTGCACGGTTTCACTGTGGCGCCGGTAGCCGGGACGGGTCAGCATCAGGCGTTGGGCGCGGTCGGGTTCCAGGTTCAGGCTGAGAGGCGTCTGTCCCTGGAATTCGCCGTCGAGAGTGACATTGGCGCCGCTGGGGGTGCTGCTGAGCTCGAGAATACCCGCGGCGGGCAGCAGCTGGACGGTGTCCAGCTCAGTGTCCTCGCCGGCAGTCACAGCCAGCGTCCGCTGCCAACTGGCGAAGCCGGGCAGGCGCAGCAGCAACTGGCGCTCGCCCTGCAGCAGCTCCAGGGTTGCCGGGGTGAGGCCGACGGGCTCGCCATCGACCAGGATCTCGGCGCCGGCGGGCTCGCTGCTGATGTCGACAGCGGCCCAGGCGGGCGCCAGCACCTGCTCTATCGTTTCCGACTTGCCCCTGCCGGTGACCGAGAGTGTCGTGGTCACGGGCAGGTAGCGGGGATGGCTCAGCGCCAGCTGGTATTCACCCGGGGCGAGCTCCAGCGCCGCCAGCGGCGTATCCCCGAGGGGCTCGCCATCGAGGCTGACCGTTGCGCCGGGTGGCTGCGAACGTATCTCAACCAGCCCCGGCCGCGGTTGCAGGCTGAATTCGAAGCGCTGGCTGTCCGCTTTGGTGACGGTCACGCTTGTGGCCAGGGGTTCATAGCCGGGCGCGCTGATGTCCAGGCTGTACTCGCCCGGGCGCAGCAGGTAGCGGCCGCCAAAGGGCAGGTGCAGCCCGCCCAGGCTGACGTCGGCGGGGGCCGTGGAGTCGACGCTGATTTCCACCGAGCGGGCAGTGAACAGGAACAGCATGGCCAGGGCAAACAGCAGTACCGCGCCGGGAACCAGCCAGCGGCGCCAGTTGGGTCCCGTCCCCGGAGGTGGCGCGGCCGCACTGTCGCGAGGCTGGAAGGCGCTGGGGGTGATGGTTTCGCTGCGGTTTCCGGGCGCTGTCATTCAGATCGGTTCCGTGCAGGCAATGAACACTGGCGGCGGGGCTTCGCCGTGGCGAAGGGTAAAGGTCTGGCGTACGTCGCGGTAGCCTTCGCGGCTGCCGACCGCGGTGTAGGTGCCGGGCCGCAGCTCCAGGCTGCGCTCGGCGAACTGGCCCAGGCGCGCCACCCGCTGTACCAGGACCTCGGTTTGCTGGTCCGAGCGCAGGGTCACCGTCAGCGGCGTCGTCGCCTGCACCAGCGCCTGCTCCAGTTCGGCCAGCTGCGCGGCCAGCACCGGGCCCTGTGGCGACAGCGTCCGCGCCTGCCGCAGGACCTTCTCCAGGCTTGCGGCCACGGCCGGATCCGCCAGCCGCTCGGGAGCGTCCAGCGCTTCCCGCAGCTGCCGGTCCAGCCGCGCCCTGGGCTGTGCGCGGGCCAGGCCCTCCTGGGCGAAGACGATGCTGGCGTCCAGTTGCAGTGCCTCCTGATAGCGAGCCACGGCGTCTTCCCAGTCCTCGCTGTCCTCGAGGCTGCGGCCCTCGCGGCGCAGGCCGGCGAGGCGGGCGGCGGTCTCGGCGCTGCGCAGTTCCGCCAGCGCGGTGCCGACCTCGGCACTGTCCGCCTGCAGCGTGCCGGCGCGCTGGAACGCACTGCGGGCCTTGTCGAAACTGCCCTGGTCCAGGGCTTCGTAGCCCTCGCTCATGGCGCGGTGGAACCGTTGCTGGGTGTGGGCCGCCGTTACTCGAGCCAGTTGCTCTTGCGCACGCTGGCTGGCCGGGTCCAGTTGCGCCGCGTCCCGGAGCTGTTGCTCCGCCGCGGCCAGGTCGCCATCAGCTTCGGCCGCCGCCGCCGCGGCCAGCAGTCCCTGCAGAGCCTCCATCGACTCCGCGCGGGTTGTCAGCGCAGCCAGCTCGGCGTTGTCGGGCTCAAGCAGGGCCGCCTGCGCCAGGGCTGCCGCAAGTGCGTCCCTGTCGCCGGCCTCCAGCGCCGCCGCCGCGCGCTGCAGCGCATCCTCGAGAATATCCGGCATGGCGGCTTCCAGTGCCTGCAGTTGGGCGAGGCTGTCCTCGTACTGTTCCCTGGCGGCGGTGAATTCGCGCGCCTGGTAGTGGGCGTCACCGCGCGCTGCCGCCTCGGTGGCGCTCGCCATAGCCGCTGTTGCCCAGCTGGCGGCACCGCGTTCCTCAAGCTCGAATTGCAACGGCAGCAGCTGGGCGAGCACGTCCTGGGCCTCCTTGCGCAGACGGGCCTGTTGGGCGTCGGACCAGGGGCTGGCAGCCGGTTCCGCAGCGGGCTCCCGGGGGGGCGGGGCGGCCTGGCCGCTGGCGTTCCCGCTGCTGGTGTCAGGCGCCGCTTGCGGCGTAGCCACCGGGGGCTGCAACTGTCCTGGCAGCCAGAAAATGACCGCCAGGGCCAGGGCCAGCAGGACAAGCAGCGCAGGTACCAGCCAGCGCTGGCTGCCGGCGGCCGCTGCCGCGGTGCTGGAGGCGGTGGTCCCAGCCTGCTGCGGCTCGGCGACGGCGAAGGGAGTCGGTTTGACAGGTTCGTTGGGGCTGGACATGCAGTCTTGGGGGCCTTGCCGCTGGGGTGCGGGAGTCAGGGGGTGGTCGGGGCGTCGGGAAGCTCCAGCATACCAACTTCCGCCCGATAGATATCGGCCAGCAGTTCCCGCCACTGTGCATACTGTTCCTCGACGTTGCCACTGAGCATGACCGTGCGGTCCTCCAGTTCGATGACCTGGGGGGTAATCTCCGCCTCCAGGGACATCCCCAGCTCTTCCAGGGCAGCGACATGGATCTGCGCTTCCGCGCGTTTCTCCAGGCCGCTCTTGAGCATGTAGCCGCCGCCGATGATGGCAACGTTGCCGGCCGCCCGGCTGGAACGTTCGCTGCTGCCGGCCGCGTAGATACCGGCGAGGATGGCGGCGCCACCCGCGATCATGCGACGCCGGCTTTCGGCCTGCAGCTCCTGCAGGGCAATGGCTTCCTCATAGCTCATGCGGCGCCACTCCTGGTACGGCACCTGCATCTCGCCGCTGAAATGGCCGTAGTGCTCCTGCAGCGTATCGACGAACAACTGGTCGCGTTCGCGGATACTGCGGATCCGTTCCAGCATGGGGTCCTCAGCCGCCGGCAGGCGCTTCACCACAAGGTTGCCCTTGCGATTCTCCTGCAGGTAGCCGTCGAAGGCCTCCGGGGAGAAGCTGCGGGCAAACAGCAGCTCGGTAACCAGCCGGATATCTTTACGCTCGGCTGCTTTCAGGCTCTGCTGCTGCCGCAGGAGGTCGTTGGCGATCATGTGATAGATCGCCTGGAACGGGTCGTAGCTGCTGCGGGTGGCACTGTTGTAGGCGTAGCGACTGGCGTGGGCGGAGTAGTTCTTGTCCAGCCACTGCTGGCCGCGGGTATCGCTGGCGCGGATGTGCAGCTCCAGTTCCTCGCCGTCCGAGCTGAGGATAGTGCCCTGTACCAGCAGGTCGACCGCCTGGCGGTCGCTGGGAATGACCCGCACCGCGCCCCAGCCGCCGCTGTTCTGCATGGCCTCGGCCAGCAGGCGGGGCATGAAGCGCGCCTCGGCCTTGCGCACTTCCGGGTAGATCTGCTGCTTTTCGTCGTAGTCGTCGAGGCCGGGATCGAAGACCAGGATACCGACGTCCAGCAGTAATTCCTCCGGCACTGCTTGCGCCGGCCGCTCCAGTGGGGGCACCGCGGTGGTCTTGATGGTCTGGCTGACACAGGCTGGCAACAACAGCACAAACAGCAGCGCCACAGGCAGGCGGAATCTCGCCGTCATGGCTTGATGCCCTTGTACTTGCGGTACTCATCCCAGAGCTTTTCCCGCACCGCGGGATCGGGCTCGCGCATGGCGGCTTCCCGCAGCTGGCGGGCGACCACATCATCGTCATTGCCACTGGGGATGTCCTCAGGCGGCGGGTACTTGGCGGGATTGGCCGGCGGGGAGCCGCCGGGAGTGCTGACGCTGCCCCTGCCGCCACCGCCAGCACTGCCGGCCGCGGCGACTTCCTCGCCGTAGGGGCCTTCGCGGCCGCCGCCTGCGCCACCGCCAGCCTCCGGTTCCGGCTCGTCTGGTCGGCTGCTGCTGCGTCTGGCGCTGCGCTGTCGGGCCTGTTCTTCCAGGATCATGCTGTCGAAGTCGCCGCTGCTGGATTCCAGACGCGCATCCAGGATTGCCACCTGCTCCGCCGGCGTCAGGGGGCCGCTACCCGCGCCGCCGATGGTGCCGGGCATGCTGCCTGTAGCCGTATCACCGCCGCCGGCGTTGCCGGGGGTACTGCCGCTGCCATCACTGCTGCCGTCGCCCCCGTTACCCCGGGTGCCTTCACCAGCAGCACCCATGGCCGCCTCCAGTGCGGCCAGTACCCCGGCGTCCATGGTCGGGGTGTCGCGCATGTCCGGCAGGGCTTCAGTGCCGCCACTGGCACTGTCACCAAAGCCGGGCTCGGCGCCGGCCTGCCCGTCTGCGGTGCCCGCGGGACTGCCGGCACTGGCTCCGGCCTGGCCGCGGCTGGCAATGTCGCCATCGCTGCTGCCGCTGGCTGGCACCCCGCCGCCCGCGGTCGAGCCGCTGTCTGTGCCGGCGGCAGGCGCGCCACCCGCAGCGGGGGCACTGCCGGCAGACGGCGCGGACCTGCCCGCGCTCCCCGGGCTGCTTTGGCTGCCACTGCTGCCACTGCTCGAGGGTGGGGGTGAGGGTGTGCTGGCTCCCGGTGCAGAGGGCGATGGCGGCTGGGACTGGGGCTGGGTGGGATTGCTGGCGCTGGGGCAGCCGGCCAGCAACAGGCACAGGCCGGCTATGGCCGTGCCGCGCAAGCCGGAGAGGAGTCTGCTGCTGTCAGGATTTGCTGTCATAGGCCACTACAAGGTTTTCGGTGTCCACCGGCTCGCCGGTTTCAAGGTCAAAGCGGGGTCGGAAAGGCGTCTTGCGCAATTTGCGCATCAGCCGGTTGGCGAACCCGTCAGCTTCATCATTCTCGTCAACCCGGCTCAGTCCCGTGACCTTGCCGTCGGCGGTTACCGCGAACTCCAGCAGTATATCGCCACCGTCAATACCCGGCAGCGGCTGCTGTTGGTCCAGCCCCGCTACGGCCGGGAGCGCCACCGGATCCGCAAACAGCTCCGCTGCTACCGGTTTGGCATCGGCAATGCCGGCAAGTTCCCCGAGCGCCTCGCGGTAGATCGCCAGTGCCTCCTCCCGCTCGCCGTGCCACAGCATCCAGTCGCCGAGCATGGTCAGGGCCCGGGCGGGGGCGGCGGGATCGCGTTCACTGTGGATACGTTCCAGGTCGTAGATGGCTTTGAGTACGGCCATCCCCTTGTTGTAATTGTCCTTGCGGTAACTGCCGACGCGGGGCCGCGAGGACTGTTCGTGAAAGCCCTGGCTATGGCTGAAACCGGGGCCGTCCTGCCATTGCAGGTCCGAGACCAGGTACTGTGCCTGCAACATGCCATACAGCGGCTGCAGCAGCTTGATGGAGGTCTCTCCCTCCGCCGCCAGGATGTCGTTCAGTGCCAGGCGGTTGAACTCCCACATCTGTAGCAGGCGCGGCGCCGGCTCCTCATCCAGCCTGAGCAGGTAAGCCTGGCGTTGCCAGTCGGCCTGCTGCAGCAGCGCCAGCGCCCGCTGTCCCGGATCCTGCAGGGCCCGCTCCTGGACGCGGTACAGATAGCGCTGGCGCTCGTCCACGGCGCGATAGTCCGCCAGGGCATGCAGGCTTCTTATCTCGGACTCCAGCAGGGGCAGTTGCTCGGTGCTGTAGAGCCCGCTGCTGACACGCGCCAGGTGGGTGCCCCGCTTGAAGACCGCGGCGGCTTCTGCGTGATGGCCTTCCTGTTGCAGGGACAGGCCGAGACTGAGGAGACGCTCTGGCAGCACCGGACTGTAGGCACCGTGCTCACTCTCCAGCAGGGCGATGGCTTCCCGGTGTTGCTGGTCCGCGAACAGAGGCGCTGCCAGCAACGAGCCGGTGAGCAGCAGGGTCTGTATTCGCAGTGCTTTCATGGCAAATGTCACCCTCGCGTTCGCGCTTGCGAGTACCGATGTCTGGCGACGAGTTCCCCCCAAGTATATACATTTCCCGGAGTCCCACACAAAATACGGCCCCGCACCGTTTCCGGTGCTGTTTTTCGTTCACGAATTGTCCAGTGGAGGTGCCATGCCCCGGCCTGACCAGAGCAGCCAGTTTGCCGTTGAAACCGCCGTCCGGCGCCAGTCTGAAGACCTCTGGCTGGGTGAGCTGCACGCGGGCTGGAGGATCGGCGCAGTCCCCAACGGGGGCTATGTGCTGGCCGTTGCCGGTCGTGCCCTGAGAGAGGCGCTGCCACACAAGGACCCGCTTGCGATCAACGCCTTCTACCTCGCCCCCACCACTCTGGGGCCGATTGAATGCCGTGTCGAGTTGTTGCGGGCGGGGCGCAATACTACCCACGCCATGGCCAGGCTGTACCAGGCAGGGGAGCTGAAGGTGCAGGTGACCGCAGCCTACACGGATCTGGAACAGCAACAGGGCCCCGGCTGGTCCGCCGAGCCGCGCCCGGTCTATCCCGGCTGGGAGGAATGTGTCGCCGGTGGCGACAGCAAGCTGGAGTTTCGGCAGCGAGTGGATATCCGCTTCGTGGACGGCACCGGGGTGTTTCGCGGTGAAGCCCCCGGTGGCCGCGGCGAGTTCCGCGGCTGGGTGCGGCACGTCGACGGCGCCGATGCGGACGTGATTTCCCTGCTGATGTTTGCGGATGCCTTCCCGCCCCCGGTCTTCGATGTGGTGGGCCTGGTCGGCTGGGTGCCGACGGTGGAGCTGACGGTGCAGGTACGCGCGCATCCGGCGCCGGGGCCCCTGCAGGCGCGGCTGTTTTCGCGGCACCTGACCCAGGGCGTGGTGGAGGAAGACGGCGAGTACTGGGACAGCGAGGGCCGGCTGGTGGCAATCAGCCGGCAGACGGCCAAGGTCAGGCTGCCGCGACCCTAGTGTAGTGCACTAGTAGGCCGCGACATGGCCACCGGGCCTGCGGGTATCGGTGGCGCCGAGCAGGTAGCCGCGCTCCAGCATGATCGACTGGGTGCGCCCCAGGGTACGCGGTGCCACGTCCACGTTGTGGCCCATGGCCTGCAGCAGCCGCAGGGTGTCCGGGCTGATGCCCTGCTCGACCACCAGCTTGTCCGGTTGCCACTGGTGGTGCACCCGTGCTTCGGCGGCCGCGGTGGCGATGTTCATGTCGAAGGCGGTGGCATTGAGCACGGTCTGCAATACTGCAGTGATGATCAGGCTGCCCCCGGGGCTGCCGGTGGCCAGCCAGGGCTTGCCGTCCCGGAATACCATGGTGGGACTCATCGATGACAGCGGTCGTTTGCCGCCCTCTATCCTGTTGGCCTCACTCTCCACCAGGCCGAAGGGGTTGGGCTGGCCGGGGCTGGCGGCGAAGTCCGCCATCTCATTGTTCAGCAACATGCCGGTTCCGGGCACCGCGATGTGGGAGCCGAAGCTGAAGTTCAGGGTATAGGTGTTGCTCACCACGTTGCCGAAGCGGTCGGCGACAGTGTAATGGGTGGTGTCATGGCTCTCGTCCACCAGCATCCTGCCGGGGGCAACCATCGCCGAGGGGGTGGCGCGGGTGGGGTCGATCAGGGTCCGCTGGCGGGCAGCGTAGTCCTTATCGATCAGCTTCGCTACCGGTACCGGTTCGAAGTCGGGGTCTGCCAGGTACTCGCTGCGATCGGCGTAGGCCAGTTTCATCGACTCCGCCAGATGATGGATATAGGCGGCGCTGTTGTGCCCCATCGCCGCCAGGTCAAAGTCTTCGAGGATGTTCAGTATCTGGATGATGTGCACGCCGCCGGAAGAGGGCGGTGGTGTGGAGACAAGCTCGACGCCCTGGAAGCTGCCGCGCACCGGCTCCCGCTCCAGGGCCCGGTAGCCCGCGAGGTCTGCCGCGGTGATCAGGCCGTTGCCGGCCTCCATTTCCGCGACCAGGCGGGCGGCCACTTCGCCCTCGTAGAATCCCTCGTGGCCGCGCTCGGCGATCTGGCGCAAAGTCCAGGCGAGTTCCGGCTGGCGCCAGGTGGTGCCGACTTCGGGTGCTGCTCCCTCCGGGGTCAGGAACAGCCTGCGCGCCTCCGGGTTCATTGCCAGGCGTTCGGCCCGGGCGTTGATCTCCAGGTTGAGGGCGAAGGATACCGGCAGGCCGTCCTCGGCCAGGGCGATGGCTGGAGCCATTACCTGTTTCAGGGGCAGGGTGCCGTAGCGTGCCTGGGCCAGTACCAGGCCGGCAACGGTACCCGGAACGCCCGCCGCCTGGTGGCTGAAGTAGGTGCGCTGGCGGTCCACCTCGCCGGCGTCGTTGAGGAACAGGTCGCGACCGGCGCTGGCAGGGGCGGTTTCCCGGTAGTCGATCAGCGTCTGCCGGTTGTCCTCGGCCAGGTGCACCAGCATGAAGCCGCCGCCGCCGAGATTGCCTGCGCGCGGATAGCTGACAGCCAGGGCAAAACCGGTGGCGACGGCGGCATCCACCGCGTTGCCACCCTGTTCCAGGATCTCGCGGCCGATTTCCGCCGCCAGCCGCTCCGGCCCGACCACCATGCCCTGGCGAGCCACCACCGGCAGGAACCTGCTGCCGAAGTCGATGATGGGTGTCTCGGCGGCGGGGGTTTCCCGGGCATTGGGGCCGACGGCAAACGCCAGACAGAGGAAGAAAAAGGTGGCAAGGTGACGCGACAATCTCACGGTGGCAGGATCCCTTCCGGCAAAACCCCGACTTTAACTGTTTTGCCCGGCAACGCATACTCCGGGTCTGGCGAAGGGGAGATGCTGTGCACAAACTGATGGAGAACATAGACCAGCGGCTGGTGGCCCTGTTGTCCCGGTTGGCTGATGGGCTGGATGCTCCTCCGGGACAGCGGTTGCGGCTGGAGGGTCTCATGGAGGCGGCGCTGCTGATGGACGTAGCCACCGAGACGGAGTTGCGGGCCCTGCTGGAGTCCCGTTACCGGGAAGCGTTCGGCCATGCGCTGGAGGATGACCTGGGCGAGGACTGGCAGTCCTTCTTCCCCTTTCCGCAGATCCCCGCGATGGCCCGCAGGGCGCCCGTCTTTCCCAGCACCCGGGATGATCTATAATGCCCGCCGTCAACACAGGGAAACCGTTGTGAACTACGAGGAATTCAGGCGCGAATACCTGGCCGGCGGGCTGGATCGGGATATGCTCGCGGACTGCCCGATCGAACAGTTCGAACGCTGGCTGCAGCAGGCGGTGAGCGGCGAGATCAGCGATCCCACGGCCATGGTGCTGGCGACCGTCGATGCAAGCGGCTGTCCCTGGCAGCGCATCGTCCTGCTCAAGGGCGTCTCCACCCGCGGCTTCGTCTTCTACACCAATTTCAGCAGTGGCAAGGCCCGTGCCATCGCCCACAATCCCATGGTTTCTCTGTTATTCCCCTGGAACATGCTGGAGCGACAGGTCATTGTCGCCGGTCGCGCCGAGCGCATGTCGACGGCAGAGTCCGCGCGCTATTTTCTCAGCCGGCCACGTGAGAGCCAGCTTGCGGCCTGGGCATCAAGGCAGAGCCGGCCGATTTCCGCCCGCTCCCTGCTGGAGGCACAGATGAACTCCTTGAAAGAGAAATTCGCCCGTGGCGAGGTGCCGGTTCCGGATTTCTGGGGCGGTTACCGGGTGCTGCCCGAGCGCATGGAGTTCTGGCAGGGTGGGGCCCATCGGCTGCACGATCGATTCCGCTATTATCGGGAAGATGCTGGCGGCTGGCGTATTGAGCGCCTGCAGCCCTAGCGGTCATTCAGACACAGGAGCAAGGCAACGAGATGATTGAACAACAGCAATTGGTGGGGACCTGGCAACTTGAGTCCTGGTCCATCGGTTTTGCCGGCCGCGATGAGATCAGCAACCCCTTCGGCGAAGACCCGCGCGGCCTGCTGCTCTACAGCGAAGATGGCTGGATGAGCGCGTCCATCTGCCGGCATGACCGGGCCCGGTTGCCGGAAGACGAAAGCCCGCGCAAGATGCCGGATGCGGTCAAGGCCAGCGCCTACAGCAGCTATTTCCATTACGCCGGCCGCTACCGGGTGATCAATGGCGATGTGGTGCATTACGTGACCCAGAGCCTGAATCCGAACTTTCCCGGTACCGAGCAGCTGCGGCACGCCGAGCTGGATGGCCAGACCCTGGTGTTGAGCGGCAAGGACGAGGTGCGCGGCGTAACGCGCTACCACACCCTGGTCTGGCACCGGGCACCGGCGACCAGCCCCGGTGGGGGTTGATCAGCGCGTGCGGCGCTGGCTGACATAGCGCGGCTCGCTGGCAATGCCGAGCAGGTGCCGGCGGATCAGGTCGAGGCCAGTAGCGGCAACCATGGTCTGGAACAGGCCGCGCTCCACCGGCCACAGCAGGCAGGCCGTCTGCAGCCGGTCGGCGCTGCCCCAGGCCAGCCACACCGTGCCCACCGGCTTGTCGGCGCTGCCGCCATCGGGTCCGGCGATCCCGGATACGGCGATGGCGTAGTCCGCCCGGGACCGCTGCAGGGCTCCCAGGGCCATTTCCCGGACCACTTCTTCGCTGACCGCGCCCTGTGCCGCCAGGGTCTCCGCGCGCACTCCCAGGACAGCGGACTTGATGTCGTCGGCATAGGTGACGAAGCCGGCGTGGAAGCCCGCTGACGAGCCGGGAATACGGGTCAGCATGCTGGCGATAAGACCGCCAGTACACGACTCGGCAGTGGTGAGGGTCCGGCCCTGTGCCTGCAGCAATTCCAGCACGCGCCCGGCCAGCTGGCTATCGCCCTCGCCGATGATGTGGTCGCCGAACAGCTGCCGCAACTGCTGCTCACACTGGGTCCGCAGCGGCAGGTCGGCGGCGTCTGTCACTGCCAGCTTGATCTCCATTTGCGGCGCGCCGGCGCGGAAACCCAGTTCCACCGCCGCGGGCCAGTCCGGCAGGGCATCGCTGATCATCTGTTGCGCCGTGGACTCTCCCAGGCCAAAGGTCTGCAGGCGCAGGATATGGCGCTGCGCGGGCCGCGCCAGGGACCGGCCCAGGTCGTCGATAATGCCGTCCAGCATTCGCCGCAGCTCTCCCGGTACGCCCGGGGTGCAGATCACGCGGCAGCGTCCGAGGTTCAGCTCGAAGCCCACGGCACTGCCGATCGGGTTGGGGATGACCCGGGCGCCCGCCGGTAACAGGGCCTGCTTGCGATTGGCGGCATTCAGCGGCAGGTTGCGGCGCCCGCACCAGTCCTGCAGATGGGCCAGGGCCTCGGGGTGTTCGGCCAGCTCCACACCGGCCGCTGCCGCCAGTATCTCTGCCGTCAGGTCGTCCACTGTGGGGCCGAGGCCGCCATTGATGATGACGGTATCTGCCTGCCCGGCCATGGCCAACAGCTCTGTGCGCAGCAGTTCGCTGTCGTCGCCCACAGTGACCTTGCGGTAGACGCCGAGGCCAATCTCGGCCAGGCGCAGGGCGATCATCGCGGAATTGGAGTCGACGGTATCACCGCTCATGATTTCGTTGCCGGTCAGCAGCAGCTGCACCTGGGGGTCGCTTTGCACGCTTGTGTTCCTTGAGATAGAGAGGCGTCAGTGTAGTGCCAATGCTTTTCCTGGGGCAAAGTGCTATTTTTGCTCCCTCCATGATTCAACAGGCGTTCCGCGAAGGTGAGGACAGCAAGCCGATGACCCGTTATTGTCCGCAATGTGGCGCCGCCCTGGCGCGCAACCGGGTCGGCGGGGAGCTGCGCAATCACTGGCGCTGCACGGGTTGCGGCCGCCTGCACCACGATCACCCCATGATTGTGCTGACCACCTTTATCGCCTGCGGCAAGCGCCTGCTGTGGGTACAGCGCGCGCTGCCTCCGAAGCAGGGCGCCTGGGCGATCCCGGGCGGCTTCATGGAGCTGGGCGAAACCCTGGCAGAGGGCGCCGCCCGCGAACTGCGGGAGGAGGCGGGCGTGGTGCTGCCGCCCGCCGAGCTTGAGTTCTACATGATGGGCACGATCACCTTCATCAACCAGATCTACGTGGCCTTTCGCGCCCGCGTCGCCACCGAGGACACTTTTGCCGGCAGCGAATCCCTGGCCTGTCGCTACTTTTCCCGCGAGGAATGCCCCTGGGACGAGGTCGCCTATCCCGAGGTGAACGACGCCATCATCCAGGCCTATGACGACCTCGATTCCGGCACGTTTGCCGTCTGGCATACGGAAATGACGGCCGCCCGCTATCAGCGCCACAAGGTTCGACAGGAGCACTGAGCAGGGCGCGTCGGCGGCATCCGGTGGGTGACTATGTTAAGCTGCGGGTCCATTCCCAATCCGCATATGGACGGTATTCATGGCGTTACTCCCCGAGGTGGAACTGGCCACCGATGAGCAGAAAGTCAGCTATGGCTTTGGCCTGCAGTTCGGCGACCAGCTGCTGCGCAACCGCTTCGACGGACTCGACCTGCAGGCGGTCATGGCCGGCATGCAGCACTGGTACCAGCAGCAACAGTCCCTGCTGGCCGACGGCGAGTTGAATCCCAGCTACGATGTGATCAAGGCCAGGCAGCAGGCCGCGGCCAGCGCCCTGGCCGTTCAGCAGCAGCAGCTGGCGGAGAAGTTCCTGGCGGCCAATGCCGCCCGGCCCGAAGTGACCACCACCACCAGCGGCCTGCAGTACGAGGTGCTGGAAGCCGGCGGCGGCGCCAGCCCCGGTCCGCGCAGTACCGTGGTGACGCATTATCACGGCACCTTTGTCGACGGCACCGTCTTTGACAGTTCGGTGCAGCGCGGTGAGCCTGCCCAGTTCGGCATCCACCAGGTCATACCAGGCTGGACCGAGGCCCTGCAGCTGATGGGCATCGGCGACAAGTGGCGCATTACCTGCCCACCGGCCCTGGCCTACGGCGAGCAGGGCGCGGGGGACAGCATTCCGCCCAATACGCCACTGGTATTCGAGATCCATCTGCTGGAAATCAGGGATTGACGCGGATGTCGGCCGCGGCGATACAGCTGCCGAGGATCCTCCGCATCGGCGCCGGTGCCAGCCAGACTCTGGTGGCGACACTGCGGGAACTGGGACTGGCGCGGCCCCTGCTGGTCACCGATCCCTTTCTGGTCCGGCAGGGCTTCAGCGAGCGCCTGCTGGCGCCGTTGACGGCGGCGGGCATTCCCTGTGGGGTGTTTGGCGACTGCGTCCCCGACCCCACTACCGACAGCGTTGCCGCCTGCCTGCAGGTGCTGCATGGCGGTGACTACGACTGCCTGGTGGCGCTGGGCGGTGGCAGCTCCCTGGATACTGCCAAGGCGGTATCGGTACTGGCACTGCACGGCGGCGAGATGCGCGACTACAAGGTGCCCGCCAGCGTGGCCAGCGGCCTCCCCGTCATCGCCATTCCGACCACTGCCGGCACCGGTGCCGAGGTGACCCGCGCCGCGGTCATCACCGATACCGCGAGCCAGGAAAAAATGCTCTGCATGGGCCTGGGGCTGGTGCCCCTGGCCGCGCTGGTGGACTTTGAGCTTACCCTGAGCATGCCGCACAGGCTGACCGCGG
>TARA_R110002110_G_scaffold168693_3_pt1 | contig 42575 bp, 44 predicted proteins | sample TARA_R110002110 | Tara Oceans TARA_R110002110 (sample SAMEA4397330) | marine metagenome | biome: Polar Biome; feature: [SRF] surface water layer (ENVO:00010504); material: water (ENVO:00002006), including particulate matter (ENVO:01000060) such as... | depth 5 m | reverse complement strand
TTGCCGCGCCATTCGACCTGAGCTTCCTTCGAAGCCATGCCACGGTATACCTTCCACCTGGTACCGGAACCATCGTCGATAACTTTGCCGGGTGTCTCGTTAGTACCAGCCAGCAGAGAGCCACACATTACAGCGTCAGCACCAGCACCCAAGGCTTTCACGATGTCTCCAGAGTTACGAATCCCGCCGTCGGCAATAATTTTAACGTTGCGGTCAGTTTTAGCGCACTCAACCACAGTCTGAAGACCTGGCATACCATGCCCTGTTTGAATGCGGGTGGAGCAGATAGACCCACCACCAATGTTGCAGCGTACGCTATCTGCTCCCCAGTCAGCGAGGTCATTGACCCCTTCAAGAGTCGCGACATTGCCGGCCATGATGTGGATGTCATCACCGAATGCGACTCGTAAAGCACTGAGTGCTTCCCTCATCAAGATATGGTGGCCGTGGGCTACATCGACACATAAGAATGTAACACCAGTTGCGATTAGGGCAGCGGCGCGCTCTATGTAATCGCCGGTAGTTCCGATGGCGGCGCCGGCGATTGGGTTGTCTTCTTTTGATGCGTCTCGTGCATAAGAATTCATCCTTGCTTGTTCTGTGATACTATTATATCGATGAAGCACTGCCGCGCCACCATGTCTTGACATAGCGATCGCCATTGGGGACTCCGAGATGGTGTCCATAGGCGAGGCAATGATGGGTAACTCTAATACAAGATTTTTTCCCAGATCGGTTGAAATATTGATTTCACTACGCGATCGAATGTCTGAGTATTTTGGGACAAGTAGTACGTCGTCGTATGATAGGCAGCTATTCATTTGTTATTATTTTTGTTTTGGGTTTTTTAATAACTTTTCTTTTTTAGCAATGATAGCTTCTGTAGCTTCTGGATACAGTTCTGGCGCCTTATTCGAAGGATGTCTCTTGGTGAATGCTTCAAGCTGCTCTTGCATTTCAGGAGTTAAGCCTGGTGGCTTGCCATTATTGTTGGCCATTCGCTGCTTCTGGCGTTGATCAGATAGCGGCGATATAAAATTGTTTTGCAGTATCTTAATAGACGCATCAGCGTCGGCAAGAATTTTGGTTTGCTTTACAATCTCATCAATATGGCCGACACCGCCAAAGCTCTGCGGGTTGTCTATAATAAGTTCGATGGTGGAGGCAGCCTTAGTAGCGACTGCGCGAAGTTGCATCACTGATGCGTTTAAAAGGTTCATATTTGTTTTCATTTTATCTCCTTGTGAATGAATTCTTTAATATCTTTGGCATAATACCATGTTTTGTCATTTGGTGGGTCTGGATCTGGCATGACACGAATTTTGGGCGCCAGTTCCGTTGCAGTTCGTATTACCGAGATGGTTGGTACTCCGTTAAACTTAAGTTTTTTCTGTAAGTTCTCATCATCGTGTATGTTGAATGCAAAAAAGTGAACGTCCTTAAACGTCTCGTCCTCTGCTATGTCTCTATAATAGTCTGCTAACGCGTGGCAAAGATGACAATCGTTTGAATAAAACTTTATAACGCATACTGCGTCTTCCTTAACCTCACCTCTTATAATCTTGTCTAGCGCTGTGGATGTTATTCTATTTATGCTCATTTAAAATCTCCTTAGTTTTTTCTATGCAGTGGGGGCAAAATATTCGCACTGTTTCTTGCCTCACAACAACGTTCCATGATGCTAACATTTCACGGTCTTGCTTATCAAATGGCTCTTTGCACGCGGAACATTGCGATGGTAGCTTGCCGAACTGGGAAAATTTTTGGGCAAGCGTTTCTGTGGAGTCTTGTCCCATTTCCTTGCTCATGGCTCTCCGAGTCTTGCGGTTCATTCGCTTTCTTCTACCTTCTTCTTGCGGGGGGCGTGCTTCTTCTTTACGGAATTTGTTCTACGAAGTGTCGGTGACATCTCTTCTGTTACAACCATCGGAGGTCGTTCTGGTTCAGGTGGTGGGGCCGGCGGCTGTTCGGCGTGGCCAAAATACTGTTGAAGTGTCAGCATCGCACCTTCAAATTGAGCGAGTTTAAGCGCATGATTAACGGCCTTCTCGACGTCGCCCTCTTCTGCTGGACGAGCATAAGTGTCCTTAATAAGACCATACTGCTCTAAGGCTTTGGCGCGCAGTTGTAGAATTGCTGCATCTGATGTTTCTTTAGCCATTATTGTTTTCCCTCTTCTTGTCCATCTGTACTTCCTAGGGCTCCATCACCTCTATCGCTAATTGTGACAGCTGATGCATATAACTCACGTTCATATGTTTCTACCGGGCGCGGGTGTAGTACCGGCACCATTACCAGTTGTGCTATCTTATCACCGGCTTTGATAGACTGGCTCTCAATACCAACATTGTGAAGATTTACAAATACTTCGCCGCTATATCCACTATCTACAACACACGCTCCCACCAGCAAACTTCTCTTGGCCGCTACACTTGAGCGGTTTTTCACCTCAAGCATGAAACCGTGTGGTACTTCAAACTTAAGTCCTGTTGGGATAACGCGACTGGTACGGGGGGCGATGAGTACCTTTAAGTGCTCGTCTACTGGTGAATAGAACACATCTAGACCAGCATCAGAAGGGTTTGCCCGTACGGGTGTCTGTGCTAATGGGTGTGTCTTGGCGTATTGGATGATCAAGAGTCTTCTCCTCCAGAAATAGTGTTGAAGTGGTCAACTACCTCATCAATATTGAAGTTGCCTCGGTACAGACGGTATGCCTTCACAGCCGATCGAATCTCATCTGTATTTAACCATCCGTTCTGACGGAATTCTGAGCGTAGTTCGCGCTTTTGTTCTTGGTAAGGCTCGATGCACTCTTCAATTGCTGCTAGCGAACGAATGTACTCCTTAACATATTGCTTTTTCTCGTCGTGTGATGTTGCCATTTTCCCTCCTTATGGGTTTGGACTTTTCTTACTCTTATATTATAACAACACGCGAGGGCGTTGTCAAGTACTATTTGTCAAAAACTTGAGGACCAAACAGCTGAGACATAAACCTTTTTACAACATGGTCTCTTTCGCATTCGTTGTCGCACTCGGAAAAGATGTAGTTGTATGTATTCTTCTCTTTTGATAGCTCTTGCTTCAATGTACTGGTCTCTTTCTTCATCCAGCGAATTTGCTGTTTATAGTTTTTAGGGGTTGTGATATTAAACTTTTCTGCAATGTCGAGAATAATAAAATACTTGCGCTCTTCCAATGCTGTCTTTGCCTCTTTGAACATATTTAATTTAACATCTCTTTCCTCGGGTGTCAAGTTTTTATCCAATTTATCTGGGTGAATCAAAAGTGCTATCTTTCTAAATACCTTATTGAACACATCGTGGATTTCTTGCTCGTCCTTAGACATCTGATAGTCACCAAGTTGTTGCGGATATTCCTCTTGGTTCTCGCTACGTATTTGTTGCTCGGAGGGAGCACTATGAATTATGAGAGATCCATCTATACTGGTGTCAAGCTGGGCATTTTGCTGGTCGTCCTGGTGTGTGCTCTCACCATGGTATGACTTTTTAATTTTCGCGCTGTTCTTTTTATTTAACTCAGCAAGATCAATCTCATTTTTAATACAATAATCTTCATAATGGGCTTGAAACTCTCGGGAAGATGCTCTGTTAATCTCCTTTACAAAGTCGAGTTCTTCATTGATAAACCGAAGTTCATTAATATAGCGCTTCCATCTAAGTTTTGCTGAAACCGCCACACTGAGTCCCCCTATCCAAAGTCAAATTCAACCTTTGTCTTAATCTTTAGTTCTGGTATAAATAGATGGTTGGCTAGGTTATGTTTTTTACATTCGTCAGCTTCTAAAAACCAGTCAGCGTGGCCCTTCTCATGGACTATATCAAGGAAATATTCCTTGTGATGGCCACAGTTTTCTGCCATCATCGTGTATATCTTTGTGTTAAGACGGTCAGTTTCATCGGCGCTCACTTTAACCTCTTCTACCTTTCCCCATGCCATTGAACTCACATCATGAATCATGAAAGTCGCATCCGGATCCATATATCGCATGCCTTCCGCTCCAAAACTCGCCAATATTGCCCCACAAGACATAGCCTTGCCCTGAACGATAGTGGCAACAGAAACCTTCGAATGCTTAATATCTGAGATCATAGACATCAAACTATACACCTGGCCACCGTAACTATCTATTATTATTGGGATAACTGGTTGTCCCGTGTTCTGGGCTCTCGATATTAGACTTGAGAACTCCTTTGCCGCGGCATCATCAAACTTCCTCACCCGTAATACGACTGGTAGGTCTGTTTTAAATTCTGGCTCTTTTAAGAGTGGTGAAAAATATTTGATGATGTTCATTGTTGTTTATCCCATTAGTCGAAAGTTATATTTAATAGATCTAGTTGAGAACCCCCATTGTTCGTTATAATCCAGCCGGCTCATATACGGCCTGTTGATATGGATACGATCTTTTTCAGGTTTTACTCCCCAGCACCTTATCTTAGTTAGTTCGTTGTTAGAGTCTATCACCTCAAGTATCCAATAAGTCTTTCCATTTTTTGTCTTGCGAGGCACAATTTTTCGAGGTATAAACCAGCATACTTGCAATTCTGGATCAAATTCAGAAATAGGTGGAATAAATTTCTCTTTTAGTTTCTCGATCATTTCGGCGCTCATCACAAGGTTCATCGGAAAGATTCCGGTTAAGTCTGTTTTGAACTGAATAACTTCTTCTTCTGTAAAATCACCCTCTGGTTTGTATATTTCCAAATTCTCCAAAAACTTCTTGAGATTTTTTGGGCGCTCTACAACACAGGCACTCCAAAAATGCTTTCGGCCAGTGAAACGGTTATCCACCAAATTATCTAGGGCGCCGCCCCTACACAGAGCATCCAGTGCCTTCTTATTGAACTTGCTATATGACACTCCTTCTCGGAACAATAAATCCTCTGCATTCATAAACGGACGGTTCTCTAATATCTGTTCGATGGCTGACATACCAAGACCCTTGATAGATGTCAGCGGTTGGATAAGAGTCTTACCGTCTTCGCTGATCTCCCACACAATACCTGACTTATTAATATCGAGTGGTTCGATCCTAAAGCCATGGCTCTTAGCTGCATTGATAGCCTTTTCCTTTCTCTTCTCAGGCTCTTTATCAAGGAATGCCGCGGCCCACTCGCTGGGATACTTCTTCCATAACCAAGCACACTGGTAAGAGATAATACTGTATGCTGTCGCGTGGTTCTTAGAAAAACCATACTTAGCGAACCCTGCCATCAAGTCCCAAATCTCTTCTGCTGTACGAATGGACATGCCCTTCTCGCTAGCACCCTCGATGAACTGCTCTCGAAACTTTAGTAGAAGATGTTCCTTTCCTGTACCCTTCTTTGTGAGCAGCTTGCGGATCGTATTACCATCATCTCGGGAAATGTCCTTTCCTATCCTGTGTGTGATCTCGCTGATCTGCTCCTGATAGATAACATGTCCGTAGCTCTCCTCTGTGATTTCCTTGAAGATGGGGTGGTACCACTCAATGGCAGTGTGTCCGTCCTTGGCTGCGATATACTGGTCATGGACTTTCGCCGACAACGGGCCGGGACGAAAGATAGAAGTCACCGCTGAAATCTCTGCGATATTCGTCGGCTTTACGTTCTTACAGAAGTCCTGTGCTCCATCATTTGTGAATTGGAACGTGCCGGCAAAGTTGCCCTTGTGAAACACGTGCTTATAAACCGATTGATCGTTCAGGTCTAACATATCTGGGTGTAATTTCTCGTTATAATAGTTTCGAACCTGTTCGAATGTGCATTCTTCTACCCCGTGGTGGCGACGAAGAATGTGTTCAATGCAACCTTCGATCATCTTCAGTGTTGAGAGCCCAAGCAAATCGAATTTAATGAAACCCATCGGCTCAAGGTGACGGACGTTCTGGCCCTCCGCCCATGGCGACTGGCGCACACCGCCACTGTTGATGAGAGGCATGTTCTCGTTCAGGTTCTCCGATACTAACAGACCGCCGGCGTGACGGCTGCAGCTTCTCACCTGTCCTACAAGCCCCTGAACCCGCTCCTGAACCTCGGGATGCTGAGCTAAGAATGATCTCAGCGATGTAGAAAACTCCAACACCTCTTCCCAGGTTGGAACATATACACCAGCGCTAATACCATGGCGCTGCTTAGCGGGGCCGATGGCCTCGTTCATCATCGCACTTGTCACGTTATTAACTTCCGAAAATGGAATGTCATACAACTTTGAAATGTCTTTAATAAGCGACTTTAATTGGAGTGTATTCCAGTTAGAAATAGGTGCTACTCTGTCTTCTCCCCACTTCTCGATCAAGCGTTCCTTCAGTACCATGGGTGCAGACACATCTGTATCGATATCAGGATAGTCTGTTGCATCTGAGCGCAGAAAGCGTTCGAAGGGCAAAGCATATTTGATGGGATCTATCTGTGTGATCTTCAGCGCATATGCCACCAGTGATCCACAAGCACTACCGCGACCAGGGCCAACAAGCATTACCTCTGCGGCCTCATCTACAATGGCTTTCATCGTGAGGAAATACTTGCTGAAGCCTCGGCTGTCAATAACATCAAGTTCGTGCCTCAGTCGCTGAACATACTCGTCGTTTGTGTGAAGCTTTAGTTCGCGCAGACCATCGATAGCGTAGCGAACGAGTGCTTGTGTCGCAGTGGCGCCCTCTGGCACGACAAAGTCTGGTAGACGCACGGTTGTATCCGGCATAAAACTTTCGATGCGTTCGTGAGCGATACGATGTGTCTCTTCAATACTCTGTAAAACAAGGTCATCGTCATACTCAACGCCCTGTGTCTCGGAGTAGTGCTTATAACTCTCCCACATCTGGTCGCCATTCTTCGGATAGAGTTCATATCCAATAACGTCTGTGTTCTCTGGAATAACACTCTTCTCCTCTTCGTCCTCGGCGTCGGTCTTCCACTTGGGTTTTCCTTTGCCAAGCCAACCAAGCTGCTTGTACATCTCGCGATCCTTCCAAGCTTCAGGACTAGGATAATGGCTGTCTGCGGTTGAGATCATCTTAAGATCAAACTCTTTTGCAATCTGAATAATGTGCTTGTTGAGTTCGTGTTGCTCAGGAATGTTGTTCCACTGCAGTTCTGCATACCAACGATCTCCAAAGATCGATTGCATTTCTATCGTTGTCTCACGCATTGCATCTAAAACCGCTCCAGGGCCGTCATCGCGGTTCTCCCAGTAGTTTCCAGCGTATACCCCACCTAGACATGCAGAAGCAGCTATAACCCCCTCTGAGTGCTCTCGCAATAAATCATAGTCCATACGCGGGTAGCGGTAGAAGTACTCGTCTGTATAGCTCTTGGATATTAGCTTGTATAGATTGTTTAGCCCCGTCTGGTTCTGTGCCAAGAGGATTAAATGCCGGCGTCGTTTGAGGATGGGTTGTGCAGCTTTTGTGTTACCCTCATCCTCGGCAGTAGCACCAGACTGAGTAGCTTTCTTGGCTGCGCGGGCCTTCTTCTTATCGGCCATGGCCTCGTCATAGGCTTCCCGCCACTCTGCGACCGATGTGGTGAAATAAGCCTCAACACCAAAGATGGGCTTAAAGTCTTTGCCTTCTGCCTTCATCTTCTTTGCGTGGAGTACCTGCCACGATAGCCCATTCATGTTGCCGTGGTCTGTTAACGCCAGTGCGTCACCGCCATTCGAATAACAAAAATCCATATGTTCTTGCGGGTATCCGATGGCATCAAAAATAGATCCTGCCACACTGTGTGCGTGTAATCCAACAAATTTAATCATTCTTCTCTCCTAACTCTGATCCAGATGCCCCAAATAATAGGCACTGCGATCGGGTGTAGGCACAACAACCAACTTATTGGTGCGCCAGTAATAAACCATGGGTTCACATTGTGACCCAGCCAAATGAATAGCAACGGGAACAATATATCTTCTATAATTTCCCAAGCAACGATGATGACAACGAGTGCCATGCCGTGTTCTTTGAGCGTATCCAGTAGTTTTGATGGCCGGAAATGCTCTAACTTGTGCTTAACGCGGTGCCATACCCACCGCAGTGCGTTTCTCATTCTTCTTCGCCCTCACTATATGGTATCATAGCATGTTTGTGTGGCGCTGTCAAGTCGCTTTCGGGGACTTCTATTAAATTATCTGATCCAAGATAGGAACGGTATCCATCAAATGTAGAAAGATCATAATACCATTCAAGTTCGATCGACGTTGCGCTTACTTCGTTTATCTTCTCGAATATCTTCTGAAGGTTGAAGTGGCGCGCGCTCCACCTCTCCTTCAGTGGTAGTTTCTTCGAAGGGTAGTGGTCTCCGAGTAAAGGGGGTAAATACTCCCGGGTTGTTTGTTTGTTTACCGAACGTCTGCATTGTTTGAAATCTTCTCCTGTAAAAGTAAATGCTATTGGTATGTTATTCTTGACTGTATCGCCGTCATAACATAAAAATAGGTTGTTGGTTTTGTGTTTTATTAGTTTTCGGTGATCTCGCACACTGTGAATGTCATAGGCCGACATTGGAAATGATACATAGTACTTGTCAGGGACAATCCACTTAGAAATATTATGTGCGCATTTCCATGCCGTGTGTGCCCCGTATAAAACAGACCACCCATAAGAATCGCGACGGGCGCGGTCCTTTGGGTGGATAGGCACATAATAAATAGGTATTTCTACGCGTTTTTCCGTATTAAAACGCACTGGGCGACGAAAATAAACTGGGTCATACGTCCATTCTCCAATAATCTTTCGTATTATTGGCGCCAAGTCGTCGTTTGCCACTATCCATATAGTAGAGCAACCGGCCATAGCACATTCAAACACAGACTTCTGAATAGCGGTAAAACCCTTATTGACCGGTGCCAATATCTCAGGAGTTTTCAGGCCAAAGTCCGTTTTAAGGTTGGCTACGGGAATTATCCCCGCTACATGTACTCTTGGACGCATCTGGATCCACCAAATATTTTAAAAATCTATTGTATCCCAAACAACCCGCCGATAAACCTTCAAGCAGATTTTCCTCGCTAACTTTCGGAAGCGTGATATTGCTGGCTTGTGGTTCTTGTCGAATCGGGCACTCTCGCGTTTGGCGGTATATGCTAGATGTTCTATGTTTGTAATATTTGTCATTTCCTGCCGTTGTTTGTTCGCTAGCTTTCTTTCCTTTTAGGCCTCGCTGCTCCATCTCATAAATTAACTTGAAGCGTGCCATTGTCTCCGAATATTCAAAGTCTAACAGCTGTTTGCTATCTAGGAATGAGACAGCAATAGCATCTTTAATAGGAGTATTTCCATCAATACGATCGGAACCATAAAACCATACCTCCCCAACAAGATTATCTTCTGTTTGAATGTAGTCAAGCTCATGTTTCCCTCCTATATGAAACGCGATATTATCATAACATATATATCTCTTGTTGTCAAGAGCTTTCTGGTGGACAAACCCTGTGCTCTTATTATCTCCAAAGTAAAAACACTCGTTAAAGGTTATCTCTGCTATCCTGTTATACTCGTTGGCGCAGTTGATGGTATCTCCGGTGTGTCTTATGGAGTGTGCCATATTTGATAGAGGTACCTGGCCGTTGAGAGACATAAGAAATATCATGTGCTCCCATAATGTCTCTTTCTTTGTTCCAACAATTTTATTACCCTCACGTGATGTGAGTGTGGTGTCTTCTCTTCCTATACCTATGCACGACAAATCTAACTCGGGCTCAAGGTGATCAAACCTGAACGGTCTTCTCTCTTCCGCAAAGATGATAGGGTATTCATTATTAAAGGCGAACAACATCGCTTCCAAAGAACTACCAACTACTATCTTATCATACTCAAACAACCTACTTCCTTATTTGTTCTTTATAGTATCAAAAATATCAATGTCATACTTAACTTCATCTAAAAGCGTTCGAAGATCGAGACCAGCACAGTCTATTTTACCTTTATTAATATGGTAGTGACTCACAAACCCTGTAAAGTTCCCGTATGCCACATCTTGTTCGTATTTTGTCGAAGTTTTACCAAACTGGCCTTCTGGGGTTTCGTAAGGAATACCCGTTGCAGCGTGGATTGCTTTCCATAGAGCTTTGACGGCTTCTATTTGCTCGGGGTAAAACCCCAGGAACGGATCAAGCCGGCTACCATGGACCCAAGCTCCCTCTATGATAGGCCTCTCGCCGAAGCCGTGGTCTTGATACCAGTCTTGGTATTTTGGATAGTATGCGTTTGTGATCTCAACACCAACAGAAGGGCGGTTTGTTCTAGAAGACCCGGCATGCCACGCGGCGTGCTGGAGATCAAGAGTTTGATATATTGTTCCGTCATTATCAATAAGGAAATGAACTGAGATACCACGCCTATCTAAGACGTTTTGACAAGACGTAGAGCTTAAACAAACATCCCAGTGATTAACAAAATATCTGATCTTGCGTTTTGGTCGACCAGAGTAGTCGTAATAGTTTCCTTTTCTTGTCTCTAACCCACCTTTTTCACTCCATAGGACAAATTTATCCCATTCTATCGGGTGGAACTCCCCGTTATAAATGATATAGTTGGAATGATGCGTGTCCGATGGCTTGTGATCGTTGATATTAGCCTGGCGTTCTGTCCACAAGCGCCTGAATGTCATTGGTCCGCAGAGGCCATCGCCTGTTATACTGCGGTCTTTCTGCCACTTCTTGATGGCTCTTACTAATTTATCGTCGAAGTACTTTTCGCCAAACCACGACGGCTCCCAGCCTAGTTTTTTGGCTGATGCCTCATTGTAAAAATGTTTGTCCATCTATTAAGTGCTCCGTTTATTCGATCATCCCCACAACATAGTTGTCCAAGATGATATTATAAATAGATCCGCCAACCTTTATTTCCTCAATCATCGACCGGTCGACGATCAACTTTGTGAGGTGGGGTAGGCTGAATCTGACATCTTGGGCAGCCTGAAGAGTTATAACTTCTAAATATCTTTCTTCTTCAGGTTTATAGTCCTCGGGCAATACGATCAAAGAATCGGATACCTCTTTTTTTGCCGGCACATCTATCAAGATATATCGGTTAACTGGATTAAACATTGCTTATCTCTCTTTCTAGAACATTACTGTGTAGTTTATATTGTTTCTCGGACATGAATACTTCGGTTCTGCGGCCACAATTTTTACAGTTCATTGTAACGTGGTAGTTATTCCCAACAGTAGTTTGTCCGTCACCAACCGGTTGATAGTAACACTCTACATGTCCGAGTGTGCTACACTTTCTTTTTAGGTCGCTTCTTTCTATTAAGTGGTTAAAATTCATCTATATCTCATTAAATTGTGCAAGTATCGTTTGTACAGAATTTAGTTCCTTCGCCTGCCTCTTCAGTATCAATACGTTGGATTTGAACCACTTTCTTTATTCTCTCTTCATATTCTTCTTTCGTTATTGGTTCGTATGGCGCTTGCTTATATCCGGTTTCTTGATATCTAAGGAACGATACTGCTTTAAGTCTTGTCTCATATAGTTCAAGAGCACTTTTAATTTGGTTTGCTTCATCATCCTTGAACGTGATAGTGACAGACACGGCGTTATCGGCCCAATAATGTTGATACTGGGCAGCAATTTCAAGTTGTTCCCACATCGAGACATCCCGCTTTCCTTTATAGAAATACGGTTCTTTAACAGGAAATTCGACACAAATAGTATTCGGAGAATATTCATCATCCTCCATAGTATAACCGGCTTCTCTAATACTGTCAAGTAATTTTGAATCTTTTGAGAACCTAATGCGTCTAATATAGTATTCATCCTCCGGGAAGTGGATGCCTGGGGTAGAACCGTTCAGCAACGACACAGTTCCCGATGGCTTGATAGAAGTTGTTCTGATCGATTTAGGGACACACAACCAGTCTGAATATTCTTTGTCAAGCAACTGAACATGTTCGTAAGCATCATCACACCATTTTAACATATTGCGGCGACCATGTCTGTTAAATGCTTGGACGATACCCGACTGCGAAAGTCCGATACGGCGGTTCTTGAGCATCATGGCGTTAGTCTCGGGCCAGTGGGTATTAATTAGTGTCACCGTCTTCCCGTATAGATATGCGCACTTAAGAGTTTTTAGATAGTCCTCATATGTCTCATGCTTCGCTGGAAACGTCTCCACCAAGCAGCAGCATTCACCATCGTGAAGTTGTTGTTCGGAGCAGGGGTTGAACCCTGCCACATTAACGTCATCTAGCCGGTCATCATCCTTGAAGCGGCCCTTGGTCTGTGCGTTTCGCAACCAGATATAGCCGGGTTCACCATTCTTCTTGCTCTGTTCGGCATGCCAGGTATAGTCCATCCCAACCACCGCATTGAAGGAATTATTGGAGCCCCATCGATGATGATATAACTTCTCTTGATCATTTTTCATCTCAAGATAGCGCTTGTCGTCGTAATTCCCCATCGCAAGGGCAGCGGAACGGCGAACATTTCCAGCGACCACACACCGACCGATAAGGTTTTCTGTATCAACGATATCAACCGATGAAATGGGCTCCCCGATCTTAGGGGCGAACAGTTCTGTCAAGTTCTCGTGTAGCTCCAGAAGCGGGCCATGGCCTGACGCTGTTCCGCCGAATCCATTAATTTTAGAACCAGGCGGTCGAATGGCTGTGTAATCAAACTTTGGTATTTTGGTACCTAAGAAGAAGCCATCGAGAAGAGTATGAACCGAGTTGACCCATCCTTCGCGGCTGTCATCAATCACAAGGGTGTCACTTGTGTATTCTGGCTCTTTGATGGTAAATGTATTCGCGCCTAGGGTATCGAAACCAACACCAACACCGAGCATTAGTGCATCCATCATCCAAGCGAACAGGTAGCCGCCTTTGGTGGATAGCTCTTTGGTCGAACGAAAGGCACAGTTAAACAATGCAGCCCCAGTTTTTTCTTCCACAAACTTTGTCCCCATCATCCACAAACCACGGCCCGGCGGCGTCCATTTCAAATTGAATAGGCGATCGTATGCATCCTTTGCAGTCCTCTGAGCTTTATGATCATTCCATCCGAGTCCCAACATAATAACGTGTTGCTTCTGAACGTTAAACATCCCCTCAATCACACGACGACAAGTTTGGTGCCATTCTTCGGTGCCAGTTGCTTGTGGATCAAACTCACTCAAGCGTCTTGAATATGTGCGTTTGTATGTGATATAACCGATCGGTCCCCAGGGTACCTCTTCGGTTTTGTATGGTTCAATAAAAGTATCTGATAGCTTAAATCTGCGTATGTTTTCAATGGTTCTCATTTTGTTTAATTCCTTTTTCTAAACTTTTCGTATTTATTTTGTAGCAAACCTTGTTGTGCTTTTGGTGTCAGCGTGACTGGATTTAGTGGTATTAACCCCGGTGGGCCTGATGGTATCAGTTTTGGCATTATCTTGATGTTCACACACGATGTATCCATAAATATATCATATATCATACCATCAGGTCCGTTTCTATTCTTTGCTATGAATATTTTGCCTAGGTTGTTTTGTTTATCTTCGATGCTGCGAGACACCGAGAAGATGAAGTCAGCAACAAAGCACTTATTGAATGCTTCTGAGATCTGCTCCATCGTGATGACTTCCGCGTTAAGGCCACTTCTGTTTGTCTGTGAGGCTGTCCATACCGGGCACCCATATTCTGTCGAGATGCCCCGCAACTCTTCATAAATAGACTCCAATTCGGTTCTCTTCTCCTTACGAACTACAACCGGTCTTAACAAGTCCGCGTAATCCACGATTATCATATCAGGTTTTATCCCTCTCTTTAACAATTTTGTTAAATGAGCTTTGATAGTTGCCGTTGAAGCTGACTTTGTTGGATATTCTTTAATGATCAGTTTACCACCAATATTTTTAACCATCTCATAGATCTCATCCTTGAAGCTTGGTAGTTCGTTGAGTGGGTACCCGGTCAAACAACTGTCATAACGTCCAGCGATGACGGTCGCTTGTAGCTCCATTGTGTAATGGACCACCACCTTGTTTTCTTTAAGCCCCTCTGATCCAAGATGGACCAAAACCATGCTCTTTCCGGCGCCCGTGGGGGCGATGACAACCCCCAACTCACTCTTGCCTAAACCTCCACCGCAAATGTTGTCCATCTCCTTCCAGCCGGTGCTAACGGGGTGTCTGAATTTGGGCACGAAGCGCTCTTCGAAGTCTGCTAAGTAATCATAACCAAAATTATTGTCTGAGCCAAGTTTAAGTGAGTTGTTGATGACATTTGAGATTTCATCAAATGAGCAAGTTTGAAGTAACCCAACTGATTTTAACATCGCTTCTTTGAGGTTTTGCTTTCGGCAAAAATCAAGCGATTGTTCTTTAATATATTCTCTGTCTGTGAGTTCTTTCTTTAATATTCTCGCATAGTATTCTCTCACCTGTTGCCGTACGACTTCGTCTTCGTTGTCGAGATCAGTGCGAAGGGTGGTGATGATTGCTTCGGCAGACGGGTGCTTGCTGTATCTATCTCTGTATTTTATGATTTTATCGACGAATACACGAAGGTATTCGAGTTCCAGAAATTGAATATCGAGCACTTCAGTAATCTGATCGGCAAAGGGACGGTCCTCATAAATGAGTTGGACGAGCCCCTCTTGGAACGATTTACCGTAGCGCGAAAAACTTGCTTTTTCAGACAAGTGCCACCTCACGTTTTGTATCTATAAGTATAACAGTTCTCACCGTAAAGTCAAGTAATTTAGGTGACAGAATTGATCTTGTTCAGATGAAGTTCGAGGTCTTTCCAGTTTAATTCTCCGAACCCATCGTCTCTCATATTTTTCATTATCTCTATCTTGTTGAAAACACACTCAAAATTTTCAACTGCGTTTTGAACGAAGTCTTTTGATTGAATCGAAAGCATCGGAGAATAAAGTTGCATCATCTTATAATTGTGAGCTATAATTTCTTTGCCCTCAATGATGTTCGTATGAAACTTTAACTTTGAACCTGTGTTCTCACAATATTCAATCACATCATCAATCGTATAGTCTTTGTCGGAACCCAAGAAGCTCAGTCGCTTCTCGATTGTTTTAAAACCCACACCCTTAATGCCCGGCAAGTTGTCGGACGAGTCACCGATCAGGGATCTTGCAAGTGCCATATTTCGTGGATGGACACCAAGTTCCTCAATGATCTTCTTCTTATTATATACTGTCTTTTTAACAGGGCGGAACACAACAGTTTCGTCATCGCACAGTTGATAAAAGTCTTGGTCGTTTGATATGATCACCTTCTGCCAGCCATCATAATGTGATAGATGAGTAAGGTGGGCAATCACGTCATCTGCCTCTACCTCTGGGAGCATTATTTGAATGATAGGCATCTCATTCAAATATTCCATCAGGCGCATTTGCTGCCATACCTTGTTTTTCATTTCCTCATCTTCTGTGAGGTTCTTCACACTCCGATTTAGGCGGATTGGCTTGCGGCCGGCTTTGTAATTCTTATTAATAGCCTTGCGCTTGTTTGAGCCGCCAGGACCATCCCAGATGAATACGATCTCATCGGGCTTTGTCTCCCTCACTAGCTTTTGAAGGATCTTTAGTGTCCCCTTAATACCTCCACACGGATTGCCACCCATTGTTAGGCTGGGGTCCATGATATATGCTCTAATAAACATATTCAGGCTGTCTATTAGCAACACTCTTTTCTTTTTATCGCTCATTCAATACCTCTACTTTCCATAGCTTTTCGCTATACTCTCTTAATTCGCCCTCGACATAAACCTGATGTTTATCGCCATAAAAGCTGTTGTCCATGTCGATCATCTTGTTGTATAAACCAACACGGGTTTCTGTTGATAGGATCGAGTTGTAGTCCTCATCCGTATCGTTTATCTCACAAATCATTTTAACTAGATCACCCGCTTTCATAAACTATCTCTCTTGTTCTGGTATTCCTCATTGGGGTTTCCACCAGGTAGGGGCTTTCGTTTTCCATGTGGCGAAACTTGCTTTCTCGCCATGATAATAAGCACGATAGGCGGTAACGACACACTCATTTCGATACTGTGGTGGCATCGCTTGTGCAAACGGCGTACGCGGGATATTTGGAAGATCGATGTGAGTCATCGCACAGCGCTCGATAACGCTCTGGCTCTTGTGGATCTTGCCATACCTCTTGGTATATTCAGCACACAACTCCATTCCATATTCGATCAGCCAATCCCAGTTAGCTCTAGATTGGCCGGCCCAAACAGTACACGGGTGCTTGGCGTGAGTGGGTCGGTATGGGGGGTGGTGGCCGTATGAGGCAACAACCGTGCACATCATTTGAGCTGTTTCTAAGATCATCTTGACGACATGTTTATCGCATGCCATGATAGCTGCCTTTTGTGGTTCCTTGTGTAGTACAAATATATTCATAGTTTATAGTTTATAACTCCCTGCGACCTTATTGTCAATAGTATAGACGACTTTTTTTATTCCGACGTGCTTCATAGCCGCGTGGCACATTGGGCACGGCTTTGATATTTTGTATTTTCCTGCCTTGCCTATTCTTGCGATATAGACCGTCGCGCCGTCTGTGATGCTTCTATCAACACCCAGTATTGCACCGAGTTCTGCGTGGAGGGTACTGATGCCATCGTGCTCGTGTTGAAAGCGAGAACCAAAGGCACAGTAGCCGTTCTTGTTTGTCGATACATTTCGCACACTACCCTTTATAAGTACCGCGCCATGGCGGTAGTCTGGTAAGGCGCTCTGCTCTGCTGCTTGACGTGCGAGGTTCATGTACCTCTTAACTTTCCCACTGTATGCATGAAACTTAGTAGCACTATATGACGACTCGTATTCTTTTGCTGTTGTCGACACGAAGCCCTCCTACAAGCTTATATATCTAATATATCACAGCGATGGCTTGCTGTCAAGTGTTTACTTGGGATCGTTATAGAAATCTTCCGCTTTGCCTTCGCGCTTGTCAAATTTTTGAACAACTTCTTCATCCATTAATTGGACAATCTTATTCCGGAATTCTTCATCGGCCTTGATAATCTCGGCCCATTTAGATGGCTGGAATTTCTTTGTATAGCCATCCGGCATTTCTAATGTATACCACGAACCGGCACACTTTAAGAACTCAGAACTTTTGACTGCATCTAGCCACGACTCTTCATCATTGATACCCACATCCTCTGTACCCCACAGAATACGGAAGGCACAGTTTCGACCTTGGGTGCCAAAACGCGACTTCTCGATCTTTGCCTTGACCTCTGATCCGATGCGAAAACCCTTATCATCTTCAACAAACGCTGACTTTGCTTTTCGCCCTGTCAGCCAGATGCGTAGTGAATATGAATAGTGGAGGGCTTTGCCGCCCGGGGTCATATAGGGTGTTGTCATCGCAATAATGCGTGCATTTGGGCCTGACGGTATATTAGTTTTCAATTGATTGAGAACCAGTAATGTTGCCTGTTTATCTGCAATAGGGATCACCAACTTAGACATGCCCTTCGCAAGAATACGTGCTTTCACTGCCATCGATGACTGAGGGTTGAAGTCTCCTTCAACGTCGGATACTGACGGTGTGAATGCGAGAGAGTCCCAGATAAACAAAAGCTGATCATCCGATGCTCCCAACAATTCTTCCACAGTCTCCAGTACAAACTCCACAGAGGTTGCCTGGATATACATTAAGCGGCTTAGGTCGCATCCTGCGCGCTCTAAGAAGTCGGGGTCGATGGCAGACTCTGAATCGAAGTAAACGACTATCTTGCCCTGTTTCTGGGCGTTTGCGGCTATCTGTGCAGCCATATATGATTTCCCTGTGGAAGTCAATCCGGCAAGTTCAGATACTTTACCAACAGGAATGCCGGCTACTTGTCCTTTACAGATGATACTGTCAAGCCAACGAGAACCTGTAGAGATCCACTCTTTGACTTCTGTTGGGTTTTCACCAGTTAAGTCGTGTGCGACATGTCTGCCTGCCTTCTTATTAACAAGACTCATTAAGTCTTGCATTGATACGCGACCAGCTTTGGTTTCTTTTGCTTTTTTAGCCATTTAAACTCCTTATTTCTCTATTACGATGATGTATTCTGTGTTTTTCTTTTTCTCGGCGTTCTTTGCATCTTTGCCGCCGGCGCCCATGCGACTCATAAGGTGGCGTGAATGTTCTTTTTCGTGAATGGTAAAGCTTTTATACCTTGCGCCCATCTCTCTCATTTGATCAAAGGTTATCAAACCCTCGTCACTGTAAGAGAACACCACATATTTAACAGGGAGCCTGTCGACCAGCTTTAAAGTCGCATCATATGCAGTCTTCTTGCTATACCAGGGGCTTAACATCTCCTTGTCGTGCGTCTCTTTCTTCTTTTTAACACGGTCGAGGCGCCTGTTTGTCTTAAGCGATACCTCCGGCTTATCCCATCGAGCAATGCTGTCCCAAATATGATAATATGTGGAATAGTCTGCCGGAGTGTAGGGAGGGTCTAAGTAAGCAACCTCCGCCTTTGGATATTCAATCTTTAGCGCATCACCTGAAATGTGGGTGCCGGCTGGGCCCGCGAACGACGGTAGTAGCTTGAGTTCAATCGGAGTGTCTACCCTTGGCGACTTCCAACCTTTTAAATATGCCTGCTGGAGACCCACTGTATTATCAACCTTATCGAGAGTGAATATCAGGGAAGCCACAAGGGCCATCTTGTCTGTGTGCGACAAGTTGTACTCTTCGATCTTGTCGCGTATTGCGTCGGCTTTTGCGCCATTGTGCCTCTTCCACACTTGGATAAGCACATCTTCTTCAACCTCTTTTGTTCCTACTTTCTTCTTCTTTCCGTCGTCGTTTTCTTCATAGACTGGCTTGGTCGACTTAAAGGTGATATTTGCATCACAATAGTTATTTGTGATCCATCCGGGGCTGGGTGCGAGAGCGTTTAGTCTATCAATGTATGGTTGCAGATGACTCATATCACCATTATTACATACCATTGCATGACTATAGGCCTCCGAAGCCCATGATAAATCGCTGGTGGTGACTGTATAACCAAGCGATTTAAACGCTTGTGCCACACGAGTGGTCCCTGTGAACACATCAATTAGTGTCTTTTCTGCCAAATCTAGAGATTCGATCACCTCTGTGATGAGTGGGATAAGTTTATTCTTGCTTCCGAGGTATCGGACACCCTTTGTTTCAATTTTGGTTGTCATCGTAGCAACTTCTTCATTTTTCTAACCCACTTGTTAAAACCATCATTTGTGGTGGCAAATACCACTTCAACAGGAAGCTTTTCTTTCTTGATCTTATCGCGAAAAACATAAGCCCAGCAGCGGCCGGTTGTTTTCGTGCCCGGCACCTCTGGCGTGCCCCAGAAGAAATATACCAAGGGATATTTTGAGCCATACACTCCGTCTCGAATCTTCTCAAGGTCGACTATAGCTTTTTCTTCGGTTGAGCCATGCTTCTCGCCGTATTTGATTTCAACGATTATTCCCAACTCAGGAATAAAGCCATCAGATTGGAATGTCCCATTGTCATATGGTGACGGAAAGGTTATAGTACCCTTGTATGGATGCGAAATGTTCTTAAAGTGCTCCTTCTTTTTTAGTAAAGTAAGTCCATGCTCAGATAATGCTTCTCTGAGAATTCTCTCACCTTTAACACCATTTTTAGCAGCGTTGTGCTCGTCAGCTTTATTCTTCTTTTTAGACACTTTTCCCTCCTTGGGATGCTATAGCATAACATCCCACCTATGAGATGTCAAGCAGTTACAATAAACTTTTTATTAAGCTGCTTCCTTTTGTTCGAACGTTCGACTTAACAGTTCTAAAAGCTGCTTACATCGCTCTGGGGCGCCCTGCCAGTTAACTCTTGCTAACTCGCGGTAACCTTCCCCCGATGCATCCGCCTTTTTAAGTGCTGTATCTGCTGCAGATACCTTTCTAAGAAAGTTGTGCTCATTAAGTCCTAAATCTGCCGCAGTTTTGCCGTCAGCCCAAAGGCGGGCCTGAAGCCACATGGACAGCAGCAAGTTGGAAAGGTCTCCTGCCGAGCTATCGCCTGGGGGCTTAAAGTGTCCAAGTGCCTTCTTATGGAAGCTCATTGCTGAATCTAACCATGTTAGTTCATCTCCATAGGCAGACATTGACCTATCCGAAAACGTTTCCTGTGCTAACTCAAACGTATCGATACCCTTTTTATAGTATTCATCTAAGTTGCTCTTCGCCTTCTTTGGTGTCTTGGTCGGATTGTCCTTTAGTTCTCTTGCATAGACAAGAAACTTGACAATATGCTCTGAATCAGTCATTCTGCTACGGGCATTTTCTTTGAAACATGAGCCCATAGCCCCATAATAGGCGCCCTTTGTGCCGGATCGGGTGCGCACCCATTCTGCGATATACGTCTGCTCTGAGTTTCGAACCTCTTGTGGGTTCAGTGAAATACCTGCGTTCAGGCGACGAAAGATAGTTGGCAGCTTCTCAAAGGCCAAGTTGCTGTATTCCTGAATGACAATGGTTGCGTCCAGGAAAGCGAACCGGGCAGCAGGGGCTAGATCTTTGAAAAAGCTGTTTTTGTATTCGTATGTTTCTCCACGATCTACAATGGTGCCGGTGAAAGTAATTATGTTGTTATAAAAACTCCATAAAGTTTCAGCCCTGTTCTGACCATCCATCGAGATAAAGCGGACCTTAAAACCATCCAAGATAACATCGTAGTTCTTGGAGGGGTGTGACTCAGCACATGACATCACATCTGCCAAAACAATCGGTGTGGTGGCGAAGTTATCAAAGACGCTTTCAAGATACTTGATCTGCGTTTTACGGTTCCATACACTATTTCGCTGGAACCATTTTGGTACCAAGATCTTGCTATAAATATCGAGCAGTGCTTGGACTGTTGTTGTTTTTGTATTAAAATTCGTTGACATATTTTCTCCTTTTGTAATATGATTCAAAGCTATCTGTTTTAGAAGATAGCTTTGAATATTGAATATAAGTGAGCCTCAGTTTTTAAGAGGCGGTATTTTTTGTTTCTTGGATATGAAGGCGCAAGTCTTGAGCGTCTACCTTGATCTCTTGCATAACCTTACGAACGCGCGTACCTGCGGCGTTGTTGCCATCCTCATAAAACTTAGCGTAATCCGTACGGATACACTCAAGCCTATTGATCATTTCTTCTAAAATATTAATTCCATCAGCCATCTTGTTATTCTCCTTGTTTGTGTTTAAAAATGCGGCACCCAATTTCAGCCGGAGTGCCAGCGGCTTTTTATTATACTACTCTGTTGCAGTATCTTCTACGGTTGCGGCCGTATCGGCTGCAGTGTCATCTTCTTTGTCGTCGCAAGCGCTAAGCGCCATTACAGCAAAGATCGGTAAGATAAACTTCATTATTTCCTCCTCTTGTGAAAGTCTTAAAATGCGGCAGACTTTTAACCGGCCTGCCAGCGGCTTTTGCACTACTCTGTCGTAGTTGTAGCGGTCGTGGCTCCAGTTGTGGTTGTGGTCTCTGGTGAGGCCACTGTCTCAACTGGCGTTGTGGTCGTGGTCGCAGAAACTTCAACAGTATCTGTCGTGCCGGTCGCACTTGTCGAAACGGCCTCCGGATCAACTGAACAAGTCCCGTATGCGGTAGCGACGACCAATACGCCACCCACCACACTAACATGGACTCTCCATTTGGCCCATAACGATTTTAACAATTCCATAACATCTCCTTTTCGTATAGAATAATGCGGCACCCATTTTATGCCGGGGTGCCAGCGGCATCAAACGAACCTACTTATAGTGTTATTTGTTGGCCATTAGTTCGTCAAACGCTCGGTCCACGTCATTCTTCTTGCCACTGCTATAACGTGTTGTTTCCGTCGAACGGGACTCGGCGCTTCCATCGCCGGCTAATTGCTCATCTAAGATTGCATTGATTTGCTCCGGAGTTTGACGCTCGAATAGAGAGTCAATGTCTGGCATACTATCAAGGAGGGCAGCGATAGCATCCGTATCCTCCAAGAGCGAGGAAGTGTTACGACGCATCTTTAGGTTTGTTTGGGGGTATGCACCAGCCTGTGTTGGCTTGGTATATGTGAGAGAAATGTCAGTTCCCTCAAGAGTGTCGGTAATATCACCGTAATCTGGATCCAGAATGTATCCAAGAAGGTTTTCATAGGCACGCTTACCGTAACCATAGATCTTAATTCCTTCATCTTCTCGGCCCCGAACCACCACTGGTGAGAAGAACCGATTGCGAACAAAGAGTGACTTAGCAAGCTTCTTGCTCTCTTCATCATTGGTCTCTGTTCCCTCGCGCCATAGTGCCGAGGCAAACTCGCAAATCGGGCAGTCATCGCCAAAGTTGCGCTTGGGGCACACAATGCCGCCGCGGTGGTTTCCCACGTTATAGTGGAAGTACATCTCCTTAAGAGGATCTCCATCTGGTGATGGCACGATCCGAATATCTTGATCTCCTTCATCGGGCTTAAACCAAACTGATTGTTCCCTTGTTCCCTCACCACGTAGTGTGGCAAGCTTCTTTCGCATTAGTTCCATGTTAATTGACATTTATTGTCTCCTTTGTTTTTTATGGTATAGAGTACTGAGCGGTTCCTCAGCACCTAATGTAACACTCTTAATCTACTATGTCAAGAGTTTTTTGTTGTTTTTGTATCGTGTTTGTGTGGGCCACGACGTACCCAAAATCATTGTGTGGAGTTTCATAGATCGCGTATGAGATCTTACGAAATGCGTTTGTTGGCTTCTCTTTTAAAATGCTCACTAGTTTCCTATGTAACGACCCTTCTGTCGCCAACCTTTCCTCATTTACACATATATAATAACATAATTCACGCTCGGTGTCAAGCTGAAAAAGCCAGTTTTCTTGAAGATTCTTTGGATTAAGCACGGCCATGCTGCGAATTCTGTTTATTTCTGAGGGCTTAGCGACTTGGCCGATTTCCGGCTCTGAGTGAGTGAAATAGTTGAGATAATGAACTGCCGAGAAAATGGCAGTGTTGATGGTATCATAATATAATTTGATCGGTACATCGCCCAGAGTTCTCTCGATCTCTAAATTAGAAAACACTGTAAAGGAATCAAAAAGTCCTGATCTCGCATATTCCTGGAGAACGCCAAACGTCGTGTTTTCAATAAGGCGCCTCTCGCCATTTACTAGTTCGGTGTCAGGTTTCACATAAAACACCTCAAGCTTCTTGTGGCTCATTTGCTCCAAGATCCCAAGAGAGTAGTTGGAACTATATGTTGTACCAATAATAAACACCTGAACTGTGTCTTTGAGATCCTTAAAGAAAGTCTTCAGATCCGGGACGCTCTTTTCATATTCTTCTGGGCTGTCGAACTTCTTTAGTTTCCGCTTTCTTTTACTGTTCCTCTCAATCTCATTATTCAACTCATATACATCGTATTGAGTGATATCACCAAACTTGCGAGCAACAGCAGATGCGCCCGTACCTATTCCCACAATCGAGATCATAAAACTAGATTATCCAAATCGTAATAGTTTTTGCCGGCCTTCAAGTTCACTTCGAATTTCCCAAGCCGGTTTTTAGCGAATGCTTCTTTAACTTCTTTAATCATGCCTCTATCTTCATCAGCAAAGTCAATGACTATCTCATCATGTACAATATGTGAGATAAACGTTTTTTTGCCCTCTAGCATTTTGTCAATCTCTATCGCTCTCTCGATCACAAGGTCTGCGGTGGTGCTCTGAATTAGGTAATTCAATGCTTTCCAATCATTTACCTTGATATGCCGGCCAAATACAGTAGTAATATACTCACCATCGTAGTATTTGTCAAGTACTTTTTTACGATCATAAAGATTAGTTTTGAGTTCTGGTGAATCCGGGTTGTACAACCACGCGAAAAACATAGTTTTTGCCTCTTCCCTATGCATGTCTGGGTTTTTAAAAACATTAACGATATTCCAATTATGAATGTCACCTTCTGGCTGGTGTCGATCGGAAAGTGCCAACACAGTACGAGCCTCCGCACCATTATAGTCCATGGATATAAACCAGTTGTTATGTGGCTTTATAAGGCGCCTTAGCTCCTTTTTCATCGTCAAGACGGGGAAAGACCCACATTGCGTTGTAAGACGCCCTGTGACCGTGCCGAAGAGGTTGTAATGGATATGAGAAGCGCCATTCATTATCTTCTTTGAGGCATTGCGCAGACTCGTGCTCACAAACATACTACGACAGTCTGAACTATCTAATTTTAAATCCTGATACTTTATCTTATATAGTAGTTTTTCTGCTCCGACCAGATAATCGTAGTTTTCAGGTTTATCAGTGTTTTCGAGCACGTGCTCAGTGATCTGATTTTTAATCTCGCAGAAGCGTGCGAGGGCGTCATGTGGCACTAAGTCAAAAAAGCAGTGTTCTCGCAAGTCTATCTTGCCAATCTCAAATGACCTCTTGTAAGCCCGTAGTTTTCTTGATATTTTCTCCCAGTCTTCTTTTAGTCGCTCTGGGCATATCTCGTTCATATTTGCGCCCTGTGCATAAACCCACGCGTACTCTATATCATCGCCGTAATCGCTGGTGGGGCGCCACGTTCGTGTTAGATTGGTAGGAATGTCATTGAAATGAAGGGTACCAGCCGTATATACACCAACACATTCTTTTTTATCATCTATAGGTTGAAACAGCGCCACGTAGTTCTTGCCTCTTTACTTCTTCTTCGTATCTTAATATAGCACGACGCTCATACTTTGTCAAGGAGCCACTGTAACTATACGTTTTGCCTATGACCCTCTCGAATGCCAAAATGGCTGCCTGAGAGCCGACGACTTGGTAAAGCTGCTTCGCATCCCCTATTAATAGCGCGCTTTCTTCTTCTGTAAAGTCGGTTTCTTCTTCCATCATTCTAATTTTAAAATATAAGTCGATAAAAAAAGCTTCGCTGTAAAGTTTCTCTATTTGTTCTGCGGTATATATTTCTGGTGTGACTGCCTTTGGCACAGTCACGCCATTATTACAATATTGCGACTCTAAAAAACTGCTTACCCTCAAAGCGTTATATGTAGATACAAGTGCCCTCTTAAATCCCGCATAATATTCAATATGCGCTGGTTGATATCCCATTGATAGTATTGAATCGGTTGTAGGATATCCATATTTTCGTGAATACTCCAGCATTTCTGAGGTTCCTATATCCGCCACTAATCTCCAAGGCGCCTTTTGATCTACTGAAAACCCATAAGACCTACAAGCATTTAAGTAAAACAACCAATTACGACTTTTAAAGAACATCTCGACTTTATCATCATCATTTGAAAAGTCTAAATCTGCTATTTCAATTACTAAGCCGCTAACGTTTATAGGACATAGCCGATGCTTGATATATCCCGGATATGTATACGGATATCTTGTTGTCAGGGCTCGAAGGGCACCCATAAAAAGTGGTATAAACTCATCAAAATTACGAAAGGTCTTATTATCCTTTCTAAAAGCTATTCTAATTCCTTCTGTTAATGAATTTAAATGTGCACCAAAAAGCCCCTTTGGATTTTGGTGGGCCTTATAGACGATAAGATTGCTTAGATAGTCATCTTGTGCAGATATCTGGCCAGCAAAAATACTTTTTTGAAATTGTCGTCGTAGGTCTTCGAAGGCATCGACGACGAAAGGGGCCGCTGAATATGTGTTGCCGGCGGCGGACTTCAGTGGGGTGTTGGACCTGTTCAGCACAACTGGGATATATTGTCTGTCAACACGGCCATATAAAGCTTTCTCTGCAAAACCGAAATTCACTAGATTTGAGGCATTGCGTGATCGATTAATAGCAGTAAGCTGGTAATTGAACTTTTTGTAAAATGCCATCATCGCATTTTCATTGTTATCGCTGTTGTATTCATTAGACATTGTTTTTTTCTCCTATGATTCGCATTTTCTGGGCCTTCTTTTTCCTGGGCCTGAGATAGCTGCGTCTGACTTCTCGCAAGAAAGGGCTGCCACCCATTTGGCAGTTATCTCTGTTTCACACTGTCCTGGTCCAAATTTGTTCTCGGCGCGGATGACCATATAATAGCCGCCAATTCCTAAGCGCGTTAATGATGTGTTATCAATTGGGTTGCCATTTGCATCCTTGTAACCACCAAAGCTAACTGTATTAGGAGCAAAGCCGCGGGGATCGATATATATATAAGAGCCGGGCACTATGTTGGGGGCGCCATAGCACACGATATTGGCATCGTATACCTCTCTTAGTTGCATTAGACCATCATATCCTTCTTGTTCAAAACGAACTTCTTTAAGACCAGGAGCATCTGTTTTACTAAGCTTGATGGTTTTAATTATTCCCCGGTCTCGGCCGAGCACATAATGAAAAATACCATTATTTGAATCTTGGTACACATCACCATTCATTAAAATTTGTGGTTGAACTCGGCCGGCATAAAAAGCCATATAGTTGTAAGTATGTTCTGGACCACGATCGTTAATTGGAAGGTTTCGTTCTCCCATAACGTGTAGCACCGGTACGTTAGAATGGCCGGCATTAACGCCGGAGGCGCCGGGCATGTTAGTCATATCTAGTCTTGGTATATGGCGGCCCTGCTGATGTGTCCACTCTGTGATCTCGTCTATATTCTTGTGGTCTTTAAGTACTCCCCAATCAGGACTCTTATATGATGTTATTGTAGATTGGAAGACTCGGACGCGCTGTTTAATATTGAGGTCAAAACACCGGTCTTCATTTAGGAAGTTTCTAACGAGGTTATTCATTAAGTCCTTAAGAAATATCGGTAGGCTATAGACTGTGCTATCTCGCTTAAGTGTTTTGTCAGTTAACCAATCCATGAAATACGCTGTGGATATGGGCAGGTCTCCTACGGTTGTTTCGTAGTATTCCTCTGTTTTGGTGTCAATTAGCTCCATTGGGCCGAGCAATACCCTAAACTTCTTAAAATTATAATATACTCTCTGTACTCTTTGCTTTTCGATAGCAACAGCCTGTTTCCAATCTGTGGCTGTGACAGCGCCTGGTCGTTCAAGTTTGCCTATTTCGCTGGATAGCTCTTTTAGCGTATTGTCAATGTTTTCCAATACAACGTCTATTAGATCACTTAGGTAAAAGAAGGTTATATACTCTTTCATATTAATCTCAGAAACCTTAGTTTCAGACAAATCATCTCCGCCGGCGGATTCCTGCTTTTCCGGTGGCTTTTCTCCAACTATCTCTGCGGTTTCGGCCGTGACGTCTGAGGCCGCGGCAACTTGTACATCTTGTGTCTTTCCGTCGGTGCCTGGCACATCTGAATATAGATCAAACTTCCAGTATGGGCCTTGGCTGTTGAATGCCCTTAGAGCCTCAAACGGAATAGCTTTAAAATAAACCTTTTTTCTATCGAGCAATTTCTGCAGAAAGCCGCGTAAAGAGGTTCGTTTTTCCTCATCAATTTTTTCTGCGTCTTCCTCCATAAGTTTCTTTAATTTTTCGGCTGCTTTGCCTTCGGTGCCGCAGTCTTTTTTCAATGCCTTGTATATATTTTTTCTTTTAAACGCGCTGATCGCAACACCCGGATCAGTAAATATATTGAAATTCGTATCATCGAAGAACTCTTCAATATACGCTAAGTAATTTATATGAAAAACAACATGACCCATATCATTAATCTCAAATTCATGAATAGTAGGAGTTAAATTCAACGTTACATAAGAATTATTAACTGCCTTATATATCAGATCTGATTCTGAGTCAGTTGCGCCTTTAAAACTTTTTGGGAGTGCCCACCCAACTACTACTTTAAGTCTAAAATTCAATTTGTCATTATTATCTGGGGCGACCTCGGATCGGACCCCACAATCTTTTCCTGATCCCTGTTTACTAAATGTTTTAGAGCCGGTTTTCAAGGCTAAGTCAGCATATCTGTAGCCGTCGCGATCGATTAATAAATCATCCATGGAGCTAGCAAAAATTGATAATTTCGCTTTAATACTCTTTTTTACTGAAAATGGGTCAGAGCCTTCATATGAGAACACAAAGTTTTTTATTCCCACCCCGAAGCCCCTCTTTTTTGTGGTTTTTAAAACTCCGTCAACGCTTGGATTATAAACTGTGTCAAAATGAACTTCGGTCTCTTTTTCCTCATCACCCTCAAATGATGTAACCTTATAAAGTCTTATCATTGGCTGCAGTTGTGATAGCAAATGAGAGCGAATCTCAAATAGGTCTGCAAAAGATGGGTCTTGGACAAGCTGGTTCATAAACCCCCACGGCTGTCTTGAAGCCAACAAACAAGCATTTGCGTGGACCGCGGTTGGAACTGATTCGTTTATATCAAGTGGTGGTGGAGAGCCTACCGCGGGCTCAGTGTGTGCAAAAGTTTTAGTAAGATATGGCAGTCTTTTTTGGTCTTCTGGCCACAGCTTATCATCTCGATATTCAACAAAATGCACAATGTTAGATAATAAAAGACATTGCTCCTTAAACGTTCTCTTTGTAGGTTCTTGGGAGGCGGCGATCTGCTCAGCAACATTGGCTAAATCGCCGGCGCCGAGGGAGCCTTGTTTAACCTGTAACAACTCCTTCATCCTTGCCAACTCGGCTGGTGTCATACAATCGGTTTTGGTGGTACCAGCATCGTGGCACTTGCGCAGCTTTTCTTTTAGCGCAGCTAGCTCTTCTGCTGTATCTTTTGCCTCCCTATCAAGTAGCCCTGCATACTCTGTCTGTAACGCTCGCAGTTTGTCGGCGGCCATGGTTATTGGAGTCATTTTCTTCGCGGCCGATTCCATTTGGTCCGCGAACTCCTCAACATCGAGAATGTCTATGTCGGCGTCTGTCCATACGTCCTGGTCGGTGGTGTATACCGAACTGGCCGGCCAGCCGGGGGTGCCCTGTCCTATTAGGGCTCGGGCGTGCACGGCCATGGCTTTCATATTTTGTGAAGCCACTTTGGGGGGGGTTTTTAAATTTTGAAGTGCCGCGGCTGAGTCAAACAATTCTTTGTAACTAGAATTTTCACTCAAATCAATGGCGCTAGGAAGGTTTTCTATATAGTTTAAATGGTCAGTCGGTATTGTAGTATCGGTCATTGCCGGCATATCGTCGCGTACGCTAGCCGCCCAAGCGGCACCGCGGGCAGGGCCGGCGTCCCTTAAGAATCGCTCGCCGGCGTCTTGGCTGAGGAGGGTGCCGTGTGCCTCATAATAATGTTGAAAGTCTTGGTCCTCAATGGCATCATTATAGGCTTTTGCCGCGGCCACTATCTCAGGACACTTCTCTTCCAACCACTTTCTTATATTCTCATTCGCAGTCGTTGTGTTAAATACACATTTTCCCATTTTACAGCCCCAAGATCCTTAAGGCATCTTCCAGGTTTACTGGAATTTCGAGGTAAGCCCCCTTCTTGACGTCTGCTTCTGTCGGATATCCGTTGTACCATGCGATAACCCACCAAAATCGTGGGTTTCCGTAATATTGATTGGCTATTTTATAAAAGTGATCTCCATATGACCAGATTAATGGATCGGTAGCTATGGACGTGCGCTCTAAAACTCCAGGATGGTGTAAAGTTGGCGTTCTAAAGTGAGTAATATTTTTAACTCCTCTTTTCTTCTTTAAAAAGTCATAGTAGTCGCTGTCATTCACTATGGGTGTTTCTGAATTATAACGTGACATTTAATATTCTCCTTTGTTATTCAATGAATTCATCATAATATTCTCCTGCCGCCCCTCTCAATGCCCGGTTGTAGCCGCCGCCGTGTCCAATATCCATCAGATCTGGAGCAACGCCGGCGCCTTCCAAGGTCTGACTTAAATATGCCATGTTCGTTCTTTGTGCTTCTGTCACATCGCCTGGTTCTTTTGCGTTCATCTTGTTCAACCATACTAAATCCTTCTTCATGCGCGCTTTTCCGCCCAAAGTTGCGTATCTTCTTAGGGCTGCCTGTCTCTGCTGTTCGTTTCTTTCTGCGTCTGGATCGACGGGGGTGCCTTCTCTAGCAGAGGCTAATCTGCCAGCGGCCTCGGCGGCGGCGTCGACTGACATTGGAGCCACACCATATGGGAAAAGAGGCTGTGAAAACGTATTGCCCCCCCACCCAAGTGTCTTTTCGTGTAGAACTGTGAAGTCCAAACTGACATCAATATTGCTAGAAAAGATAGTGTTTTGTTTGTGAGTAAAGATTCCTATGTCGTTGCTCTCAAGATTGTGGTTTATATTCAAGCTCGTTATTACTCCCATTAAACCTTTCGAGGAATCTGCGCTGGATTTATATGTAGTGAATGAGCTATTTGCTGCTTGATCAGCAGCTCCCTCGGCTGAAGGGGTTGGGGATGTGTCTCCCTTCTGTATTAGGTTCATTACCTTCATTCGCATGACTGGGCCTTGGGCAATAGTTTGTGCGCGGCCGACCTGTGTATAGCTGGGATATAAGAATTGGGTTAAGGCTGAGACTCGACCGAGATTATCGTAAGCTTCGCCGACTGTTTCTGCTGGTATTTTTAGTGCTAATGAAATCCTGCGGGTTGTCTGTTTAAACAGCTGTATCGGGTCGGTTCTTCCGTAGACGGTTTCTTCGGTCCAGTCAGAACTATAGGATTCGTTTAAAGTAGTTATAAAAGCCTTAAAAAACACACTTTGGCCGGAGGCTTCGTGTTTGAAGGATACCACAAGCGCTTGTCCGGAATCCGGATCGGCCAAGACATCAGATGGCGAAACGTAGTTTGAACCAGCATAAGATGATTGCTCGCCTTCGCCGGTGCTGTCTGCATATTTATGTACATTAAAATATCCTGTTCCTGGTGTGTCTGCCATTTTTATTTACCCCTTATACCGTACCGCGTACGCCGTCGCGGGCGATCTCGCCCATTGTCTTTTTCACAAACTTTCCAACGACATCACCGTCGAGAAGAACATCGCCAACATCAACGTTAACGCTGACTGCTCCTTGTCCCTTGTTTTTGTCTTTCGAACCAAATATTCCAGATACTGCTTCTTTCACTGCCTCGGCTGTGGCAGCAATGCCGGCGACCGCTTGTTGAGTTGTAGCCATCTGCATGGTTGTTTTAAGAGCCAATGCCTTCGTTTCAGGCATCTGTTTCAACTCTGTGTTAATCTTCTTGACTCCGGCGGCGATGAGATGCATCTGGTTTGTTTCTACGGCAGCTATTGAATCAAAGAACTCTGAAAACTTCTCCATATCACTCGTTGGCATGAGGGCTATTGCTGCCGCCATGCTGAATAGGGCGCCCGTGAGAACAACCAATGCGGCGGCGCCTATCACAAGAAGAGGGGCCATGGCAGCTAGTGTTGCAATAAATGCTGTTAATGCTACCAGCTTGTCTACCTCGATGGCAGTAAACAGTACTGCCATACCCTTTGCCATCTGCCCGATTCCCACAGCGGCGATTGCAACGCCGGCGCCAATCAGGAAAACGGCCGCTCCAAAAGCTAATAGGCCAGCTACCGCTACTGGTAGGGCGCCGGAAACTACCAGCGCATATAATACTCCCATCACTAATGCCAAACCTAGGCCAAACAAAATGAGGGCTGCAGTAAACGCGATTAACTGTGGGCCATCAAGTTCTGAAAGGGCTATAGCTAGCTGTGCGAACCCCAATGCGGCTATGGCGATACCAGCGCCGATCATAAGAACTGCTGCTCCAAGAGCCAGGATACCCTTTGCGGATGCGGATGCTTTCTCTCCTACATTTTTTATGCCATCGGCCACGCTGTCTGTGACAGTTTCGATCCCGTCTGCCATACCGTCGCTTAACGTTTCTATAATGCCGCCGCCGACATCATCGACTACATCACCGATGCTAGTAAATGATTTGATGAACTTTGCAAATTGTAAGCCACCCATCACCGCTTTCCAGGCGATGAAGGCGCCCAAGAACCATTCCCAGTGTTTTACAACGAAAACCAATCCTTTGCCAATCTCTACGAGGGCATATGCAAAAGTTTTTAGGCCTTCTTTAATCTCTTCAAGTTTGTCTTCGTCTTTTGTGAGCGCAGTCATCCACGCTTGGACATCATCAATTACTTCTGTCATCACAGGAATCATATCCATCATAAGGTTTTTGAATTTCTCTGTGATACTTTGAATAGCTTTTGTTCTTTCTGCAAGTTTTGCGTATTCCTTCGACGACTTTTGGGTGGCGCCCTCTAGGTTGCTCATATCGCCGCTTAATACGCCGGCTAAATCACTAACATCTTTTAATCCCAGAGCATCTGTATAGAATTTTCTCTGATAATAAGACATGTCATCGAATGTGAGCCCTGTGTCGAGAATAGAGTCTCGAATCATGCCAAAACGCTCTGCGGGATCGGTAGCCGTCATAAGGTCCATTGCGTTAACAAAGTTACCGCCTAATGCTGCGTTAAGTTTTCCTGCCTGGTCTGCTGCGCCCTCGAAAGTGTCAAATTTATCAGTGATGGCAAGAATTTTACTCATCTCTAAACCTGTAGTTTTAGAAACGATGGCTAAGTCTTTGAAAGCTCTAATTCCCTGATCTCCCATCTTTGCAAGAGAGCCTCCCATGTTTGCGAAGTCGGCGCCCAGTTGTTGCGGTGCTACTCCTATTATATCGGCGAAATTTGCTATGTCGCGGCCGGCGGCGGCGGCGCTTTCAGCAGTCTGTCCAAATGCCTTCGTAGAGAGTTGCATTCCTTTCGCGAAGTCGCTATTTGAGACTCCAACTTCTGCCAGTAAAGCGCCTGTTTTGGCAACTTCGTCACGAGCGGTGGCGCTAACCATCGTAAAGTCGGTGTAAGTCCCCTTTAGCTCGCCCATCACTGCCGACATCTCTGCAAGTTCAACCCCCATGAGGCGCGTCTCGGTCCAGTTGTTGGTCATGGCGCGGGCCATCTCATCGCTAGCGCCGGCGGTGCGCTTGAATGCGCTTTCCGCTTCATCAACCTGGAACACTAACTGGATCAGGGCATTAACAAAGGAACCAATGGCTGCAGTGCCCATGCTAGCTATGAATGGCACAAGTGACTTAGAACCGCCTCTGAAGGCTTTTCCGAGGTTCTTAAGATTGTCAGTATTAAAGAACTGGTGTTTTCCATACTGATTAAGTGCACCACCGAGGGCTCCACCCAATTCTTGTGACGCTTTAACTGCCTCTTTGATCGCCTCTGTCTGGTTTGTTAAAGATTTGAGAGCATGGTCGGCGGCTTCAACTTGCTCTTTCATCACTCGAAGTCTTTCTAAATCTGCTTCGGAGAGGTTGTCCGAATTAGCGATTTTTTGTTCTAGTATTGCTAGGTTTTGTCTCTCTAAGTTAAGGGCCGCCTCTGCCTGCATGACCCGAGCATCATATGAATCACCTAGTTTTGCATATGCTTTTACCTGTTGCTCGGCTAGCTGTACACTTTTGCTCAGTTCCTCTGCCGTTTTGGCCACTTTTTCGGATGACTCCGACTGTGATGCGTTGGCAGCGTCAATGGAGGCCTTGATCTTTTTCCAAAGTTCCGACTGCCTACCCAGACTGGCTTCTACGCTTGCAAGTTCTTCGGGGGTATAACTTTTTGCCACAATGGATTCCTCACTACCAAGTAATTAGTTACAAACTAGAAAAGACTGGTTTATCAATACTTCTTAGAGTATGTTTGTGGAATTGGAGGCTGGTTGTGGCTCGTTAGTGTTTGGGATCTGCTGCCACCACCACCGGATGCTCTTTCCATTGCTTCATTTTCAGATTCTAATTGGCTAACCAGTCTCTCGACAAACCACTTTCTAAGACCAACAGGCAAGTTATATGCTTCTGCGAATGACCAGCCCCCTGAATATTTCATAAAGAAGAACTGCTCATAGACGCTCTCCATATACTCAGCTGTCAGGCCAAAAAAACTCCGCGCCCAGCGGAACCTCCATATCCTGGGTAAAGCCGCACTCTTCACATTCGTAAAACTGTGTGAGGTCAACATTAGGTGCTGTTAGTTTGTACGCCAGACGCAAGTGGCGTGAATCCATAGATGGGATATTGTTAACAAGGTATTGCAGAGCTTCTTCATCGTCATCTTCATTGACTGATACAATCATGTTTAACAGTTGTTTGGTTATAGCATGCTCTGGCCCTTTTCTTTTTCTAGATGTTTTGGCAGCATTAACAAGTCCTTGCTCGTCGTGACCAACCATTAGTCGATATCTAACTGATAGTTGTGTTTTTGGTAGTATGGTGGTAAACGAGCCGTCTTCATGGTCGGTTATCTGTAAATCATCAGAGTCACCTCCATTATAAATATTGGCCTCTCTCAAGTCAAACGCATATTTAGAAGACGTTTCACATTCTGGACATGTTACTTTAGTAGCGTATTCTGGACCATATCCAGATACCCTCGTAGCTATAATAATTGCGTTTCTATCTCCGATCAATAGCGAATTTGGATCGATCGACTTGTCTATTATTATACTCTCTATAACTCTGTCTAGCGCAATACCCTTTTTAAGAAGCGTGCGAGAACTTAATATGTCCTCCTCTCTGGCGGTCATCTGTTTTAGTTCAATGCAATCCTTACCATACAGAGGATGACCTTCCGGGTAGTATTTCCCTTCCGATGGCAGATCAACAAACTCTGTTGGTACTACAAACGACAATGATGCGCCAGCATCACTGTTTTGGATTACATGTTGGGGAGCCGTTGCAGCGGCTGCATTTTTGGACCCAACGCGTCCTTTATTTCTCGACAATATACACCTCTTATATTATATTATGAATTAACTGCGAAGAACTTCTTACCAGAATCCGCTGTGGCATCTGAGCCCTCAGTGGCTACTTCTAGCTGGGCCCAGTCATACTTAAGCGTCATAGACAACTCAGTCAAGTCATCACCGCCGTATTCTAAGTCACCGAATTTAAGATCAATAACAAAAGCGTTCCATAAGGTCCATGTCTCTAAAACCGAACCATCACCAGCAATCTGTTGTACTGTAACTGTTCCCATTGCATTTGCTGCTGATGCCTTAGACATCGTGGTAGTAGCTGTGGGGGATGTTGGTGGTTTGTATCCTGCAGCCTGTACAATGCCCGCTAAAGTAGCAGTTGAATCAGGTTTAACCGGGTCAACTAAAGTAATTACAACATCATTCCAGGTTACTGAGCCGGGGTAATAAAAAGTATGGTTTAGATATTTGTGCTCGGCTGCAGCGATCGCAAAAGATGGCTTATTAGCTGTTTTTGCATACCATAGTTGCCCACCATCTGAATTTAGGCCGCCCAAAGTTACTAGAAATCTAAATTTCCTTTTTGGATCTTTTAATGTTGCGTCTGCACTGAAATTTGTTGCCCAGAATGTCATTAGTTGAGTTCTCCTGTTAAATATGCTCTACTGTTAAATAGTCTGTTAATCTTTTTAGTCACTGAAAGATGCTCCAGTGTTAGTGATCACAAAGTCAATCGCAATGTACTCGATGGCACGTGCCGGCATAATCATGATCTTAGCGTAAAGAACGTTTTGATCGATGAGATCCGCTGTTGTTGTGGTTTCATCTAATATTAAGCTATAGTTTGTAATACCAAACTGTGTCATAACGTTTGCCAAGAAGGGCTCGGTAAGACCCTTAAACCTGGTCCACGTTTGTTGCACATTTTGCTCGAAGAGAATCTGTGATGAGATAATCGAGATCTGCTTCTTGAGAAAGATAACGAGTCGGCGCACATTGATTCTGTCAAGGGCAGAAGAGCGCTGTTGAAGTGTCTTCTGTCCAAATACCACAATTCCGGTTGATGGGAAGGAGGCGATTGGGTTGATGTTCGCAGTGTACAAGTCATCTCGGTTCTTAGACGTCAAACGCTCTGTGATGTTCATAACAGGGATGCCTGCGGCGCCCTCTGTTAAGCCACCGCGGTTGAAGCCGGCCGGAGCAAACCATAGTTTTGATTTTTTCTCTGAACTGGCCAAGACTCCCATCATCGCTACAGATGGCGGAATCCAGACTAGCTGACCACTATGGTCATCTCGGGTTTGTACCCATGGATAGAAGCAGCAGCCGTAACTGGAGTCAATCCCTCTTGATCTAAGATCATTAGCGGCATCTGTGGGTGTTGTACCAATACGGTCCTTCTTGTCCGCCTTATATTGTTCATGCGGAGGAAGATACACACTTGGTAGGTCGACAATAGCTAGGGCATCAGCACGGTCTTCACACATGCTAATCATGTGTTTTGTTAAGGTCGTGTTTGTCAAGCCCGGTGCTGCCAATAAGTTCATGTTTATAAACTCTGGATCTGCAACCGTGTCAATCGCTTTCTTCCAAGTATAGTAAATAGAACTGTTCGTATCTGACGGGCTAACTGGCATTGCCGTGTTATACATCGGATCTGGCACACGGATATCGAACCCATCGAAGGCGCCCCAGAAGGGTGCTGTGAAAGAGTCATATCCGGCGTCTAGTAGGTGTCTATAAGAGCGCGCGGCGCTAGTGCTGTCTCCACGGGTTCTTGATCCTGAACTGTAGAAGTAGTTGGTGGCCGACGCTGATACAACATTATCCATTGTGAAGATATATGAGTAGCTATCGAATCCGAGGATTGCCGTCCCAACCGGATCGGGAGCAAATCCTGCATATGGCAACCTGTGTGGGTCTGCGCAGCTTAGGTCGGCCCGGGTAGAGCCAGAGGTGCGTGTTGTTTGCATTCCAAATGCTGCTCTCGTTGCGTCACTAAGTCCGCCATCAGACGCGGAGTTGCGCAGTCTAACAGAGGGGAATTTAAGCGAAGCAGTTAAGAGAGGACCACATGCAGAAGAAATTGCCGTGGAGCTGCCTCCAGAGTACCAACCGGGCACAGCGCTACCGAAAGTGATGAACTTGTTCGAAAGACTTCCGGTGGAGGCAACCGCAAATCCGCCACTGAGGTTCGTCACATTAGAGGGCTGCGGTGGGCCGTAATAGCCAAACGGAAGTAATGTCGCGTCGGATGCTCCGGCTTCGACATCAGCGTTCATCTCAATTCTAATAAACTTAGAGAAGTTGGGATATTCGCCGTATTCTTTAAGTCTCTTTTCTGTTGCGTCCCACTCCAAGTATACAGTTCCTACCTTCTTAGCAATAAAGTTTGGAGATGTTGGGTCTAAGGTTAGATTATCGAATCTCTCCATAATTTGTATTGCGTTGTCTGTATCTGTGAGTTTCCTGATAACTAATGAGAATGTTCCATAGTCTGTTGCAGTTGTGGTTGAGCGCCTGATTTTCGTGATCGAAACCTTGCAGTTTCTCTGAAGCCACTCACCATGGCCGCGGCCAAGCACTCGAAAGAGCTTTTGTGTATTAGCGGGATTGAAGTCTCCAGCGCTACCTATGTCTTGACCAATAAACCAGCCGGCGGTTGCTTCGCGGGTGGATTGACCCTTCATTAAGCTGGGGGCTGTTTCTGTGTGTGATCCGCTTAAAGCGATACCCGCGATTAGACCTACAAGGTTGCCGGACGTAAGGCCAGCATCTCTTAGCTCTTGTTCATAGGACTCACCAAGCCAGTAATCCTTCTCTGAGGTACTAGCATAGAAGTCTCCTTCATAGCGCAATTGGGGGTTAGTGTTAAATTTCTTTCTAAGAAATGATTCTTTGCTATCATCAAATCCAAAGGTGACAAGTTCAGTCTTGGAAGTGTTTGTATTAACAACCTGAACCTTGAACTCTCCGTTCGCGTCCGAGTTAACCAAAGCACCAGCAGCCAAGACGTTGTTGGCGCTTGACGCTGTACTATATAGACTTCCGGAAAGCATGATAGTACCGCTGTCCAAATACCAAACCGCAGCTAGCTGGCCGGCATTGGATCCGGTCCACTCTACTGCATTTCCGGCCGCAACGGCGCCGGATGTGAATACCCAAAGTCCGATAGCTCCACCACCGGAGCCCAGTGCATTATCAGTCTTCCAACCGGCTTGGCCGGATCCCGCTGTGGCAGCAGAATCTTGTTGACCGAGAAGTCGAACATATGTAAGAGGTGCGACGTTTGCTCTTAGGAAAGCTTTAGCGGCATATGTTCCGTACATCGGTGCCTGCATGTCGTTACCATCACGGTAAACATCTCCACCACCAAATCCTGGTACTGTATCCCCGAACATCTCTACAAACTGTGAGTAAGATTGAACCTTGACGGGTTGCATCCCGAGGCCACGCGTTGAGCGGCCAATTACTACTGGTCCGATAGAATCGGCCTTTTTTGGGTTAAAGGAGTTATCTATCTCATGGATGAATACTCCTGGGGACACGAACTTAAAATCTGTAACTGCCATGTTTATTTCCTTCCTTATAGCTGGGGGATCACTTAGCCTAATATAATGCCGCAATCATCATTAAATAGTATTTCCAAATTCAAAAGTCTTTAAAAATCCTGAACTATTGTTACAATTCGCCTTCCAAATCAGGAAGTTATTTTTTTTACTGCTTTTTCTCCCTATTTTACGATATGATCGGCGCCTGGGTTGGCGCTAGCTTCCGTTTCTCTTGGGAACGTCAGCGTCACCGCGTTCTCACTGATTTTAACAAGCTGGCGGTCGTCATTTGGACCCTCTCCTATTAAATATCCAAGTATTCGAATAGTAAACTCGCTTATAAACATGCGTGTGTCTTCTTTCATATCTGCTACGTTGTTAGAGTGAGAAAAGTTCTGATCGATAAATGCCTCATACATATGACCGTTTCGTTTTAATATAAAAGAATTAATTTGGCCCGTGCGCACCATAAAAACAGTCAGCAGTTCATTCATTTGCTGTTGATATTCTGTTTTAATAGTGATTTTATATTCTACGTTAACATATACCGGTATCGGAATAGACAGCGTCTGAATCACGATTTTCTTGTTTATTCTTGGCGACCATTTTTGACGGGAAGCATCGTCCAGTGTCGCACGAGTTCCTGAAGCAACAGCAAACTTTCTTGTTTGATCTGGGACTATCCTCTTGGCGATGACCATCCTTCCGGTTCTTCCATCTTTCTTATCTGAAAATATTTGTGCCTGAAACCCTCCTTTGCGGGTTGGATCTTTTGTAATTCCAGTCCTTTCAATAGCCAAGAGTGGTAGTTTAATAGAGCCGCCGGAGTCACGTAAACTTAAATCATTTTTAAGTTGAAAGGATCTTTCAGGCTGCTGCCATAAAATGGGTACTTCCTTAAAGCCCTCATTTGAGTGTGCAGATAACTTTAAGTCTTCTTTCAGCCAGGATGTTATTGAATAATCAATATTCTCTATATCTGAAGCCATCATGCCTATTTCTTTTAAGGTTACGTCTTCTACAGAGCCGGTGGGGATCATTGCAAAGTCAAAATTATCAGGTAGCATCGAATAGTCCCTTTCTTGCTCTCTTACAGGTTGCAGAAATCTCAAACCCGTGGCCGGCTTGGCCAAATAGTAGCTGTGGTTCAGATGTATTAGTTATCTCATAGTAATGGTTGTTGTATAAAACAAAGTCACCTTCGCGAACAAATAAATCTTGATCCTCTGTTACTCTTCTTTTGTGAAAATGAACTACAATTTCCCACTGTCTGTCAATACCGGCGCTTGTCATATAGTCTGTAGCGTCAGTTTTCCATTCAACCAAAGCATAGACTCTAACTGGTGGTAGATATGTTTTTTCGATTGCCTCACCATATAGATCGTGAAAATCTGTGGTTTTCATGTCGATTGAGTAGTACAAAATTTGCTGGCCGATGATCTTTTCAATAAGCTCATCGTTGACCTGCTTAACGAGGTCACGTTCTTTCTTCCCTAAGAAGAGTGGTGGGGGAGGTGCAGGGGGTTTGGACCATTCATTTGACATCGCTTATTAACCCACAAATATCGGTAAGGGGGAGCCCTTATAAATTGTTGCAGTTGCCTCGCTTGTTTCAGAGTCATATTTGACCAATTCTTTGTATTCCACTTCTTTTAGCATTTCATGAAGCTTATCTTTAAGTTGTTGTTGCTCTTCCTTTGATTGTGCTAACAGTTCTGAGTGATTAAGGGTTACACTCTCGCCTGGAATTGGTATAGTAGTAAACTTGCCTCGAATTTGACCTAGCATCTCTTTCGAAACTGCTAGCGCGTATTTTCTAATCCACTGCTTGCCCATAGAATTGATGTTTTTATATGGAATATTGTCAAAAGGAATCGTGTTTAGGTTGTTAACCCCTTGTGTTCCGTCGGTAAATTCAGAATTCTCTTCCCAAGCGTTTTGATCGTCGACATAGAATCTTAACCACACGCGGTCAACATCTGAAAAGTCCCAGTAGCCAGGGTTCGGATATAGCCTTAAGTTGTTGCTAATGATTTCATACGAAAAGTGAGACGTTCTTGTATAAATGTTGTCTTCATACATCATTGCTTGCATTTTGTTTTGCCATGCCGGAATTACTTCAAACGTCGAATCGTCTGAAAACTGTCCATAGGTGCTCATATTACCAACAGCCCCGATACCACCGTAATAACCGTAGAATCTCCACATTGCACGGGGAGACTTGTAAAACACCTGTGTCACTATAATTCTCTTCCCGTCAACGGCGCCTGAAAACGGCACTGCATTCCCAGCAGAGTCAACCCCTGATGTCGATGCATCATTTACTATCTCTTGGAGATTATAATCTTGTTTGTTTGTAACCGGCTTGAAAGAAGCGGAGTATTGTGATATCGTGCCGCCAAAACCACCGATTGCGGCCATATTGTCTGCAACTTTTTTACCATACCCCACTTGGAACCGTGGATATGTTAAGTTTACTCCGGCTGGGCCCGTCTTCAGGTCTCCCTTATGGTCAAATGTTCCGGTGGTATTTCCAAGGACGCTGGATAAAACATTTTTGCCCTGGTGCAGATTGACGATATATGAGTACTCTAGAACAGCCTCTTCATAAGATGAATAGACATTCGCCCTCGTAAGTTCAATATCAATGACATCTCCACCTAGCTTTCTATAGGTGTAGGCGACCTGTGTGGCAGCGCCAGATATAAAGTCGGCAGAACCTGTGTATATCCCAAACGGAACGGCTGCAGCCACCTCTGCCGTTGAACCGGTAGAGGTCAGTATAACTGCGCTTTGAGTAGAAATTGGATCGAGATTAGTCGGCACACGTGATCCCTCCTATGAATAAATAGTAAAGACGTTTACAAAACTCGGATCAATCAGTATAAACGTTTATTTTATGCGTTTCGTGAAATTGTTTTGGATTTTGTGGTGCTTCTTCGTGTTTTTTTCTTGGTTGTAGTGGCCTTTTTAATGACTGGTACTTTGACTGCTTTCTCGGTGGCCGGTGTTGTTTCTGTTATGATGGGTGCAGCTGTCGCGACGGTAGCGTCTGTGGCTGCTATTGGTGTCTCGTTAACCACTGGGGTAACAGTCTCCGGTGGTGATATTGCTACTGTTACAGTCGGCTCGGTGACTGGAGCGGCAATTGTTTTTGCCTCCTCGGTTTTCATGATATGCTTCATGCGGGGGTGGCTGCTGTGCTTAGCGCTGAATTTCTTCTTTGATGCTAATATTCTTCTTTTCTTTCCCATGTGGAACTCCTTGTGTTCTTTCCATTAATAAGTAGTTTTAAAATAACAAAACGAAAATCTCAAAAAATGGAGACGAAAAAAATTGAGGGATCGGCGTTTTTGAGGTTTAGCCTCCAAAAGAAAAACCCCCAACCCAAAAAGGGAAGGGGGTTAGTGAAAAAATCTCAATAAAAAATTCTATTGAAGACCGTACTTCATCTTTGTGTAGGTAATGGTGGCCAAGTCAGTGGCATTCAAGTGATACCCACAAGGCGTAACATGTTCCCCGTTGTCAAATGTAAACGCTGCCGTCGCCGTCGGGGCGGCGCCATCAATTTGAAAGGTTACCACGCCTGCTGCAGAGACCAGAACTTTTAGCTCATGCGATGCCGCATCTGCCCAATTGTCAGTAGTGTCGGTGGCAGTTGTGGTACCATTGTTAAGAATGGTTTCAATATATATGTCACCACTAATGACGTTCATGCATGCCCCTTCATCGTAATCATCGATAGCAGCTTGAAATGCTTCAACTTTCCTAAAGCCAACAGCACAGTCGTCGGTACCCGAAACGTCATCGATGGTAAATGTCACAGACATAAAAAACGCTGGGCTCGTTCCAACTGTAAAATAGTCTTTGTTAAGCTCACCTCTCGCACCCTCCGACCGAGCGGCCCATTGCAGGCCTTCGTCATTGGTTGCATCTCCACTCATAACGCATCCACTAGTGGATTCCACCGGATAGAATAACGTTTGGGTGCCTATATTGTTGGATGTCAGGCTAAGGCCGTCACTCCACTGCCAGATATTTTCTGCATCATCTGTTCCGGATCCTGCGGTACCAACTTTCGTCGTGCACACCGGCGCGCCAGCAAAATTATACTGGGATGGCCTGCTCTTAGGATCCCACACCATTGTGGCGCCACCCTCCAATGTTGAATCGGCCAAATTCAACTCTCTCTTTAAATTCTCAATTAGTGCTTGGGTTCTCGCCAAGCCTATTCTTTTACTTCCCATAATGTAAAACCCTCCATTTATAATCATGTTAAAAACATTTATGGTGAACCTTTCGGTTCGTACATAAGTAGTGTTCTATTAGATGAAAACTTATGATAAATAAAAGCCCCCGTTAAAAAACGGGGGCTTTGTATTATAGTGGGTTACTAAGCTATTGTTTAGCTAGTAGCACCGGCCTCACCAATTAGTCCACGGACGACTACAAGGCCGTAC
>TARA_R110002110_G_scaffold415560_1_pt1 | contig 42807 bp, 38 predicted proteins | sample TARA_R110002110 | Tara Oceans TARA_R110002110 (sample SAMEA4397330) | marine metagenome | biome: Polar Biome; feature: [SRF] surface water layer (ENVO:00010504); material: water (ENVO:00002006), including particulate matter (ENVO:01000060) such as... | depth 5 m | reverse complement strand
GGAAATCCCACATTCTGCATGGCTCGATTTATAGGGGTACGGTCATTCTTACCGACGGCCTGTGGGTGAATGGGCGTCAGGGTTCGGAGGGCTGAGATACTCACCATGACGCCCATCCACCCACAGGCCTCTATGCATCAGCGGGCCTTCCGTAAACCTCAATCCGTGCTAATGTACCGCCATGCCTGCCCCTGCCTCTGAACATCCCGAAATCGACCGCTACATCGACGCTCTGTGGATGGAAAAGGGGCTGAGTGACAACACGCTGTCGTCTTATCGTCGTGACCTCCGGCAGTTCAATACGTGGTTGGTGAGCAACAAAGCGTGTTCGGTTGTGGGCGCTGATCGTTCGTCTTTGCAGGCGTATCTGGGCGCGCGCTTGCGGGACGGCCAGTCGCAGCGATCGACCGCTCGATTCCTGTCGTGTGCCCGTGGTTTCTATCACTACCTGCTGCGCGAGAGTCGTATTACGGTCGACCCGACGCTGGATGTGGATAGCCCCAAGCTGGGCCGCCCTCTGCCCAAATCGCTGTCGGAAGCGCAGGTTGAGGCGCTGCTGGAGGCGCCGGATCTGGACATAGCCCTGGAGTTTCGTGATCGCACCATGCTGGAGCTGCTCTATGCCTGTGGCCTGCGGGTAACGGAGCTGACCAGTTTGCAGCTGGTACAGGTGAGTGTTAACCAGGGCGTGCTGCGTGTTTTTGGCAAGGGCAGCAAGGAGCGCCTGGTGCCGATGGGTGAGGAAGCGCTGGACTGGCTGCAGCGCTACCTGGTCGGCGCGCGCAGGGAGTTGCTGAAGGGCGGCGGATCTGACGTTGTGTTTCCCAGCCGCCGCGGCACGCAAATGACTCGCCAGACCTTCTGGTACCGTATTAAAATCTACGCCCAGCGAGCGGGCATTCGCCAGAACCTGTCACCGCACACGCTGCGGCATGCCTTTGCGACACATTTGCTGAATCACGGCGCTGATTTGCGCGTGGTGCAGATGTTGTTGGGGCACAGTGACCTGAGTACCACGCAAATTTATACCCATGTGGCCAAGCAGCGCATGCAGGAGCTGCATGCCCGGCATCATCCGCGCGGCTAAGGAACTATCAGGTGCTTTTTTGTTCCAAAGAGGTGCCTGCGAAATGACCGCGTGGGTGATAGAATCCACGTCACTGAACTTTGAGGAAACACCATGATTTTGCGCAAATTGCAGGCACGCCTGCTTCTGGCCGTGTTGGCAGTATTGAGCCCTCTGACGCTGGCGGGCGAGGCTCTGGATGCGGCGGCTGAGGCTGAGTTGCGCAAGGTACTGGAAGTCCCTGAAACAGGGTTGAAAGTACAGAGCATTGCTCCCAGCGAGATTTCAGGTCTGTATGAGGTGCAGTTTGTGGGCGGCCCGCTCATTTATTCCACGGCTGACGGCAGTTACTTTGTCCTTGGCGATATGTTTCAGGTAGAAGAGGGCGGCTACATCAACCTGGCCGAGAAGCGTCGTGACGGGGAACGTGCAGCCCAGCTGGATGCGCTGTCCGCATCTGACATGATCACGTTTTCACCGGAAGGCAAACCCAAAACCCACATTACTGTTTTTACTGACGTCACCTGTTATTACTGCCAGAAGCTGCATCTGGAGGTGCCGGAGCTGAATGCGAAGGGCATTGAGGTGCGTTACCTGGCTTACCCCCGCGCCGGGGTAGATTCGGACGGATTCAGGCAATTGGCGAGCGCCTGGTGTGCTGATGACCGCCAGACAACCATCACCAAACTCAAAGACAAGCAGTCTGTGCCGCAGAACGTCTGTGCCGGTAATCCGGTGGCGGAGCAGTACGCGCTTGGCCAGTCTATGGGGGTGCGCGGCACGCCGGCTATCGTAACGGAGGACGGGCAGATGCTGCCGGGGTATCGCAGCGCTGACGAGCTGGCTGAGCTGGTGCTGGGCAAACGCTAGAAACATCAGCTGTGCCGGATTCCTGCATTTGAGGCATTAAGCCACAGAGGCCTGACTGGTGCGTTGACACTGCGAGCCTGACTCAGTACTGTTTCCCACCTTTTTTGAACCTTGCGCCTTGCTTGTAAAGCGAGGCGCCCAGCAGAGTCAGACACCGTGGACGATCAGTTTAGGCGCATAGAGCGCCTGCCTCCTTATGTGTTCAACATCATTGGCGAGCTCAAGCAGCAGGCGCGCGCAGCCGGTGAGGACATCATTGATTTTGGTATGGGTAATCCGGATCAGCCCACGCCAGATCACATTGTTGACAAGATGGTGGAAACCGCGCGTCGTGGCGATACGCATCGCTACTCGCAGTCCAAGGGTATCCCGCGTCTGCGCAAGGCAATCTGCGATTGGTACCAGCGGCGCTACGATGTGACCCTGGACCCGGCCAGTGAAGCCATCGTCACCCTGGGCTCCAAGGAAGGCCTGGCGCATCTGGCGCTGGCCACCACCGGTCCCGGTGACGCCATCCTCGTGCCCAACCCGTCTTATCCTATCCACCCCTACGGGTTTGTGATTTCAGGTGCGGACATCCGTCATGTGCCTATGGGCGATGACGAGAATGCCTTTTTTATCGAGCTGGAAAAAGCGATCCACAACAGCTGGCCGCGCCCCAAGATGCTGGTGCTGAATTTCCCGTCCAATCCGACGGCACACTGTGTTGAGCTTGAGTTCTACGAGCGGGTGGTCGCTATCGCACGGGAGCATTCGATCTGGGTGGTGCAGGATCTCGCTTACGCTGACCTGTGCTACGACGGTTATGTTGCGCCTTCTATTCTGCAGGTCGAGGGTGCTCGCGATGTGGCGGTTGAATTCTTCAGCATGTCCAAGAGCTACAACATGCCAGGCTGGCGCGTGGGCTTCTGCTGCGGCAACAAGACGCTGGTGGGTGCTTTGGCGCGTATCAAGTCGTATCTTGATTACGGTATGTTCACACCGATCCAGGTGGCAGCCATTGCTGCGCTGGAGGGGGACCAGTCTTGCGTGTCTGAAATAAATGCAATGTATCAATCGCGCCGCGACGTTCTGTGCAGCGGATTGAACGCGGCCGGTTGGCCGGTCAAGCCACCGAAGGCGACGATGTTTGTGTGGGCGAAGGTTCCCGAGTTCTATCGTGAAATGGGGTCACTGGAATTCAGCAAGAAACTGCTGGCAGAAGCCAGTGTGGCGGTCTCGCCGGGCGTGGGTTTTGGTGAGTACGGCGAAGATTACGTTCGCTTCGGCCTTATCGAGAACGAGCATCGCACACGGCAGGCCATTCGCAATATCAAGCGCATGATCAAAAACGACGGTTTCGCCTGAAGACAGGCAGTACTTGATTAAACAAAGAAGCAGGGTGAAATTTGAAACCAGTTAATATCGGAATTTGCGGTCTGGGAACCGTGGGTAGTGGCACCTTTAACCTGCTGCACCGCAACAATGATCTGGTGAGTGCGCGCGCGCAGGCGGCAGTGCAGGTCGTGCACGTGGGCGCGCGGCGCGATCACGCAGATTGCGACTTGTCAGGCACACGAGTAAGCCGCGACATTTTTGAAGTCGTGCGCGATCCCGATGTCGATATTGTCGTTGAGTTGATCGGCGGTACGACCGATGCGCGGGCCCTGATTGAAGAGGCTATTGTTGCCGGCAAGCACGTGGTTACTGCGAACAAAGCGCTGATTGCAGAGTTCGGCAATGAGATTTTCGCCCTGGCAGACAAGCACAATGTTGCCGTGCGTTATGAAGCCGCCGTTGCTGGCGGTATACCGATTATCAAGGCGTTACGTGAAGGTCTGGCGGGCAATCGTATCGAATGGCTGGCAGGTATCATTAACGGCACTGGCAATTTTATCCTCACAGAAATGTGTGAAAAAGGCCGCGAGTTTGCCGACGTGCTGGCCGAGGCACAGGTGTTGGGATACGCGGAGGCAGATCCTACCTTCGATGTTGAGGGTATCGATGCAGCGCACAAGCTGGTCATTCTCGCGTCACTGGCGTTTGGCATGCCGCTTAAATTTGAATCAGTCTATACCGAAGGTATTACCCAACTCACGCCGCAGGACGTGGTGTATGCCGGCGAGCTGGGTTACCGGATCAAGCATCTGGGGGTAGCCAAGCAGAGCGACGCAGGCGTGGAGCTGCGGGTTCATCCGACGCTGATCCCCGAGACTCGCCTGCTGGCCGACGTCGACGGCGTGAAAAACGCGGTGCTGGTAGAAGGCGATGCCGTAGGGCCAACCCTTTATTGTGGCGCAGGTGCGGGTGGCGACGCCACAGCGTCCGCAGTCGTGGCAGACATCGTGGACCTGGCCAGGGACGTGGCAATCAACCAGAGCAACCGTGTTCCATCGTTGGGCGTTGCCAGTGACCAATTGCGTGACCTGGCGGTGATTCCGATGGCTGAAGTAAAAACGCCGTGGTACCTGCGTATGGAAGCGCAGGACAAGCCCGGGGTTTTGTCGCGCATTACCAGTATCCTCAGTGATGCCGGCATCAGTATTGAAGCCCTGATTCAGAAGGCGCCTGTCCCGGGTGAAACCCGGGTGCCATTGATCGTGCTTACCAATGCGGCGGCCCAGGGCCTGGTGGATAATGCCGTGCGCTCCATTGAGGCACTGGATAACATAACCGGTAAAATCACGTCTATTCGGGTTGAAGCGCTAGACGGTTAACACGCAGGAAACCACAGTGAAATACATCAGTACTCGCGGGCAGGCGCCGGCACTCAATTTCGAACAGGTATTGCTTACCGGCCTGGCGTCCGATGGCGGATTGTATGTGCCTGAGTCATTGCCTGAGTTCAGCGCTCAGCAAATCAGCGCCATGGCGGCGATGGATTATCCGCAGCTGGCGCAAACGATACTGACGCCGTTTGTGGACGACTGCATTCCAGCTGACGACCTGGCAGCAATTGTGGCCGATACCTACGCCGAGTTCCGCCACAACGCGGTAGCGCCGCTGACCCAGATTGCTGCTAACCAGTGGGTGCTGGAGCTGTTTCACGGGCCGACGCTGGCGTTCAAGGATTTCGCGCTGCAACTGTTGGGGCGCCTGCTGGATTACGTACTGGAACGCAATCACCAGAAAGTGGTGATCATGGGCGCCACCTCGGGTGATACAGGGTCAGCGGCGATCGAAGGCTGCAAGCGTTGCAACAACATCGACATCTTTATCCTGCACCCGCACCAGCGCGTGTCTGAGGTGCAGCGTCGGCAGATGACCACGGTAGTGGGAGATAATATTCACAACCTGGCAGTGCAGGGCAATTTCGACGATTGCCAGGCCATGGTGAAAGCCAGCTTCAACAACCGTGATTTCCTGCCACAGGATCGCAGCCTGGTCGCCGTCAATTCGATCAACTGGGCGCGCATCATGGCGCAGATCGTGTATTACTTTTACGCCGCCGTTGCCCTGGGCGCACCGTCGCGCTCTATCGCTTTTTCTGTGCCCACCGGGAACTTCGGCGATATCTTCGCCGGATACCTGGCCAGGCAAATGGGCCTGCCGATAGAGCGACTGGTGATCGCCACCAATCGCAACGATGTGCTGCATCGTGTAATGACCACCAGCAGCTATGGTCGCCAGTCTCTCAGCCACACCCTGTCGCCCAGTATGGATATCACCGTGTCCAGTAACTTCGAGCGGTTGTTGTTCGATCTGTACGATCGTGATGGTGCAGAAGTGGCAAAGCTGATGGCAGACTTTGAGCACGGCGCCATTACCTTCAGTGATGAGGCCATGGCGCGCGCGCGCGAGCTTTTCTCCAGTGCCTGTGTGTCTGATGAGGAAACCTGTCAGCAGATCGCCAGCACCTGGCAGGAGTGTGAGTATCTGCTTGATCCGCACAGTGCTATTGGTGTGCGCGCAGCGCTGGAATGTGACCTTCCAGCGGGTGTGCCAATGGTGACCCTGGCGACCGCACACCCGGCCAAATTCCCCGATGCCGTTAAAAACGCGGGCCTGACCCAGGAAGTCGCGCTGCCGCTGCATCTGGCAGATCTGTTCGAGCGCAAAGAGCGTTTCGAGGTGCTGCCTAACGAGATCTCTGCGGTGCATTCTTTTATGGCGAACAACATCAACGCCTGATTGCCTGATGCAAAAAATCATACGTCGTCGTGCGCCAGCGCCTGCTGCAGAGCTGGCCGGGACGTCGCTGCATCCACTGCTGGCCCGGGTTTACGCGGGCCGTGGCATTGCCAGGGCCGATGACCTCGAGCTCACCCTTTCTCGGCTGCTGCCGCCCACACAACTGTTACGCGCTGATACCGCAGCGTCCTTGCTGGCAGATGCCATCGCCGCTGAGCGCCGCTTGTTGGTGGTGGGGGATTTTGATGCCGACGGCGCTACCAGCACCGCTCTGGCGATTTCAGCCCTGCGTGATTTTGGCGCCAGGCATGTGGATTACCTGGTGCCGAATCGTTTTGAGTATGGTTATGGGCTGACACCCGGGATTGTCGGTCTCGCCCAGCGTCGCTCACCCGATATGATTATCACCGTCGACAACGGCATCTCCAGTATTGAAGGGGTGTCGGCGGCGCGTGCGGCCGGTATCTCCACGCTGATTACCGATCATCACCTGGCGGGACGCGAGTTGCCCAACGCGGATGTGATTGTTAACCCCAACCAACCGGATTGTGGTTTTCCCAGTAAGAACCTGGCGGGTGTCGGGGTTATTTTTTACGTGATGCTGGCGCTGCGCGCCGAGTTGCGTGAACGTGGCTGGTTCGACACTCGCAGGGAGCCTAACCTGGGGCAATATCTGGATCTTGTCGCGCTGGGCACTGTAGCCGATGTGGTGCCGCTGGATTACAACAACCGGATTCTGGTGGCCGGTGGGTTGCACAAAATACGAGCTGGACAGGCCAGGCCGGGGATTCGGGCGTTGCTGGATGTTGCGTCACGTGCGCAGCGATCAGTGGTGGCGTCAGATCTCGGTTTTGCGGTGGGGCCGCGTATTAATGCGGCGGGTCGCCTGGATGATATGTCTATCGGTATCGAGTGTCTGCTGTGTGAGGATGAAACGAGCGCCGCCGGCCTTGCCGCACAGCTGCACCAGCTCAACCAGGATCGCCGTGTGATCGAGCAGGCGATGCAGGGCGAAGCCATGCAACTGCTCGCCGCGCTGCAGCTGGAGGAAGAAAAGGAGCCGCCCGTGGCGATGACGCTGTATCGCAGCGGCTGGCATCAGGGTGTCATCGGCATCCTGGCATCGCGGATCAAGGATCGGCTGCACCGGCCCACCATTGCGTTCGCCGATGGCGACGCGGGAGAGATCAAGGGGTCTGCGCGGTCTATCCCGGGTATCCATATTCGGGATATTCTGGATGCCGTCGCCACCCGTCATCCGGGCCTCATTACCAAGTTCGGTGGCCACGCGATGGCGGCCGGCCTGAGCCTGCCGCGCGATGCCTACAACACCTTTGCTGAGGCCTTCACTGCGGAGGTGGCGCGTCATGCAGAGGATGTGCATTTGCAGGCCGTTATCGAATCAGACGGCGAACTGCAGGCCGAGGAGTTCGATCTTGATCTCGCCACCCAGATGCGATTTGCAGGGCCCTGGGGGCAGCACTTTCCGGAGCCTGTATTTGATGGACGCTTCCGCATCATCAGCCAGCGCCTGGTGGGTGATAAACACCTGAAACTGGTGTTATGTCCTGTTGCCAGCGCCGTCGCTGTGGATGCCATCGCTTTCAATGTCGATCTGGATACCTGGCCAGATACTGCATTGCTGGAGGTTGATGTCGCTTACCGCCTGGACGTCAACGAGTTTCGCGGCCAGCGCTCGCTGCAGCTGATGGTCGAGCACCTGGTTCCCGTTCGATAGCGCTGAAAAGTTCCTGTTTGTTGCGCTTGACCTTCCAGCCACTGGAAGGTTTACATTGCTACTGTGTATCCGATAGTGATCAGTACGATGAATATTTCAGAAGCCGCCCGGCGCAGCGGATTAAGCGCAAAGACCATTCGTTACTACGAAGATATCGCGTTGGTGCCGCCGGCCTCACGCCGTGCCAACGGTTATCGCAGCTACGATGCCAGGGCGCTGGAGCAATTGCAGTTTCTGGCTCGCGCGCGCGATGTTGGTTTCGATCTGGATGAATGTCGGCAGCTGCTGGATCTGCTGCACAACCGGTCACGCCAGAGCCGCCATGCCCGCAGCCTGGTCCTTGAAAAGAGCGCCCAGCTGCAACAGCGCATAGACCAGCTGCGCGCCATGCAACAGGTACTGCAGGACATGGCGCAGCGCTGCAGGGGCGATGAAGGGCCTGACTGCGCCATTCTTGAAGATCTCGCCGCCACGGGGGGAACAAGTCATGAGTGACTGCGAACACGCTGCAAAAAAGGCCGCCGAATCCAGTGCCGGCTGCTGCGATACCAGCAGCCCAACCCAGCATACTGCTGCCATGGCAGGCAGTTGCTGCGCTGCGGCAGGGGCCTCGGCGAAAGCTACAGATTCCGCCGGTGACAGCTGCTGCGACACCCCGGCACAACGCGATTACCTGCTGTGGGGCAGCGTATTGACCGTAGCGCTGGCTTATCCGGTAGGTGCTGTGCTGCAGCATGACCACAGCTCGTTTATCGGGATTTTCAGCGGCGGCATCTATGAATTGTTCAACCGCATGTGGTGGGGGATAGCGATCGGCGTGGTTTTCGTCGGCATTCTGGGGCGCGTGCCACGCGAGCTGGTGATGGGGCTTTTGGGACGCAATGCCGGTGTCAGCGGTTTGCTGCGAGCCACCATGGCCGGGGTGTTACTGGATTTGTGCAGCCACGGCATTCTCGCGGTCGGCATGAAGCTGTATGAGCGCGGTGCCAGCGTGGGGCAGGTAATGGCATTCCTGCTGGCGAGTCCATGGAATTCACTGTCCCTGACGCTCATCCTGATCGGATTGATCGGCATTGGCTGGACACTGATGTTTATCCTGCTGTCGCTGGTCATCGGGCTTGTCACCGGGTGGATATTCGATGCGCTGCAGCAGCGTGGCCAGCTACCGGAGAACCCCTGGCGGCAGGAGTTGGGCGAAGGGCAGCCATTGGATCAGATGTGGAGTGAGTTTCGCAGCACCATTTCGGTGTCGATGTCCGGTTCTGTGCAGCTGCTGCGCGAAGGCTTTGCCGGCTCGCGGGTGGTGATTCGCTGGGCCCTGTTCGGTCTGGTACTGGCGGGCTTGATTCGCGCCATCGTGCCGGAGGAAGCTTTTGCCACCTGGTTTGGTGCTACGCTGGGCGGGCTCTGGTTGACGCTGCTGGCCACCACGGTGATAGAGGTCTGCTCAGAGGGCTCAACACCGATTGCCGCCGATTTGATGAATCGAGCCGGCGCACCGGGCAACAGCTTTACCTTCCTGATGGCGGGGGTGGCAACCGACTACACCGAGATCATGTCGATTCGCGATACCACCCGCTCCTGGAAAATAGCCTTGTTTTTGCCACTGGTGACGGTGCCTCAGGTGATTCTGATCGGGTATGTCCTCAACCAGTTTCCTGCCTGATGACTCCCTGGTATTACCCGCCGGCGTTAACCCGCCAGTATTAACCCCTAGGACAGCGGCCTTCGCTGCGGTAAAATGCGCGCCTTTTTGACAGGATGTAATGCTCAGATGCTCGAAATTAATCCACTGGTAAACACTCTCAAGGATATTGAAGCGCGCACTGGCGTGCTTAGGGGGTACCTTTGACTTCGACCACCGCAAGGAACGTCTCGCCGAGGTAGAGCTGGAGCTGGCCGAGCCCTCGGTCTGGGAAGATCCTGAGCGTGCACAAGAGTTGGGCCGAGAGCGCGCCTCGCTCGAAGGTATCGTGCACACCATCGAGAAAATCGACAGTGCGGCCTCCGATTCTGCGGATTTACTGGAGATGGCCGCCGCCGAAGATGACGAAGACACGGTGGCGGAAATCCAGTCTGAGATTAACGGCCTTGTCGCCCTGTTGGAGCAGCTGGAGTTTCGCCGTATGTTTGACGGTGAAATGGATGCCAACAATGCCTTCCTGGATATCCAGTCCGGCTCCGGCGGCACGGAGGCCCAGGACTGGGCCGAGATGATGCTGCGCATGTACCTGCGCTGGGGTGAGGCCAAGGGTTTCAAGACAGAGTTGATAGAGTGTTCCGGTGGCGATGTGGCGGGTATCAAGAGCGCCACCATCAAGTTTGAAGGTGAGTACGCCTTTGGCTGGCTGCGCACAGAGACGGGTGTACACCGGCTGGTGCGGAAATCGCCGTTTGATTCCGGCAATCGTCGCCACACCTCTTTTGCCTCGGTATTCGTTGCCCCGGAGATCGATGACAACATCGAGATTGAAATCAATCCGGCGGATTTACGCGTCGATACCTACCGTGCCAGTGGCGCCGGTGGACAGCACGTTAACAAAACCGATTCTGCGGTGCGCCTGACACACAATCCTTCGGGAATCGTGGTGCAGTGCCAGACGGAACGTTCGCAGCACCAGAACCGTGATAACGCGATGAAACTGCTGCGCGCAAAGCTGTATGAGATGGAAATCCACAAACGCAACGCTGAAAAGCAGGTGATGGAAGACAACAAGGCCGATATCGGCTGGGGCAGCCAGATCCGCTCCTACGTGTTGGATGCCTCGCGCATCAAGGACTTGCGCACCGGCGTTGAAACCAGCAATACGCAGGCGGTGCTGGACGGCGATATCGACCAATTTATCGAGGCCTCGCTGAAAAGCGGGCTGTAAGTGAGGCAGGAATGAGCGAGCAGGACAAGGCGATAACGCAACAGGACGAGAACAAGCTGATCGCCGAGAGGCGCAGCAAGTTGACGCAGTTGCGCGAGCAGCGTAATCCGTTTCCCAATGACTTCCGGCGCACCGCGATGGCGGATGAATTGCAGCAGGAGTTTGGTCAGTGGAGCAAACCGGACCTGGAAGAGCAGGACAAGAGTTACGCGGTGGCGGGACGGCTGATTCGCAATCGCGGTTCATTCCTGCTGATTCAGGATGAATCCGGCCAGATCCAGCTCTATATAGACCGCAAGGCGCTGGATGAAGACACGCTGGCCGACATCAAGAGCTGGGACCTGGGTGATATTGTTGCCGCCACGGGTGCGATTAACAAATCTGGCAAAGGCGACCTGTATATCAATATGCGCGAGGCGCGCTTGCTCACCAAAGCCCTGCGTCCGCTGCCCGACAAATACCACGGCCTCGCTGATCAGGAACTGCGCTACCGGCAGCGCTATGTTGATCTGATTGTCAGCGAAGAGTCACGTGAGGTATTTCGCACCCGCTCGCGGATTATCGAATTTATCCGGAATTACATGGGCGAGCGCGACTTCATGGAAGTGGAAACGCCCATGATGCAGGTCATTCCCGGCGGCGCCGCAGCAAAGCCGTTCGTGACGCATCACAACGCGCTGGATATGGATATGTATCTGCGAATCGCGCCTGAGCTGTATCTCAAACGGCTGGTGGTCGGTGGTTTTGAGCGCGTGTTCGAGATCAACCGCAGCTTTCGCAACGAAGGGCTGTCGACACGCCATAATCCGGAATTCACCATGCTGGAGTTCTACTGGGCCTATGCGGATTACAAGGACGCTATGGACCTCACGGAAGACATGCTGCGCCGGCTGACACAGACAGTCCTGGGCGACACCCGTGTCGAGTACCAGGGCTCGAAGTACGATTTTTCGCAGCCCTTTACGCGTATCACGGTTTTCGATGCGATCTTGCAGTACAACCCGGAAATTACCGCAGAGCAATTGGCCGACGACATAGAAGCGCGCGATTTTGCCCGCGAACTGGGCATCGAAATCAAGGGCAGCTGGGGCCTGGGTAAGGTGCAGATCGAGATCTTCGAAAAAACGGTGGAACACCAGTTAGACCAACCGACGTTTATTACTGCGTACCCGACAGAGGTGTCACCTCTGGCAAGACGCAGTGATAACGACCCGTTCGTGACGGATCGTTTCGAGTTTTTTGTCGGTGGCCGTGAACTGGCTAACGGTTTTTCCGAGCTCAATGATGCCGAAGACCAGTCAGAGCGGTTCCTGGCGCAGGTGGCAGAAAAAGACGCCGGCGACGAAGAAGCCATGCACTACGATCACGACTATATTCGCGCGCTTGAATACGGTTTGCCGCCGACGGCGGGAGAGGGCATTGGCATTGATCGCCTGGTAATGCTGTTCACCAACTCCAGCTCGATTCGCGACGTGTTGTTGTTTCCGCATATGCGCCCGGAATGACGCACGGCAATCAAGCCTCTTCAGTTGGGCCTTGTTGACCTAATGCGATACACTCAAAGTGTCACTTCTCATTGAGGGAATAGCCTTGCCGGTTAAACGCTTTCGACCCTTGTTTGCCATGAGCCTGGTCACTTTGCTGGTGGCCTGTACGCTGCCGGCTGCACAGAAGCCAGATGCCTCTGCGACGGCGCAGGATCCCAACGAAGTGCCCGAACTGACGCTCAACCTGCCGGATGCGAAAGGCTGTGACTGTGGTGCAACGGCCGATGCCGATTACACGTTTCTGGACAAGGGGTTTGCGGCGCTGGTGGCAGGCGACCACATAGAAGCCGTGCAGTATTTTCAGCGCTATCAGCGATTGGAGTCGTCGCCGCTGGCAGATTGGGAAGCGGGAATAGCGATCGCTTACGACAGCATTCTTACGCGCAGCCCGTTTTATGATCCCGACGCGGCGCGCAAGTCGTATCGCAGCCTGAAAAAACAGGCCCCGGATAACGCCCAGGTACACGACAAAGTGCTGCTGATGCGCGATTCGCTGGAAGCGTTTATGGCCCTCGATCGTCAGATCGCGGACCTCAAGAGTGATAACGCCATACTGCGTGAAGATGTGAAAAAACGTGAAGAGGCCCTTAAGCGCTTGCGAGAGCTAGCTCTGGGTCAGAAGGCAGCTCGACCGTAAACGTCGAGCCTCTGCCGACCTCACTGTCCAGTGCAATTGAGCCACCCATCAGGGTGGCAAAATCCCGACAGATAGCCAGCCCCAATCCGGTGCCGCCATAGTTGGCGCTGGTGGATGAATCTGCCTGCACGAAGGCATCGAATACGCGCGATTGCTCAGTCTCATTCATACCGATGCCGGTGTCGCGAACTGACAGGACGATCCAGCCCTTTTTGCCCGGCAGGTTGCGCGCGGTGATGGTGATAAACCCGTTCTCGGTAAACTTGCAGGCGTTGCTGAGCAGGTTGGTGACGATTTGGCGAAACTTGGTGGCATCGTTATAGAGTCTGGGCAAGTCCTGCATAGGCTCCAACTGCAGCGTGTTTTTCTGCTCCTGCACCAGGGGCGCCAGAGTGTCACAGACCTGGTGGATCACGTCGGCAGCGTCGAACGTCTCGCAGTGCAGTGACATCTTGCCGGTTTCAATTTTCGACAGGTCGAGAATGTCATTGATGAGGGTGAGCAACTGCCTTCCCGAGCGTACTATTTTATCGAGGTCGGCCTGGAACTGCGGCCGATCGACGTCCCGGTTGTCGTCCAGTTCATCGTGCAACATCTCACTGTAGCCAATGATGGCGTTCAAGGGGGTGCGCAACTCGTGGCTGACATTGGCCAGGAAGATACTCTTGGCCGCATTGGCTTCATCGGCCACATCCCTGGCTTTGCGTACGTCGTAAATCGCATTGCGCAGTTTGTCAGACATGTCGTTAAACGCCTTGGCCAGATCGCCCAGCTCGCCGGTGTCATCAATGTTCTCAATGCGGTAATTCAGTTCACCACTGCCGATGCGCTGGGTCCCTGTTTTCAGGTGTTTGAGCGAGCGATTGGTATAGCGCACCAGGAAAAAGCCCAGTGTGGCTGTCAGCAGTATTGACGCCAGAAAGCCAATCACGGTGATGCGATCAGTCAGGGCGATGGTGCGATCGATAATCGCGGCGCGCTGTACGGCAATAAATGCCTGGCGCTGCTCCAGTTCCTTCAGGCGTTGGCTTGCCTCCAGGTAGGGCAGGGGATCGTCCATGTCCATTTCTACGGCAGGATCATTGTAGGCGCGATAGAATTCCAACCAGCCTTCCAGCAAGTTGCTGCTGCTCTGCCACAGCTGCTCATAGTGCAGCTCAGTGACGCTGTGGCTCAGCTTGCCCAGCTTCTGGATCTTGCCGATGATAGTAACGATGCTGTCCTCGGCCTGCTGCATTTCCTGCTCGTCGAGCGTGTCATCGGTGGTGTCGCGCAGCGTGGCGAGTACCAGGATCTGCTGCCTCTGGTCATTGAGCAGCTGTTCGACCTCCGTCGACAGTTGCGCCGCCGTCACTGAATTACGATAGGCGATCATACTTTCGTTTCGCGCGTAGCTGCCCCAGAAGTGGGTGCCCACGTTGACTGCGAATAAAATCAGAATGGTAACCAGCGACAGCGTGAGGCGGCGGCGTAAACTCATGCGCGGGTCAGCTTGCCGATCTTGATCAACAATCCGGGAAAATCCACCGGTTTGGTGGCATAGTCGTCGCAGCCGGCTTCCAGGGCGGTGAGGCGATCAGATTCCATGGCGTGTGCTGTGAGGGCAATAATCGGTATGTGTTTGATGCGCTCGTCCTCCCGGGCCTGCCGACAGGCGCTCCAGCCGTCGAGTACCGGCAGGTTCATATCCATGAGTACCACGCTGGGTTGTTCCGCAATCATCAGTTCCAGGGCCTGCTGTCCGTCACCGGCTGAGATCACCGTTATGCCAGCGCGGCTCAGGCGGCGAATCAGCATATCGCGATTGAGTTCGTTGTCTTCCACCAGCAGCACAGGGCGCTCCTTGCTCATGCTTTGCGCTCCACAATCCGGTGCACCAGAATCGACTCATCGATGCCCTTGACGGTGACTCGCTGGCTGTCTCCGGTGACACACTGGCTGTGTAATGCTCGCAGGGTGCTGTCTGAGGCCAGTATTTCGCCGCCCGCGGTGAGATCTTCAATGCGCGAAGTGACATTCATGGGGTGCCCCACAAAGCCATACTTGCTGCGACGTTCCGAACCAATGTTACCGGCAATGACGTCGCCGGTGTTCAGCGCAATGCCGGTCTGCAAAACCGGCAGGCCCTCTGCCTGGTTGCGACGGTTGACCTCATCCATGGCCTGCTGCATGGCAAGGGCGCAGTCCACCGCGCGATCGGCATCGTCGTCGCGCCGCTGCGGGGCGCCAAACACCGCGAGAATGGCATCGCCGATGAACTCGTCAATGGTGCCCTGGTGCGCCATGATGATATCTGTCATCGCCCCCAGGTAGCGGTTTAGCATGGTCACCACCTGCGCCGGGGCGAGCTTCTCGCTGAGCGTGGTGAAGCCGCGGATATCAGACATCAGAATGGTGACACGGCGCAGGTCGCCACCCAGCTCCAGGCCTTCCGGGCGCTCCAGTATGTCTGTCACGATCTCATCCGACAGATAGCGCCCGAAGGTTGCGCGAATGAACTTCTCGTTGCGTTCCAGCTGCTGGCGGTACAGCTCTTCGCGGTCGTGCCAGCGCTTGCGCTCGATGCCCGCCTTGATGCGCGCCTGCAGCAGGACCGGATTGAACGGCTTGAACAGGTAGTCGTCGGCGCCTGCCTCAATACACTCGATGATGCGGTCCATATCCTGGCTGCCAGAGATGACGATCACCGGCGTGGCGCGCCAGTCGGGGTGCTCCTTGATGCGCTTGAGTACCTCACGGCCATCCATGCCGGGCATCATCAGGTCCAGTAACACAACGTCTACATCGCTTTGGCCAAGGGCGCGCAGCGCTTCTTCGCCGCTGGCCGCCGTCACCACGATATGGCCAATGCGCGACAGGTTGCGTGCCACCAGCTCGCGGTTTTCCTGCAAGTCGTCGACCGCAAGGATAAAGCCGGGTTCAGATTGAATAACGCGTGGCTCAGCGTCGGCAGGGCTTGCGTCGCTCTGGTCGCGGTTGGCGGTATCGACCGCCTTGAGGAGGCGCGACAAGGTGTCATGTAGCAATGGATCGTCAGCGCCCAGATCTTCACCCAGCATTTCTGCGTAACCGCGAATTGCACCGAGAATGTTCATCAGGTCGTGGCGGCTGGCTGCCGGCGTGGCGCTGGCCAGCATGTCGCGCAACCGATCAGCGGCCTCAAACAGACGGGAGAAATCTTCAAGGCTGTGCGAGTCCAGGTGATTCTGCAATTCGGCGAACCGATCACGCAGTTCGGCCACGGCGCGCAGCAGCAGGTCGCTCCAGCCGGAGCTGGCTTGGCTGGTGCTTGTGGTCACTGGATTGAGGTTCCCTGCCAATGTCGGATGACGATGTCACGCAGTATAACGAGGCAAGTCCGGCTGTGGAAACGGCCAATTATCCGCGCAGTGCGCTAATTCGAAAAAGATGCGGACCAAATTGGCTCGCAAAGGTGCGTTTTGCCGGGAACATAGGTTAGTATTATCGGCACGACTTCCCGATTGGGCATTATAAATGGGTCAGGTGCGTTGATGTTGCAGCAAGTTGAAATTTTTGAGGGTCTGTCGCCCGACGAACTGGAGGCGCTGGCCGCCAGCAGTACGAGCCGATCATTCCCCAAGAACACCGTTGTCATTCACGAGAACGATCCAGCCGACTCCCTGTTTATTATTGAAAGCGGCAAGGTGAAAGTTTATTGCAGCGACAAGAACGGCAAAGAGTTCATCATGAACACGCAGGGCGCCGGCGACTATTTTGGTGAGCTTGCACTGCTGGATGACTCCACCCGTTCCGCGTCTGTGCGCACTGTCGAAAAATGCTCTTTCTGTATTATCTATAAAGAAGACTTCAACCGGGTGCTGTCAGAGCATCCCAATATCGGACGCCAGCTGGTGCGTAACCTGGCCCAGCGGGTCAGAAAACTGACGGCCGACGTAAAAAGCCTGGCGCTGCAGGATGTGTACGGGCGTGTGGCCAATGTGCTGATGGACCTGTCTGAAGAGCGTGGTGACGGCACCCTGTATATCCCGGAAAAGCTGACCCAGCAGGATATTGCTGATCGCGTGGGCGCGTCCCGTGAAATGGTGGCTCGCATCCTGAAAGACCTGACCATTGGCGAGTACATTCGCTTTGAAGGTCGCCACATCATCATCAATACACGGCTCCCCGCCAAGTATTAGGCGCCTTCTATTTTATCAACGGTAAGGGTCAGCCGGCCCCTGGCTAACCTGGCGTTTACCGTGTCACCCACGGTGGCTTTGTCTGCCTCCTCAATCACGCTGCCGCCGGCATCTGTCAGGATCGCATAGCCGCGCTGCAGGGTGCCCAGCGGGCTGAGTGAGTCCAGCAACTGGGCAAGATGGGACAAGCGTTCCTTGCTCTGGCTCAAGCGCGCTTTCATGGCAGCCTGCAGCTGACTTTCAAGTAACTGCACATCGCGGCGATTTTGCTGAATGCGCGGCAGCGGCAGTTGGGCATGCAGCCTGCTTTCCAGCAGTTCCAGACGCGCTCGGTGGCGTGCCAGCAGGTGCTGTTGGGCGCGCGTCATGCGCTGCTCAATGTCGTCCAGTCTCTGGGCCTGCTCACGCAACTGCGCTCCAGGGTGTTTGAGGCGCGCTCGCAGATGCTGCAATTGCGTGCTGGCATCAAGCAGTTTGCGGCGTATCACTCGCGTCAGGTTTAACTCGGCATTGTGCAGACGCTGCAGCCATTCGCGCTGATCCGGACTCAGCAATTCCGCTGCAGCCGAGGGTGTTGGAGCGCGCACGTCTGCGGCCATGTCTGCGATGGTAAAATCGGTTTCATGGCCCACGGCGCTCACGATGGGCAGCTCACTGGCGGCGATGGCCCGCGCCACGATCTCTTCGTTAAAGGCCCACAGGTCTTCCAGAGAACCGCCGCCCCTGCCAACGATAAGCGCGTCGAACTGTATGGCTCCGTTTTTGTGCCAGCGGTTCGCCCTTGCAATGGCGTCTGCTATCTGCGCTGCGGCGCCGTCTCCCTGCACGGGAACCGGCAGGATGGAGACCTCGATGCTCGGGCAGCGTCGCGCCAGCACGTGCAGGATGTCGTGGATAGCTGCGCCGGTTGGTGACGTAATGACACCCAGATGGCGAATATTGGCCGGCAGAGGCTGCTTCAAATCTGCCTCAAACAGCCCCTCAGCCAGCAGTTTTGCCTTGAGCTGCTCAAATGCTGCCTGCAGCGCGCCGGTGCCGTCATGTTCCAGATGCTCCACAATCAGCTGGAACTCACCGCGTCCCTCGTAGAGCGAGACACGACAGCGCAAGCGGATGGCATCGCCATTTTTCGGCGTGAAACGCACGCGCTGGTTGCGATTGCGGAACATGGCGCAGCGTACCTGGGCATTGCCGTCCTTCAGCGAGAAATACCAGTGGCCGGAAGCCGGCGCTGCAAAGTTGCTGATTTCGCCCTCCACCCAGACAAAATCAAAATGGCTTTCCAGCAGCGTCCGGGCCTGCCGGTTTAGCTGGCTGACGCTGAGAGTCGGGGGTGGGCTGGCGGTGGCGAAGGGGTTGGACAAGTGGGCTTCCGGGGGGAACTTTTGTTTACCTTGATCTGCTCTAGGATTTATAATTGCACGTTTAACTCAAACTCGCCAGCCGGAGATCCACCTATGCTGCGTATTGCCCAGGAAGCCCTGACTTTTGACGATGTACTGCTGCTGCCAGGGTACTCGGACGTAGTCGCCACGGATGTCTCTCTGCGCACGCGCCTGACGCGCGAGATCGAGCTCAACATTCCGCTGGTATCGGCCGCCATGGATACCGTCACTGAATCGCGTCTGGCCATTGCCATGGCGCAGGAAGGTGGAATCGGCATCATCCACAAGAGCATGTCGCTTACCGAGCAGGCCGAACAGGTGCGCAAGGTCAAGAAATTCGAAAGCGGCGTGGTCAAGGATCCCATCACCATTCAGCAGTCGGCCACCATTGCAGAGCTGATTGAACTGACCAGTGCGCACGGTATTTCAGGCGTGCCGGTGCTGGATGGCGGCGACCTGGTGGGAATCGTGACGCGTCGCGACCTGCGCTTTGAATCCAATCCGCAGAAGCTGGTGTCCGCCATTATGACCCCGCGTGACAAGCTGGTGACGGTGAAAGAGGGCGCCAGCGCGGAGGAAGTGCAGAGCCTGTTGCATCGTCACCGCATCGAGAAAATCCTGGTGGTGAACGACGACTTTGACCTCGTTGGCATGATCACCGTGAAGGACTTTGACAAGGCAGAGAGCTTCCCACACGCCTGTAAGGATTCCTACGGTCAGCTGCGTGTAGGCGCCTCCGTCGGCACCAGCCCCGATACCGATGATCGCGTTGAGGCACTGGTGCGCGCGGGCGTGGACGTGCTGGTGGTGGATACCGCCCACGGGCACTCACGCAACGTGCTGGAGCGGGTCAAGAAGATCAAGCTGGAGTATCCGTCTATCCAGGTGATCGGCGGTAACATCGCCACGGCGGAGGCGGCCATCGCGCTGGCCGAAGCGGGTGCCGACGGTGTCAAAGTGGGTATTGGCCCCGGCTCCATCTGCACCACGCGCATCGTTACCGGCATTGGTGTACCGCAGATATCCGCCATCGCCAACGTGCGCGAGGCGCTTAAAAATACTGATATACCGTTGATCGCTGACGGCGGCATCCGTTTCTCCGGCGACATTGCCAAGGCTCTGGTGGCCGGCGCACACGCCGTGATGATGGGCAGCATGTTTGCCGGCACCGAAGAGGCGCCGGGCGAGGTTGAGCTGTATCAGGGGCGTACTTACAAGGCCTATCGTGGCATGGGCTCTTTGGGGGCCATGTCGCAAACCCAGGGTTCCTCAGATCGCTATTTCCAGGACGCCAGCAAGGGTGCCGAGAAATTGGTGCCAGAAGGTATCGAAGGCCGCGTGCCCTACAAAGGCCCCGTCTCAGCCATCGTGCATCAATTGATGGGCGGTGTGCGCTCTGCCATGGGCTATACAGGCAGCGCAGACATGGAAGCCATGCGCACGCGTCCCGAGTTTGTACGCGTCACCACAGCGGGTATGTCGGAGAGCCACGTGCATGATGTTTCCATCACCAAGGAAGCGCCCAACTACCCGGTGCGATAAGCGTTTTAACGCGGGGCCTGAGGGCCCCGCGCAGATTTCACGCCGGGGTACATCCCCTGGCGGCAATGATCGTTAGCTAATTCAGGACACCCCATGAGCGCAGATATTCACGCCCAGAAAATCCTCATTCTGGATTTTGGATCCCAGTACACCCAATTGATTGCCCGTCGCGTGCGCGAAGTAGGGGTGTACAGTGAGATCCGGGCCTTTGATGTCAGCGAAGAAGATATTCGCGCCTTCAATCCAAAGGGCATTATTCTCTCCGGTGGCCCGGAATCGGTGGCTGCAGATGCCTCTCCGCGCGCGCCCGCCTGCGTGTTCGAGCTGGGCATTCCTGTGCTGGGTATCTGCTATGGCATGCAGACCATGGCCGAGCAGTTTGGTGGCAAAGTGGCGGGCTCTCACATCAGCGAATTTGGCTATGCCCAGATCAGCCTGGTAGGCAACGGCGGTCTGCTACACGATATCCGCGATCATATCGACAGCGAGGGACGCTCCCTGCTGGATGTCTGGATGAGCCACGGCGACAAAGTCGTTGAACTGCCCGAAGACTTCGAGCTGATCGCCGAAACCGGAAGCTGCCCGATCGCGGGGATGGCGCACAAAGAGAAACCGTTCTACGGCATTCAATTTCATCCCGAGGTGACGCACACTCTACAGGGCAAGCGTATTATCGAACACTTTGCGCTGGAACTGTGCGGCTGCGATGCACTGTGGACGGCAGCGCATATCGTTGAGGATGCGATTGAGCGCGTGCGCGAAACCGTGGGTACCGACAAAGTGCTGCTGGGTTTGTCTGGCGGTGTGGATTCATCCGTGGTAGCCGCGTTGCTGCACCGCGCCATCGGCGATCAGCTCACTTGCGTGTTTGTCGATAACGGCTTGTTGCGCCTGCACGAAGGTGACCAGGTGATGGATATGTTCGCTCGCAATATGGGCGTCAAGGTCATCCGCAGCGATTCAGAAGACCTTTTCCTGGGTAAACTCAAGGGCGTGTCTGACCCGGAAGCCAAACGCAAAGTGATCGGTAACACCTTTATAGAAGTGTTCGATGAAGAAGCTACGCGCCTCACCGATGTGAAGTGGCTGGCGCAAGGGACTATCTATCCAGATGTTATTGAATCTGCCGGCGCCAAAACCGGTAAGGCTCACGTGATCAAATCGCATCACAACGTGGGTGGCCTGCCCGATGACATGGCCATGGAGCTGGTGGAACCGCTGCGCGAGCTGTTCAAGGACGAGGTGCGTAAAATTGGCCTGGAACTGGGCCTGCCCTACGACATGGTCTATCGCCACCCGTTCCCAGGCCCTGGCCTTGGCGTGCGCATCCTGGGTGAGGTGAAAAAAGAATACGCCGAGCTGCTGCGCCTCGCAGACGCTATATTTATAGAGGAATTACGTAAGGAAGGATGGTACGAAAAAACCAGCCAGGCCTTTGCCGTGTTTCTGCCAGTGAAATCGGTGGGTGTTGTAGGCGACGGCCGTCGCTACGAATATGTCATCGCACTGCGCGCCGTGGAAACCATCGATTTCATGACCGCGCGCTGGGCGCATCTGCCTTACGAGTTGCTGGAGCGGGTGTCTAACCGCATTATCAATGAAATCTCCGGCGTGTCGCGCGTGACCTACGATGTGAGCAGCAAGCCGCCGGCGACGATTGAGTGGGAATGATTTCACGTCTGGCACTGGCTGGCACCTGCAAGCAATAAATCTCATGAAAACACTATAAAAATAGAGTTATTCTCCTTTTTGTCTAGCAACGACTGGCACTCTCTGGCACCTCCAAGCAAACTTTTTCAATGGTATAAAACATGGTACTGTTCTTTGGAATGTCAGGGCCAAGAAAAAATACCATGCTACTTTTTCAAGTGCACTCATGGTATTAGATTCAGTTAACTCCCTGATATAAAAGAAAATATACGAGATAAATATACCATATTGGATCATGGTATTTTTCCTACGGGAGGATTTGTGATGCTGACAGATACCAAGCTGCGCAACTTGAAGCCAAAGGACAAGATCTACAAGGTCAATGACCGCGATGGGCTCTACGTGGCTGTGACACCAGCGGGCGGCATTTCCTTCAGATACAACTACTCGATCAGCGGTCGACAGGAGACCTTGACGATAGGCCGGTATGGCAAGCGCGGTGTCACGTTGTCAGAAGCACGAGAGCGACTCAGCGAAGCAAAAAAGATGATCGTTGCAGGGAAGTCACCGGCCAGAGAAAAAGCACGCGACAAGACGCGCGTAAAAGATGCCGAAACGTTTGGTGCATGGGCCGAGAAATGGATGCGTGGTTATCAGATGGCTGATTCGACGCGTGACATGCGTAAGTCAGTCTACAACCGTGAATTGAAGAAGCGCTTTGGTAATCAGAAATTGTCTGAGATCACGCATGAGGATCTTCGGGCTGTAACCGATGCCATAGTAGAAAGAGGGGCGCCAGCAACAGCAGTTCACGCCCGAGAGGTGGTAATGCAGGTCTATCGTTGGGCGATCGAGCGCGGACAGAAAGTAGAGAATCCTGCGGAGCTGGTTCGGCCTACCAGTATCGCCAGGTTTGAACCTCGCGATCGGGCTTTGAGTCCTCCAGAGATTGGTCTGATGTATCGGTACATGGACCGAGTTGGAACGTCGCCCCAATATAGAGCTGCTATCAAGTTGCTGTTGCTGACCATGGTGAGGAAGTCCGAGCTGTCCAACGCTACCTGGTCGGAGATCAGTTTCAGCGAAGCGCTTTGGACGATTCCAAAAGAGCATATGAAACGACGCAATCCGCACTTGGTGTTTCTGTCTCGTCAGGCGTTGGATATTTTTATCGCACTCAAGACTTTTGCCGGCGGTTCTGAATTCGTACTTCCCTCTCGGTATGATTCAGACTTGCCTATGAGTGCAGCAACGATGAATCGCGTTCTAGCATTGACCTACCAGGCGGCACAAAAGAATGATGAACCGCTTGGGAAATTCGGTCCTCACGACCTGCGTCGCACGGCCAGCACACTACTGCACGAGGCTGGGTATAACACCGACTGGATTGAAAAGTGTCTTGCACACGAGCAGAAAGGCGTGCGGGCGATCTATAACAAAGCCGAGTACCGGGAGCAGCGGGCTGCGATGTTACAAGATTGGGCAGATATGATTGACGATTGGACTACTATGAAGCGGCAGTAAATCCAGGACGGTGTGCTGGATCCTCGGACTCTATGCGCGACTCAATCCAATCCTCTACCTCGGCCAGGTCCCACGCAACATTGCGACTTGTTAGTACGATTCGGCGCGGAAAGTCGCCGCGTTTTTCCATGTTGTAAATGGCGCGATCTGACAGTGGGATCATCGCCAGAAGTGTTTTTCGGTTTATTAATGTCTTGCTTGGGCGGTTTTGGGTTCCAGCATCCATTGATTGTTTCTGTTGCCCCTGACGGCACCTCTCAGAATTGTGTGGTTGTGATAACTGAACATTAGCACTGTGCAAATCATTTAGGCAAAAGAGAATATTTAGCAAGGTGATAAATATCTTGCCGGGTCTTCTGATGGTTTTAGGGGTCCTGAGGAGTGGGACTGTCTGCAGTGAAAAGCCGGTCCACTATGTTTGTATCTTGGTTTAACCCCACTGGCTGGGTTCTTGACGCGTATCGCTTAGGGAGGTGAGGCCGTTCAGAGCGCCTCTCCCTTGAAGATAATGACACCGCAAATCGGGGTGTCTGGGTTCACCTCAATAATGCGATTGGGCCAGTCCGGGTTCAGCGTTTTGAGATACTTCTTTCCTTCTTCCAGGATCAGTTGCTTGAACGTCACCTCATTGGACTCTTCCAGCCGAACCACGACAAACTTACCGTGTTCGACTGGTGCCTGTGGGTCAACGAAAATCAATTCGCCCTCCCGGAATTTGGGCTCCATGCTCGCACCGCGCACGCGCAGCACAAAGGTCTCCGGGCTACATTCTACGGGACACCGTAAAAGCGTTGTGCCGTATGGGGGTGGCAGGTCTTCTGAAATATCGTGCCCCTTGCCGACCTGGTCCCACGGTATTAACCGATGCTGACTGCCTGTATTGGATTCGTCGCGCTCGGCTGTCAGATCTGGGCCAGTAGGGTGTTCCTCGTCCATCCACCCTGGAGGCTTGTTCATCGCCGCCTCTAATTTGGACGCCAGATCATCCCCGATTGCGCGCGGAGTTCCCTTCTTGGTAGGGAGCTGATTGCGCACCTGACTGAGGTAGGAGCTGTTGGTTCCTGCGGCACGCGCCAGGCGCACGGCTGAACCCGCTTCGCGAATGAGGGCCTCAAGGTTCTTGAGTCGAATAGGGATATGTTTTCTTGTCATTGAGGTAGTTTAGCAAAATTTAGCAAAATGATAAATAAAAAGTTATCACGTTAGCTTGTCGGTCAATTTGCTCGATGCTAATGTATATTCGCATGGAGCTAAAGTATTTTCTCAAGATGGCAACGAAGAGGGAGCGAGCAGAAGTCGCCGTCGCCTGCAATGATTCGGTGTCTTACCTTTACCAGATCGCGGGCAACCACCGTTACGCCAGCCCCTTGCTGGCAACCCAGATCGAACAATCGACGAGACTGGTTGCAGAAGCATCGGGGGGGCGACTTCACCCCGTGCCTCGCGCCTCAATGGTACGCCACCCCGAAATCTTTTATGGGGTAGAGGAACAAGAAGCGCAGCAACGGCCTGCAATGGTGTGTGACGTCGATGCCACAGAATAATCGATCTTCCACGACCGCTGCGTCCACACCCGACGATGTCGTTGCCACACGCATCGAGGTCACCCGTATTCACCACTACGGGCGCAATCCCCGCCGTCAGCAAAATCCGGAGTATGACCGTATCAAGGCGTCTATCCGTGCCGGCGGTCTGGATCAGCCGTTAGTGATCTCGCAGGAACCCGGCGCGGCTGACTATGTGCTTCATGCCGGGGGCAATACCCGGCTGAGTATCCTTAAAGAATTGTACGAGGAGACAGGGGAAGAGCAGTTTTACTGGATAGATTGTGTGGTCAGAGGCTGGTCCCAGGAGTCGGCGTTGTTGTTCGCGCACCTGCGGGAGAATGAACTGCGCGGCAGTCTGCCCTTTATCGATAAAGCGCATGCCGTGTTTGACGCCAAATCGTTGCTCGAAGCGGAACTGTCCGTGGAGACTCTTTCACAGCGGCAACTGGAAACCCTGTTCAGGGAGCGAGGCTTCAGCCTCGGTCACAGTATGATCTCTAAAATGGGGTACGCCGTTCAGACACTGTGGCCGGTGATGCCAACCGCATTGAGTGCCGGCCTGGGTCGCCCTCAGATAGAAAAGATTCGGGCTTTGGAGCGTGCGGCTCGCCACATCTGGCTACATCGCCAACTGGGCGATGAAAGCCTGTTTGATGATGTATTCGCTGAATTGTGTCGGCGCTACGATGGCAGTGAGTGGGATATCCAACCACTGCGCCATGCGCTGCAACATGAGATCGCAGTGGAGTCAGAGCAGAGTGAGCACATCATCCATCTCGAAATTGAAGCCTGCCTGGCAGGCCGCCCATTTGAATATCCCTCCACTCCCGAACAAGACTGCGATGACGCGCAGCCAAAGGACGAGCCAAACAAACTAGTGGCCTCGAGTGAAGCGTCGGGTAAAAGCACAACCGCCTACACGTCGCCGTCCCATCAAACTGCGCCAGCAGGCCCAGTAATTGAAGAAGGTGAATCACCGGACAACTTGAGTAACACCACCGAGGGCTCTGCCGAAAGTGTAACGAGTACTCGAGACCTGAACTCATTGGATATTCCCTCATTGCGCCGCCACCTGTATGCCACCGCTTTGCGCTTGGCGGAACATCATGGCTTGGGCGATCGCGTCATACCACTTGAAGATCACGGCATGGGTTTTTTAGTGACCGATGTCCCGCCCGCGGAACTGACGGAAACACTGGATCAGGAGATGCTCGCAATGGTGTCCTTACTGTGGTGGCAACTGGCAGCCTGCTCGGAGGTTACCGCGGCTCCCGTGGATGTCCTCCTGAATGACCTTGACGAGTTCTCGATATTGCACCGGGCACTGGCATCGCAGGATGCGGAGTTGTTGTTTAGCAATGTTTGGACGCTAGACCCTGGTCACATGGGCTGCCAGTTTTGGCAGCAGCTCAATCCCGAGGATTGGCGGCTTCTGCTGCAGATGATGGAGACTTATCGTACGCTAAAACGGTGTGCCTTTGATGCTGGCTTGGCGTTGTGGGACACCGCGGAAGGTGACAGCTGATGTCATCAAATAAGGAAGCGGATCTCACCTCTGCCGTTCTCCTGTACGCGGTCCGTTGCTTGGCCGAAGGTGACCAGCAGGCCCTGCGAAGCATGAATTTCGGTCCCAAGGAGCTGGATGCTTTACAGGGGATCAACCTGGCTGACCTGTATCGAGCCGATGCGCTCCGCGTGCATTGTCTGAAGATAGACCTGGACAGGGAGGTGTTCTGGCCCATGCTGGCACACCTGCGCCATCAGCGGGAGTCTGAAGAGCTACAGCGCACGCTGATAGTGGCCGATGCCCCCTTGGATATGATGCAGCAGTTGTTTGGGATGAGTTCACGTGAGTACACGCGATGGCGTCGAGTGCTGACGCTCGCGCCCTCTGTGGGAAGACCGCCTGAGCTCGATGAGACCGATACCCATACACTGTGGTATGCCTGGCAGGAACGGGTTCAGGCGTGTGCGGAAGCCCCGCTGGCGGCAGTAGACTATCTCGGTCTCTACCACGAGACGGACATCGCGCTACGGTGTATTTGGGCACTGGTGCAACGGTGGGAGGCATACGGCGAGCCTATGGCAGGCGCCGGAGCGAATCAGGTCATCGAGCATGGCCCATGACGATGCCGTACCGCGACCGGAAACAGTTGCCCTCGATGCCCTAATCAAAGCAACCATTGCGGAATTCAAAGGTGAGGGTGCAGTAGCGTCGTCCGACGCTATGTTATTTGTGGGCAATTGGCACCAGGCGGTTCCCGCCATGGTGATTCAGGATCCCATCCTGGAGCCGGTAGATAAAGTGGTGTGGATGGTCATTATGTCTCACGCCAGAGAAACCGGAGGACGAACGGCTTTCCCGGATTACGACACCATTGCTAACCAGACTAACGTTTCCTCCACGTCAACCGTATCGCGGGCGATTGCGATATTGCGGCTCACCCGCTGGCTAACCTTATATGCCAGGCTACGTCAAAAATCCGGCCGCTTTACCGGCAATATCTACGTTCTGCACGACGAGCCCTTGCCGCTGGTTGACGCCCTGCATCTTGACGATGCCTATATGGCATTTGTCAGTCAGTCTCAGCAACATCACCACGGACGTGTGCGTCTCGTTGCGCAGGGCATATCAGACAGTCTGGATGAAACTATTCGGGACGGACAAAACCTTGCGGAAAGAGAGGCGGGGTCGGAGCGTCGTCTGCGTGCGGCGCAGTTTCTGGCAGAGAAAGGAAAAAACACAGACGGCTCGAGTCGCTACTTCGCCTTCACCGGCGCATCTGTTAACCGACTTAAACAGCCGTCGCCTCAGAGATCTGGCGGGGCCGGTGACCGTGACCAAAATTCAAAGACGGAGGAAAAAGTACACTACAGTAGTGGTTTTAGTAGTAATTATAAAACAACTACAACAACAACCCCTACGCAGAATGCCAACAGCAACGAGAGTGCTTTACCGGCAGCAAGCTCATGTTCTGATAAACCCCTGATTTATCCGCCCCGGCTGTCGGAAAACCAGAGACTGCTGGCAGATCGTTACCTTGGCATGATCGCCCCCGAGGCTCGTCAGTCTGTCTTGGATGAGTTGCAGGGTCGGCTGGACTCAGAGCAAAGAGGGATGAAACCGGTCTACGACGAATTGCGTTTCCTGCATTCGCTGTGCAAGGCCGCGGACAAGGGTGAATTTATACCCAATCTTGGCATCAAGGTGGCAGAAGGCCGATTGTCTCGTGCCCAGTCAGCTCCGCCACCTGTGGATCCACAGCAAGAGGCACTCAAGGCTGAGGAACGCGAACGCTCGCGGGCCTATGGCATCGAACAAATTGCCAAACTGCGTCTCTCATTCAACGCGAAGGATGATTCCTGATTCAGCCCATCTGCCTGCCGTCCAGTTGTTGAAGCGTGGATGGAACGCCATTCTTGAGGTGGTTCCACTGTCACCAGTTTGAAGGACCAATACCTCATAGCAGGACGTAAACCTCCACGGCACTTGGCGAGATACTCCGTGGTCGGCGGGAGGGATTCGTGGGTTCATAGCGTGGTGAAAAATTGATAGGAACCGCGCTGATGAATACTCATGACGACATCCCTCGCGAACAGCCTGTTGATCAACCGGATAAAACGGGTCCCGGCGCGTTGCGTGGCGAGGTCTGGTTGAACGTCCAGACCTATCAGGCCCAAAGCTTGATCCGGGGAAGGCGTGGCGGCGAAGGCAAGCCGGCGATTATGGGCCTGGTTGGTTTTGCAGAGCGGTTGAAGGTGCTCTGGCAAGCCATCCGATCGGATGACCCATTCGCCGACTGGTGGCTGATCAAGGTGGAAGCCAGTATTGGTGATGCGCGTACGCAGTTAAATCGCTTGCAGGAACAACTTCAGGCCGTGCTGGTCAGCGTCGAGTGCTTCGACGTGACCTTTGCGCAGTCGAGTCGACCCCAGCGAGTTTCGCTACAGTTTGCCAATCCTTATGCTTTTCGGGCGGCGCAGATGCTTGCTGACTATGACCGCATGATGTGCGCTTGGATGACAGTCCGACATTTGGGCATGGATTCACCGGCGGATATCGCTGAACAGGTGAGTGGGAGTGGCCGGTGGCTGCGGCGCGTATTTGCACTGCCCCAAAGCTACCAGTATCTGGAGGTCAGTCGAAGCGACATACATCAAGGCACCGCGCGAGCAGCGAAAGCGCGTGAATGTATGGGGGACTTGCCACAGGAGATACTCGACGGTGACAAACTACCTTCGCTACGCCCCGTCACATTCCAGCGTGCGAGTGCGACTTGTAATCCTGCTTGCCAGGATGGATAGCTGCCATGCTAGCCGCGACTCAACAACGCCTGAATATCATTCTCGATACGCGTATTCCCCTGGAAGCGATGATTCTCAATCGTTTACAGCGATTGCCGCAGCGGCGGCGAAAAGATTGGTTAAGAGGCTTGCTGATGACTGGCTTCAATACGGAGTGTCAGGTTATCAAATCGCAAGCACCGCCGATCCCTCAGCAAGATGATGCCGAACGCCGATATTTGCATTGGCGTATGCCAGCGACGCGCAGTGGTGCACGTAGTTCCAAAAGCGGTGCATCACCTGGGTCTGGCGACCAGCAATGCGCTGAAAACGCCCAGAGTAGCCCCAATGCCCATTGTGAAAAGCCCTTTGCGCAGCTGCGAAGCGTTATAGGCCATTAGCGTACAGGGATTGATTTCGAGGAAATAGACTGTGACAGAACGCATCGATAAAAAGCCAACACAGGCTGACAAAACTTCGCAACTGACCTCGGATCCTATGTCTGTCGTTCAGGTGGGTCTTGATGACGGGTATGCCTATACCAAGGTGGCGTTAGCCGATGGGCGGCTGTTTAGTGCGCCCTCCAGAGCGCGAATTGGCTCTGCTGGTGTCACTTGGATTCGAGAGCAGGAGCAACGGATTTTTGAGTACGAGACCGGTGGAACCGTTTACTCGGTGGGTGCCGTCGACGGTGAGGCGACACAGTTCGACGAATACCCCGGTTCTGCCCTCAATCGCGTGATTGTACAGCACGCCTTCCAACAGGCGGGCTTGTCGGGCCGTTCTATTCATCTTGTGACGGGCTTGCCTGTCTCTGCGTACTACCGCCACGACGGCCAGCTGCGTCAACAGGAGATTGATCGAAAGTGCGAGAGTCTGAAGCTATCGGTTGAACCTAAGCCGAATAGCGCAAAACCGGGCAAATCCATTTTGAGTGCCAGTGTTGCCTTTCATGAGGTGATTCCCGAAGCGCTTGCTGCCTGGTATGACCATGTCATCGTAACGCAGGCCGATGGTGTAACACTGGATGGTGATCGACTAAGTGCACCCATCGCTATCGTTGATATTGGCGGGCGCACGACGGACTTTGTGGTGGTGCAAGATCAAGGCATCGTTCACGGCTCGTCCGGGTCCCTCAACCGGGGCATGCTGAATGTGAAGTCCCGGGTCGCTGATCTTATTCAGCAAACCTTCGATATGAGCGAACTGGGTGAGCAGAGTATCGCCAGGGCGGTGGACAGCTCCCGATTACGCCTGCATGGCAAGGATCATGATATCTCGGCCATGGTGGCTGCTGCGAAGCGAGAACTGGTGGAGCTGCTCTACGCCGAGACCCGGCGCAAGCTAGGACTGGGTGTCGAACTTGATCAGGTGCTATTTGTGGGTGGTGGCAGTGCAGCGCTCGCAACCGACATAGCCAACTGGTTCCCGAATCAGACGATTCCCGATCACGCAGCTTTTGCGAATGCACGAGGAATGCTCAAGTACCTACAATATGTCTGTGATGACACAGCGGGTGGTTTCTAAAGGCTTTATACGTGGTCACTGCGGTCTCAGTGGCAACAAGTATCGTCGGATTGTGCAAGCGATACTGCGGGTTACCGTCAATCCATTGTCAGGGCTTGCCCTGATTTTACTCACCCTGTCGGGAAGCGCCTTCCCGTCAGGGAATCGCGTTCCCTGACAGTTCATTATGTTCAAGGAGAATGTGTTATGACCAGTAGACAAACTACCTCTGAAAAACCGAAGTATTTCGATCTTGATATCCACGGTATTGGTTACCTTAATCGTGCGCGTGAAGTCACGCTCGAGAATGGATCTTCCTTTCTCAGCGTGACGATCGCCGCATTGCGAGGGCCTGCCGACAACGTCCAACATACCCATTTTGATTGTGTGGTATCGGGCGAAGAAGCGAAGGATCTGGTGCGCCAGCTAATGCCTGCAGTCGAAGCCGACATGAAAGTGTTGGTGGGGTTTCACCTCAGCGATTTACAGGCAGAAGCATTTACCTTTAAACAAGGTGAACGTGCCGGCACAACAGGCATTGGTCTGAAGTCCCGGTTGCTGCGATTCCAGTGGATCAAAGTCGACGGACAACCGTTTCTGGCGCCTGTCGCCAGAGATGCCACCGCCTAGCCACAATCCCTGGCGGCATCTACCGATGCTGCCAATCTTTCAATCTCGTGAGGAAACCACTTCCTCGCGGGACTGGTCTCCCCGCACCATCGAAGGAGACCAGTCATGGCCTCGAAATCATCGCCTGCAAAGGTGAATCCTAAAAACCGTTTGGCGACGCTGAAGATCGCAACGCTCAACGACAATGAAAAGCAGTCTCTGATGGAACTGGCTCTTGCGGTTCTGCAGGACCTGCATCGACCGGGGCTCGAGCTGCCCAGTCCCAACGCCACTCGCGACTATTTGCGGGTGCTGTTGGCCGACCGGAAAGCAGAAGTGTTTGGTTGCATGTACCTGGATAACCGGCATCGAGTGATCGAGACGGCTGAGCTGTTCCAGGGAACGATTGACGGTGCAGCAGTGTACCCCCGCGTGGTGGTGCAGCAGGCGCTAACCCTCAATGCCGCCGCGGTGATGTTTTTTCACAATCACCCCAGTGGTGTCGCCGAACCCAGTCATGCGGATGAGGCAATTACCCGGCGGTTAAAGGATGCTCTGGCACTCGTAGACATACGTGTGCTGGATCATTTCATCGTCACAGCCGGTGAGTCACTGTCGTTCGCAGAGCGCGGACTGCTTTAAATCACCCTTTACTCAACCCACTGGGGAGTTTCTGCTTCCCAATGGGAAGGAGGGACTCCCTGAACTCTTTAATCATATCCTCAGGGAGAAACTTTATGAAAAACACAGAGAACACTTCACTGCAAGATGTCTTTGGTCCTGTCATCTCATGCTACAGCCGAGCACAGGCAATTGAAGACGGTATGTTGGTCGATGTTACCAATATGGCGCGGGAAGCTGGTTTCAAGTGGCCGGTGGCCCTAACACATGCGGCATGGTGTGATTGTGTCGCCTGGACTGAACAAGTTAGCCGGAGTCAGATGCATCAGGATGAGTCCGGTCGCTTGTGGGACGTGTTATTCATGGCATTTGTTGCCATACGCACGGCCACTGATTCCGCTGATCGACTACGCTTTTCGTTGTATCGGGTACCCAGTGATGGTTGCACGATGGAAGCTCAGGAGGTTGCTTTGAAACTGATGGTGGGTCCCGGTGATGCCGGAGAACCTGTTGTCACCATCATGCTGCCCAACGAAGATTAATGTCGCCGATGTGAATCGGCTCCTTGCCCTGGCCACTTGGGATAAAGTGGCGCCTCTCTCTTCCGTCTGCTCCGCCTTCCAGATCCGTTTACTTCCGCGATGTGCCACTAAGGCCCCACCTGACGCTTTGCCGCTGGTTCCACTGTAACCACTGACAGAGTAGATAGGCCTATTCGACTGCCATGGCAGGTCGAAGACCTGGCGTCGCAGTTGATACGAACGAAGCCCTCGTCACTGCAAAGCGAAGCGGGGTAGTGACGAGGGCGGCGGAGCGCCGAACGACAACGGATTGCGCTCGGATTGTTGAGTTCACGGCGAATTCGGTCTGACTATACTGATGGCCATTGATTGATAGCAGAACAAAACGCGGCCACGGCGGTAACGTGGATGGGGGGAGTTGCCCTCGCCATCTTAAATGGCAAAAAACAGCACTAGCGTCCTCAGAGCTTGCAAGGCGCACAGTGAAAACTGCAGCTCATCTTCAATGGGTCTTCAACAACGGGACGTTCGTCCTCCCTTCACCGTGGCATTAGCCATTTCAAGCCCGGCTCGCAAGTAGCCGAAACCCAACGTGCCGTCCTACTGACGGTTTTTTCAACACGCGGACTGATGGTTCCGCCTATTTAAAAGGAGGTGAAACACTCACCATCGAATGTGGGCTTTTGAGCCCATTTGGTTTACCCGGCACCATCTTCATCAGAAGAGCAGCCAGGTTGCCTGTGACCAGGCTTATCAGGTCAAACGGGGAGTAGTGTCCCTTGACCCATCCGCGTAAGCGGACCCGGTCAGGCTACGCGCCTGCTGGTTGGTCATAAACACTTACCAGACTGGAAAGTACACGATGAAAGACCTGAACTACCAATTGAAGCAAATGTGTCAGCGCAATCGGGATGGCAGCTACAGCACGCAGGCTAACCGGGCGCGTATTCTCAATCAAATCGCGAATCAACTGCAAGAAATGGGGTACCGACGAATGACCGCGCAGTCATTAAAACCAAAGCACGTTGATGCATTGGTGAAGCGTTGGTTAGGTGATGGAATGGCGGCCGGCACCATTAAAAATCGCATGAATTGCCTGCGCTGGTGGGCTGCCAAAGTGGGTCGGTCCAATGTGGTGGCGCGATCGAATAGCTTCTATGGCATTCCCGACCGGCAATTCGTTAGCAACGATTCCAAGGCCGTTATTTTCGATAGAGACACATTGGCGAGTATCAGAGATGACCATGTGCGCGTCAGCCTGGAGTTGCAGCGCGTCTTTGGCCTGCGCCGGGAGGAGGCAATCAAATTCATACCGGCATATGCCGATCAGGGCGATCATGTTCGCCTGAAGGCATCCTGGACGAAAGGGGGCAAATCGCGGATCGTGCCGTTGCTCACCGAGGAGCAGCGCACCGCGCTGAATCGAGCCCACCGTCTGGCGGGAACCGGTTCCTCCTTGATTCCGCCGCAAAAGAACTACATTCAGCAACTGCGCACCTACGAACGTCATACTACCCTGGCTGGACTGTCGAAGCTGCACGGACTACGTCACGCCTATGCCCAATCTCGCTATCAACGGTTGACGGGGTGGGCGTGCCCTGCGGCGGGTGGGCCGGTCGCAAAGAGTTTAAATGCAGAGCAAAGAAAGCAGGATCATCAAGCGCGATTGATCATCAGCCGCGAATTAGGCCATGTTCGCGAACAGATCAGCGCTGTGTATTTAGGAAGGTAAGTGCTTATGTAAAGTTGCCGCACAAACTGCTTTGTAATCAACTCTTTACTGATCAAATGCTTTACATAATATCCCGCACTGGGCTGGGGGCCCGCGGTTTGATTTCCCCATTTCGGTGTCCTCTATAGACGCTGCAGCCACTCCAACAGGGTTCTATTTTCCTTCCATGAAGAGACATCCGGCACGGGTGTTGGACTGATTTTTTCGATCGCAGCTCGCTTCATCTGGAGGTTCGCTCTGGCATACAGCTCTGTCGTCTTGATATCCGCGTGGCCCAGGAAATCGCGAACGATATCCAACGAGACCCCAGCCTCGACCAGATGCATCGCTTTGGTATGTCTCAGGGTATGCGGAGTGACTTTCTGCTTGAATGCCGAGCGGCTCTCTTGTGCTGCCTTCACATACTTTTGCAGAATGTAATTAACGCCGGCACGGGTAAATGGATTTCCCTGCATATTGCGGAACAGTGGGCGATCATAGTGCTCAGGCAATGCCAGCGTATTCTCGTCAATATACTGTCGTAACAAGCAGGCCGTATTCTCCATCAGCGGCACGACGCGTACTTTACGCCCTTTCCCCAGGATTCTGACTCGGGAAGGGGTTTCCAAGCGTACGTCGCCAGCCGTCATGTTAATGATTTCCTGAACACGCGCGCCGGTATCGTAGAGAAGGCTGAGAAGTACGGCATCTCGTCGTCCAGAAGGCCGCCTGACATCAGGCTGTTCTAACAGCGCAGCGAGATAATCTTTGGACAAGTAGCCCACCTCTTTGCGGACAAAGCGGCGCAGTGGGATGGCTAGAATACGTTGGCATTGCAGTAGCTGATCAGGTTCCTCAACTTGTAAGTATCGGAAGAACGCATGCACGACCGCCAATCGCTGATTGACCGTGCGGACTGAGCAATGGCGCTCGCTTTGTAGGTAGTCCAGAAAGTCGCAAATCAGCGCCGCATCAATATGTTGGAGTTCCAACCGCTCAATCACGAAGCCCTTCTCATTCCGACAATATCGCAGCAGCAAGACGAACACATCACGGTATGCCTTAATCGTGTTCGGGCTTAGGTCTCGTTGTCCGCCCAGATAGTGACTCAGGAAGCGGCTGACATGCACAGATAGTGTTGTAGGCAGCCGAGTCACACAAGTACCGTTTCAAATCGTCCTCTTGTAAGCGTTTAACCTGGTAGCTCGTTAATCGTTTGCCCGCGTGACGGCCGATCAGGCTTTGTAGGCTCAATAGTTGAGCGGTGCTCTGTTTCACCATTAACAATCGGCGGCGAAGCACATCGCGAACATGCCGCATTTCTTTGGGGTATATGAACCCGGTGGGCAGAATATCGAGGCGTAAAAGGTGGGCAAGAAACCGCGCATCGGTTTCATCGTCAGTATGCTTAATCCCGTTATGCTGCTGAATGGCCAGTGTATTAGCCAAGTGGACTGAATAGCCTTTATCGACCAAACCATCGACTAGCCAGTACCAGTTATAAGTCGATTCGACCACCACGCCAACGATATCAGCTTGATAAGGCGCCAAATGCGCCTCGACAGTAGGTAGGTCATTAACCAGGCGCTTCTCCTTGATCACAGGATCATCTTCATCGATCAGTGATACGACAGAGTTGTTGCTGCGTAAGTCTATTCCGCAGTAAAGTTGCATAGGTCGCGTCTCCTGAGTTGAGTGTAAGCCCAACCGAGTTTATCTCTGGATGCCTCAGCGAGGGAGGCGGCGACTTATGATTTTCAGAGGGCGGCAGATTCACGGGTAGTACTGAGGAGTCAGGGCCGATGAAGCCTGGTAACAGTGTGGAGGAGAAAACCCTGAGGATCAGGCAGGGGGAGGCCGGAGCGGAGCATATCCATTGCCACCGCGTCGCCCCTAGTCCTGGCTTTCCCGGCTTCGTCGCCGGGAAAGGGGAAGCCGTGGACGAGAGGTGGCAGTGATTGCACCGAGGAGTCGACACAGAGTTGTGAGGGAGAGGGCCAGAAAACGAGTTGGGGCAACCGAATCTCAAAGAGATACCTCAGTGCGAACGCACCGGGGTCAATCAGGCTGCCCGGTCTACGCCGCAAAGCCCCTCACAGCCCGACAATCCTGGGTGTTAGCGGAGATCACGGAGAAAGCGAAATGAAGGCACGAGATGTGCTAGCGAAGGTCTACGAACCGGGGCGACTGTGGGCGGCATGGCAACAGGTCAGGAAGAATGCCGGCGCAGCGGGGATAGACCGGATGATGGTGGCGGAGTTTGCACAGCGAGAGGAACCTCTGTTGCGGCAGATTCACGACAAGCTTAAGTCAGGGAGCTACCGATTCCAGCCAGCCAGACGCGTGCTGATCCCCAAGGAAGGGACGTCCAAGATGAGGAAGCTGGGAATTCCGGTGGTCATGGACCGGATTGTGGGGCTGAGCATACACAATGTGCTTGAAACACTCTACGATCCGGACTTCACCGAGTCCAACTATGGCTTTCGCCGTGGAAAGAGCCAGCACCAGGCTATCCGCCACCAGCGGGACCGGGTACTGGAGGGGAAAGATTGGGCCGTATCGGTCGACCTGAAAGCGTTCTTCGATGAGATTCCACATGGCCTCATCCTGAAATTGATCCGCCGCAAGGTGGCGGACGAACAGTTTGTGACGGTGTTGGCCAGGCTGCTCAAAGCAGGCGTCATGATTGAGGGGATCTTCGAGAAGACAAGCAAGGGTTGCCCGCAAGGTTCACCGCTGTCCCCAATACTCTCCAACATCGTCTTGAACGAACTGGACCATACGCTGGAGCAGCGAAATCTGGCGTACTGTCGCTGGGCAGACGACTTTGTCATCGTCGTGAGCACTGAAAGAGCGGCGAAGCGAGTGATGGCGGGAACAATCCGGGATCTGGAGGAGGAACTGGGGCTCATCGTGAACCAGGAGAAGAGCTGTATTGCACCGATCCACAAGATCACGTTCCTGGGGTTTCAAATCCTCAGGGGCAAGATCCGGGTCTGCACCAAGGCTCAACGCCGGTTCAAGGATCGAGTCCGGGCCCTGACACGCCGGAACAACCCGCTATCGATGTACGAATTGATCCAACAGCTGAACTTGTATTTGCGAGGCTGGGTTGGATATTACGGGATTCACGAATTCCGATATCTGTTCAGAAACCTTGATGCCTGGATTCGAAGCCGGCTCAGGTCGACGCAGTTGAAGAAATGGAAGAACCCCCGTACATTCCAGCGGATCATGATCAAGTCGGGTTTCGACCCTGCGGATGCGCGCCGAATCTGGATCAAGATGAATCGGTGGCAATCGGTGATGAGACGGCCGGTGCGGTATGTAATGGATAACAACTGGTTCAGGAAGCATGAACTGGTATTTCTACATGACTCGACAAGGGCTTTTTCCCGAGCTTGATGGCTCGGATACTGATCGAAGAGCGGTATACCTGGCCGGTACGTGCCGTTCTGTTGGGAGGGGGTGGCCTCAGTGCCACTTCCTACCAGATTGCACCTTTTCGGCGGTTTGGGACAAAATGGCCTTTTATTTGTTCGTGTTGTACTTTGAAAATCTCTCAGGATTTCGCAGAGTATGTAATCTGGAGGCAATAGAGGAGACACCGATCAAAAAAATGAACATGGACCGTTTTCACTCCGCTGCTTCCCTATTCCGGGATTGCAATGACGCTGGGCTCAGTGTCGGACGCCGGGCTTTTCTCTCGCTGCTGGTGTCGTTGTTCGCCGCTGCCTGTGCGCCGCCTTCCGGTAGGACTGGAACGACAGGCGGTATTGTAGTGCTTGACTGGGCGCTGGCGGAAACGCTGGTTGCTCTCGGGCATATACCTGCTGGCGTAGTGGCGGCCTCTGACTGGTCGCGATTCGTGGTCGACCCGCCGCTGCCAGAACAGGTCGCTGATCTCGGGCTGCAACAGGAGCTGAATTTCGAACTCATTGCCTCGATGCGTCCGGACCTTATCCTCATTTCACCTTTCCTGGCACGTCTAGAGCCACAATTGAAGCGTATCGCACCGACCAGGAACCTCTCCGTCTATGACCCCGGTGAGGCCGTGCTTGCCCGACGTATCCAGATTGTGAAAGAGCTCGCCGCATTGGTAGGCGCCACCGCGCGTGCCCAAACCTGGCTGGCGCAGGTCGAGGCCGAGTTGCAGCGCGGCAGCGAGCGCCTGGCGCGGTTGCAAAAGCGGCCGGTGGTGATGGCGAGTTTCGTCGACAACCGGCATGTTCGCGTGTACGGCGGTAATAGTCTTTACGCAGAGGTGCTCACTCGCCTGGGCTCGCGCAATGGCTGGACTGATGAGGTAGGGTATTTTGGTTTCAGTACTGTTGGCATTGAGCGTCTGGCGCGGCTCGGTGACATAGAGTTCGTTGCCGTGGAACCGGTTCCTGCTGATATCGCCCGAGCACTGGGGCAGAGTCCGCTGTGGCAGCAACTACCGTTTGTGCAGCGCAAACAGCACGGCACGATTGCCCCGGTATTCATGTACGGTGGAATTCCCTCTGCACGCAGGATGGCGAGCTTGCTTACTCCCTATCTGGAGTCGCGCTGGACATGACCGCGAGCGAAGCTGGGAAAACACCCATGCTATTGCTCGGCGCGGGGTTGCTTGCCGCGGCGGTGCTATCGGCAATCTACTTCGCCGCGCCGGTGGGCGCAGCACTGGCTGGCAGCACTGCTGCCTACGATGCCGATCGCCTCCTGCTGGTGTATTCGTCCTTGCCGAGAGCGACGATAGCTCTGCTGGGAGGTGCGGGCCTGGCCTTGTCCGGGGCAATCCTGCAACAGGTGTTACGCAATCCCATCGCCTCACCCGAAACGGTGGGAATCAGTGCAGGCGCGCGCCTTGCGCTGGCGATATCCAGCGCCTTCTTTCCCTCTCTCCTCGGGTTTGGGCGCGATCTCGTGGCTTTCGCGGGGGCGGCGATTTCCACCGGCATTGTCCTGTTGGTATCTCGTCGGCGCCAGTATTCCCCCCTCTCCTTGATCATCACCGGATTGTTGGTCAGCATGTATTGTGGCGCGCTGGCCACTGTGCTGGTACTGGTCAAGGACAGGTATCTCGTCAGCCTATTTATCTGGGGCAGCGGCTCGCTCAGCCAACTCAGTTGGCAGCCCACCCTAGATCTCACACTGCGCCTGGGTGTCGCATCAGCCGTGCTGGCACTGCTGGTCAGGCCCCTCTCCTTGATGGAGCTGGGTGACGATACCGCCCGTAGCCTGGGCGTGCCGGTAGAGCGCATGCGGGTGATCGCCGTCGCACTGGCCGTCATACTCGCCGCCTCCGTAACCAGCGCAGTGGGGATGATCGGCTTTGTCGGGCTGGCCGGACCAGCGATTGCACGCTTGTCCGGTGCCAGACGCTTTTCTACGCGATTGCTTTACTCGGCCGTGTTCGGCGCCTTGCTGTTGTTGATTACCGATCTGGCTGTATTGATAGTCGCCGCGGAATCGGCGGCGTTCCTGCCCACGGGTGCGGTGACAGCAATCCTTGGCTCTCCACTCCTGCTGCTTCTCCTGCCTAGGTTGCGTGGCGTCGTGTCTGGCAGGCTGCCTGGCGATGGGACCATGAGCACCTTGGAGCAGCGACGCACAAGTGAAAAGTTCTTGCCCTGCGTTGTCGCGACGTTAATGCTGTTAACGGGACTGCTGCTTCTTGTCGGCCGGCTGCCTGACGGTGCCTGGTCCCTGGCGCACTGGGCCAGCCTTGAGCAGGTGCTGTCCTGGCGAGTGCCGCGTCTTCTGTGTGCCGCAGGGGCAGGGGGACTGCTTGCCATGGCCGGGTTCGTGCTGCAGCGAGTAAGCGCAAATCCGATGGCCAGCCCCGAGGTAATGGGCGTCAGCGCCGGGGCGATCCTGGGGGTGGCCGTGACCTCATTCCTGTTTCCCGCGATGACTTCGCCACTTGGGATTTATGGGGCCGCAGCACTGGGCGCCCTGATAGCCCTGCTATGTGTAATGGCCTTTGCTGTTCGCTCTTCTTTTACACCGGAACGCCTGCTGCTTGCCGGCATTGCCCTGACTGCGCTGGTTGACGCGATGATCGGCCTGCTGATGGCGACAGGTGACCCCCGCGCAGTTATGCTGTTGTCGTGGTTGAGTGGTTCCACCAACGGCGCCAGCATGTCGCTTGGCCTGATCGCCATCATCGCGATGGTGGCCCTGTCGGCGCTGGCGTGGCTCGGTTCGCGATGGCTCACCATTCTTCCCATGGGCGTTGTCACGGCTCGCAGCGTCGGAGTGCCGGTCGTCATGGCGCAGTCGCTCTACCTGCTGCTGGTGGCGCTGGTCGCGGCGATAGCGACGCCGATCATAGGTCCGCTTTCATTTATCGGACTGGTCGCTCCACACTTTGTTCATGCACTGGGCAATTTCACGGCTCAACAGGGGTTGTTACTCAGTGTCGGGGTAGGAGCAGTGACCATGGCAGTGGCCGATACCCTTGCTCGCACGATAGCGTTTCCGCTGCAACTTCCCACCGGCTTGATGTCGATGCTGGTGCTGGGACCGTTCCTGATTTACCTGATGGTGCGGCGTGTTGACTACACTGGTGTCGGGCGGGGGGCCGGCGGATGACTGACAGCATTGCAACACAAACGACCGGCGCAGCAGTGATCACCCTGTCCGCCGGTACAGTTCGCATCGGTGACGCCCTGCTGATCGATGACGTGAGTTTCTCGCTGCCGGCGGGTGTCGTCACGGCAGTGCTGGGCCAGAACGGTTCGGGAAAATCCACACTCGTACGGGTGCTGGCCCGACAACAGAAACTGTCTGCTGGGTCTTTGCTGTTGCGCGGCGAATCCTATGCCTCCCTGTCGACGCGGGATTTCAGCCAACAGGTTGCCTACCTGCCGCAATACACGCCACCCACGCCGGGGCTTACGGTGGAGGAGGTCGTGCAGCTGGGGCGGTTTCCGTGGCACGGGGCATTGGGTCGTTTCTCGCAGCGCGACATGGCGGCAGTGGCTCGGGCCATGGCAGTTACCGACACTGAGCAATTTGCCTCGCGCCTGGTGGACCGCTTATCAGGTGGTGAGCGCCAGCGCTCTTGGATAGCCATGCTGTTGGCGCAAGAGGCAACTGTTATGCTGTTGGACGAACCCATTTCAGCCCTGGACGCGCGCTTCCAGGCAGAAATCATGGCCCTGGTGCGAGCGGTAGCCCAGGCACAGCGACTGTCCGTGGCGGTGGTACTGCACGACGTCAACCTGGCCAGTCGGTATTGTCACCAGGTTATCGCGCTGAAGTCTGGGCGGCTGGCCTGGAGCGGCGCGGCCAGTCAGTTGATGGATGGCGATATACTGGAACATATTTACGATGTCCCCATGAACGTGATTGCCGATCCCGAAACAGGTGAAACTTTTGCTGTTGCCCGGCAGCAGCAGTTCGACATCGCTGTATTGCAGCAACCGTCGACCGCGCCGCGAACGGTGTAGGAATCAGCTTTTGTCCGCTATCTTTGAATCTGTTGTTGAACAGTTCCAAGCCAGAGCTCAGGCGCAGCCAGATGCCGAGGCCCTGGTGCTCGATGACAACTGCCTGACCTACGGCGAACTGGACAGCCAGTCCAGCCAGTTCGCCATGCAATTGCGGCAACGCGGCATCGGCAGCGAAGACCGGGTGGGCCTGCTTGCCAGCCGCAACCTGGACACGGTGATTGCCATCATCGGGATTCTTAAGGCCGGGGCGGCCTATGTGCCGATAGACCCACTATCGGGGGCCAGGCGCCGCCTGCAGATATGTCGTGATGCGGCCCTGGCGTGCCTGCTGGTAGAAGAGAAGGGCACGGAGCCGGCGCTGGAATCCGTAGCTGCTTGCCCGGTGTATACCTTCGCTCAGTTGATGCAAGCACCCCGCGCGACAAATATCGAAGCACAAATACCTACGCTCTGTCGGGGCCAGGCGGCCTACGTGATCTATACCTCGGGCAGTAGTGGCCAACCAAAGGGTGTTGTGGTTGAGCACGGCCAGGTCGCCGACCTGTTTTGTGCAACTGCACAAGTCTTTTCATTCGATGCTGGCGATAGCTGGAGCCTGCTGCACTCTCTCGCCTTTGATTTCGCCGTCTGGGAAATGTGGGGCGCCTTGCTAAGTGGGGCGCGGGTGGTACTGGTGCCGGCGCAAATCGTGCAGTCGCCCGAAGAGCTCAGAGCACTGTTGGTGCAATGGTCGGTAACCGTATTGAGTACAACCCCCGGCTTGTTCTATGCGCTTATGCAGGCTGATCGCAGCGCGGTAGATAGTGGTATCGCGGCCATGGATTCCCTGCGCACCATTGTGTTCGGGGGCGAGGCGCTGGATGCAGGACGCCTGGCCTGGTGGATGCAGGACTTTGCGCCTGCCGGTCTTCGCATGGTGAACATGTATGGGATAACCGAAACCACGGTGCATGCGACCTGGTTTGATTGCGACGCGGCGCCACCGTACGCGGGAGCTCCCAGCTGTATCGGGCAGCCCCTGCCGCAGACGCGGGTGTTCATCCTCGACGACGCATTACAACCCTGCGGCCCTGACGAGGTGGGGGAGCTTTATATCGCCGGCGCAGGCGTGAGTCGCGGCTACCTGCGGCGAGCAGCGTTGACTTCGGAGCGCTTCGTTGCCAACCCCTTCAGCAGTGCGGGGGATCGACTGTATCGGTCCGGGGACCTGGCGTCGAGGGACGCCGACGGCATCCTGCACTATCACGGCCGCGCGGATGCACAGATCAAGTTGCGCGGCTTTCGAATCGAACCCGCCGAGATCGAAGCCACCCTCATACGACACAACAAGGTTAGTAGCGCCTGTGTCGTCCTGCAGCCACTGCCCGGCGCTCGCGATCGCTTGGTCGCTTTTGTCACCGGGAACGAATCGGGCGCTTCCCCCGACTACCGCGCCTGGTGCGCACAGCAGCTGCCGGACTACAT
>TARA_R110002110_G_scaffold169989_3_pt1 | contig 42862 bp, 45 predicted proteins | sample TARA_R110002110 | Tara Oceans TARA_R110002110 (sample SAMEA4397330) | marine metagenome | biome: Polar Biome; feature: [SRF] surface water layer (ENVO:00010504); material: water (ENVO:00002006), including particulate matter (ENVO:01000060) such as... | depth 5 m | reverse complement strand
TTGACGCTTTTTCAGCTCACAACAGAGGCGGAGATGAAAGATAAACACGCCCTAGCAAGTTTATAACAGCCACATTTGTCAGAACATAAATGTATTGGTCATATTTAACTGCATCGAAGATACCTAAAACCTAAGAACAAGCCATCAGGTGTTTGCTACAATAAGCCATTGATTTTTCGCTGTTGTTGATCTGAGGTTGTATGCAAGCCGCTCCCGATATTTTTTCTTACCGCAAATTCTGGGCTCACCGCTTTGGTGTTGCGCCACAATTGCCAATGTCACGCAGTGAAATGGAAGCTCTTGGTTGGGACAGTTGTGATGTGATCATCATTACCGGCGATGCCTATGTGGATCATCCCAGTTTCGGCATGGCATTAATTGGTCGATTACTGGAATCTCAAGGTTTTCGGGTCGGAATTATTTCGCAGCCCGACTGGAACAGCACTGAAGATTTTCAGCGATTAGGTAAACCGAATCTATTTTTTGGCGTCACTGGCGGCAATATGGATTCGATGGTCAATCGTTACACCTCAGATAAAAAAATTCGTCGTAATGATGCTTACACTGCCGATGGAGAGGGTGGTAAACGCCCTGATCACAGTGTTGTTGTATACAGTCAGCGTTGTCGTGAAGCTTACAAGGGTGTGCCAATTGTTATCGGTGGCATAGAAGCCAGTTTACGTCGTATTGCTCACTATGATTACTGGTCCGAAAAAGTACGCCGCAGCGTGATTATGGATTCCAAAGCCGATTTACTGGTTTACGGAAATGGTGAGCGGCAGGTAGTTGAAATAGCTCATCGACTGGCGCAGGGTGAGGCGGTTAGTGAACTGATCGATGTACGTGGAACAGTCTATACAAAGCGTCATGGGCGACGTGATGACTGGTGGGAAAAAGATTCCACCAGTATTGATAAACCGGGTCAGCTTAATCCGCCGATTGATCCATACCAGATGCAGACTGAAGAAAGCTGTGAGCAATCAAAGGCTGAAACTGCTGAGCAAAATGCTGTGCCAGTTGAACCCGCTACCAATGTAATCAAAATTCATCGCGTTTCTCCGCGTAATGCTGAGAAAACCGTTATACGCCTGCCGCGTTACGAAACCGTTAAAGACGATCCAATCATCTATGCACATACTTCACGGATTCTGCATTTAGAGACTAATCCGGGTAATGCATTGGCGCTGGTTCAGCAACACGGAGATCAGGATGTCTGGCTCAATCCACCACCGATTCCTTTGACTACCAAAGAGATGGATGCGGTATTTGATCTGCCTTATAGCCGTTTGCCGCATAAGGAATATGGCCAGGCCAATATTCCGGCTTATGAGATGATCCGTTTTTCGGTGAATATCATGCGTGGCTGCTTTGGTGGCTGTACTTTCTGTTCGATTACCGAACATGAAGGTCGCATTATCCAGAGCCGCAGTGAAGATTCGATTATTCGTGAGATAGAGGCCATTCGCGATACCACGCCCGGCTTTACCGGCATTATCTCGGATCTCGGTGGTCCGACCGCCAATATGTATCGACTGGCTTGTAACAGCGAAGAAATCGAAGCCAGTTGCCGGCGTCTGTCCTGTGTTTTTCCGGGTGTCTGTAAAAACCTGAATACTGACCATACGCCTTTAATTAATTTATATCGTCGTGCCCGCAGTCTGCCGGGTATCAAGAAGATCCTGATTGCCTCTGGATTGCGTTATGACCTCGCAGTTCTGTCACCGGAATATGTCAAAGAACTGGTCACTCATCACGTGGGCGGCTATCTGAAAATTGCGCCGGAACATACCGAAGATGGTCCACTGTCACAGATGATGAAACCCGGCATTGGTACCTACGATAAATTTAAGGCCATGTTTGATAAATATTCCAAGCAGGCTGGCAAAGAACAGTATTTGATTCCGTATTTTATCGCTGCCCATCCGGGTACGACTGATAAAGATATGATGAATCTGGCGTTATGGTTAAAACATAATGGCTTTCGAGCCGATCAGGTTCAGGCATATTTGCCCTCACCGATGTCAGCTGCAGCCGCAATGTATCATTCGGGCAAGGATACCTTACACAAAGTACGTCGTCAGGGCGGCGATATTACCGTTCCGAAAGGCTTGAAAGTCAGGCGTTTGCATAAAGCGTTTCTGCGTTATCACGATCCGGAAAACTGGCCGATGTTACGTGAAGCACTGAAAAGTATGGGCAGATCTGATTTGATCGGTAATGGCAAAAAACATCTTATACCGAGCTTTCAACCCAAAGGCACTGGCGAAATGGGTGAAGGCAAACGTATTACCCGTAAGGCAAAAACGCCTTCAACAAAACCGGCTTTCCGTACCCAGCATGTTCGCTCCAAAAAGGTAAAAAGTGGAACGCAACGTTCCCGTAAACGATAGCATTTGAATGGAACCCAGCCGGTAAAAGCTGGGTCTGAAAACCATCTCAAGAGATTCCTATGGAGAGGAGTGCATGCGTTTAATCAACAGCAAAGATCACTACGGTTTAATCAGCATACTGCTGCATTGGTCGGTCGCACTACTCACCATCGGCTTGTTCTTTCTTGGCATATGGATGGTCGACCTTGGCTATTATGACGACTGGTATTACCAGGCACCCTGGTGGCATAAAGGTTTGGGATTTATTGTTTTTCTATTGGTAGTGTTGCGCTGGATCTGGCGACCCATTGCAGGAAAACCAAAAGCTATTTCATCTTCCCCCGTTTGGCAGCAACTGGCAGCCAAAGTCGTTCACCAATTGATGAACCTGGCCATTGTCCTTCTGGCAATAACCGGCTACCTGATTGTCACTGCAAAGGGGGAATCTTTGGGGATTTTCGATTGGTTCAGTATTCCAGCTATTTCCAAATTATCAGTTGAAACCAGTGATCTGGTCAGCAAACTGCATTTATGGTCTGGCTACTTCATTATTTCATTGGCTTCATTTCACGCCCTGGCGGCATTGAAACATCATTTCATCAATAAAGATGCAACGTTGCGTCGCATGCTTAATCTTTAAACCAACAGGAGTTACCATGAAAAAAACCATCTTTGCCTTGGCTATGAGTACGGTGTTTACATTGCCTGCTCATGCGGCTGACTATGTTATTGATACCCAGAAAGCCCATGCATTTATTGATTTTCGGATTCAGCATTTGGGATTTAGCTGGATGAGCGGTCGCTTTAATGATTTTGAAGGGACTTTCAGTTATGACTCGGAAAACCCGGAAGCGTCAAAAATTGATGTGAAAATTGATGTTGCCAGTGTAGATACCAATTTTGCTGAACGTGATAAACATTTGCGTGAACAATTTCTTGAAACGGCGCAATATCCCGATGCTCGCTTTACTTCCACCAGCTTCGAACAGCTGGAAGACGGTACATTATTGATGAAAGGCGATTTCACGTTGCATGGTGTTACCAAACCGATGACCATTCCAGTTGAGAAAGTCGGTGAAGGTGATGATCCATGGGGTGGTTATCGAGTCGGTTTTTATGGCGAAACCAGCTTTATCATTGAAGATTATGACATTGATGTCAGCAAGTTGGGACCAAGCTCGCAGGAAGTCTTTCTGATTTTGTCTATTGAAGGTATCAGACAGTAGTTGATTTGATTAATCTTGTCGGGCGAGTTTAAACAAACGTTTTAGCTCGTCCTCTAGACTGTTTGCTGGTACAGCCTCTTGACCACGGTTGTACCAGTAAGCAGCGTTAGAAAGATCCCCTTCAATTCGATGCAGGTAACCATGGATTAAACAGGCCAGTGGATCACTGTACTGCTGGATAAGTTGATGAGCGCCATGCCAATCCTGTTCGCGAATTTTATCCAGTGCTTGCAGATGTATGACGCTCATTGGTTTCCTCAATATTTATGACTGCCAGGTAACACTACCCAGCATCAACAAACTACCCACGACGGCGAAAGGTGATGTTACTACCACAAACAGCAGCTTCATCAATTCGCGGAAAATATAGATGGTATCAACGATATAACCCATAGCAAAACTCCTTTGTAGTGCACGGTTGAATTATAATGCGCGACTGTGACGGACAAATGACATGATGATGACCAACCTATGAATTTGCTTGCCCTTGATACCAGTACTGAAAGTTGTTCTGCTGCAATCACCATAAACGGTGTGTTGTATCAGCAACAGCAAATGACTCAGCGAGGGCATTCGACCCTGATCTTGGGGATGCTCGATCAACTTTTCAAGCAAGCCGATGCCTCAATTGCCGATATCGATGCATTGGCATTTGGTAGGGGCCCTGGTTCGTTTACCGGTGTGCGCATTGGTGTCGGAGTTGCGCAGGGAATTGCGTTTGCCCGTGAACTTCCAGTCATCCCTGTTTCAACACTTGCTGCTGTTGCGCAGGCTGCTTTTGATGCTTTTGGTCATCAAAACATAGCCGTGGCCATGGATGCCCGTATGGATGAAATCTATGCAGGCTGTTTTCAGGTGAAAGGTGGGTTTGTGACGCTAATCGACGAGGAAAAAGTGTGTACTGCTAAACATTTTTTTCCAGCAAATGCCGAAAAGTGGTTAGGTGCAGGAAATGGCTGGCAGGTTTATGCTGAGATGTTGCAAGCCAACTTTTTTGAACAATTGATTGACCAGCAAGCCGATATTTATCCTGGTGCAGCAACGATTCTTAAACTTGCTGAGCAGTTTTATCGGCGTGGTGAGTTTGTCAGTGCTGATAAGGCGTTACCAGTGTATCTGCGGAATAATGTTGCTAAAAAGAAGGCACAACAGGGATGATTAAAAAAGCCGATAACATATTCGCCTCTCCGCTGGAACAGATGGTGGACTTTCGTTTTGATGAACGCGTGGTGGACGTGTTTCCCGATATGATCCAGCGTTCGGTGCCTGGCTATGGCACCCTGATCTCCAATATCGGCATTCTGGCCGCTCGTTATGCTCAGGAAAACAGCAGTTGCTATGACCTGGGCAGTTCCTTAGGGGCGATTACCTTGTCAATGCGCCAGCGTATTAAGGCGGAAGGTTGTCAGATTATTGCTGTTGATAATTCTCTAGCAATGATTGAACGGGCGGAGAAAATCATCGCGGCGGATAATAATCGCGTACCGGTTGAGCTACGCTGTGAAGATATTAACCAAACGCTTATTGAAAATGCCTCGGTAGTGGTGATGAACTTTACCTTGCAGTTTATTGCACCAGCGTTACGGGATGAGTTGATTGATAAAATCTATCAGGGCCTGAAACCGGGTGGCGTATTTATCCTGTCGGAAAAACTGGCTTTTGATAGTCCTGAACGACAGACATTTTTCACTGAAGCGCATCACGATTTCAAACGGGCCAATGGCTATAGTGATCTGGAAATCAGTCAGAAACGCAGCGCGCTGGAAAACGTATTAATCCCCGAAACTCTGACAATGCACCAACAACGCCTTAGCCAAGCCGGTTTTTCCCGCAGCGAATGCTGGTTTCAATGTTTTAACTTTGCCTCTTTGATAGCGTTTAAATGACCGTATATGACCCGTTTTATCGTTGGCTTGAATCCGTTGGACAAGCTGACTGGGCCAAACAATTGGCCAAATTTACCGATCAGCGACTGGCTGATGATTTTCATGGCAAGATGCCGTTATGGCAAAAAGCGTTGGCGGATTTACCCTCCATAAAACCTTCTGTTATAGAACTGCAACAACAGGTGGCTATTGGCGCAAAAGAAGATTTGGCGGCTTATGACACATCTTCGTTTATTGAACTGATCAAAACCTTTCATCCCTGGCGCAAAGGCCCGTACCAATTATTTGATATACACATTGATACTGAATGGCGATCGGATTGGAAATGGGATCGCGTATTACCGCATCTCAGCCCTTTGCATGGACGAAAGGTTCTGGATGTTGGTGGTGGCAATGGTTATCACGGCTGGCGCATGGTGGGTGAGGGCGCCCAGATGGTAATGGGGATCGATCCAACATTGGTATTCAGTATGCAATATCAATTGATGCAGCACTTTATTCAAAGTGAAAAGCATTTTGTTTTACCGATTGGTATTGAACATATGCCTGAAAAATTGCATCTCTTTGATACGGTCTTTTCCATGGGCGTTTTATACCATCGCCGTTCACCGCTAAGCCATTTGATGGAATTACGTCATTGTCTTCGTAGCGGCGGTGAACTGGTATTGGAAACTCTGATTATTGATGGGGAAGAGGGCATGAGTCTGATGCCAGAGGAACGTTACGCCAAAATGCGCAATGTCTGGTTTATTCCATCAATTCCAACGATGCTGATATGGCTGCGTAGATGTGGTTATAAAAATGTGCGCTGTGTGGATGAAAATCTTACGTCACTGGAAGAACAACGAGCAACAGAGTGGATGACATTTGAATCGTTAGCCGATTTTTTGGACCCTCAGGATATGCATAAAACCATTGAAGGATATCCGGCACCAAAACGAGCCGTATTTATTGCTGATGCGCCATAAAAGACCCAAGCAAGAAGCCTTTAAAAAGCCATTGAGCTGGGTGATACCGAAATCCACTTGCCACTACGATGCTGGCAGGCATCCAGCGATTTTTCCTGTAAGTCATCACCGTTTTTGATTTTTAACTGATAGGCAAGGCAGGGGTAGTGCCCATAAGAATAACTTCGCAACAGCTGGATTTGATATTGGATGCCAGTATGGTGATTAATCCAGCCATGTTCGGACTCGAAATCATTAGATGAAAGGATTTCCTGAGTTCTATCAAGATCAATCGTGGTCATCGCGGTGTCGGTTTCAATACCTGCTTCGACGCCTGCTAAAAGATCCAATGAGGCATGAGCAGTTGGTATTAAAAGCGCCACAATGAGTAACGGGTAAAAACTATTATGCCAAATACGATTCAATGTGCATTCCCATCTTTGGTAGAAGTCCATTAGAAACCGAAATATAACATCCTTCAATAAGTAAACTATCCTTGTTTAAGCAGGATATTTTTCCTTTAAATCCATGGGTTTATTTTTTTCGTGCTTAAAATCTACTTAAAAATCGTTATTTAATTTAACGCCATGGCGGATTTTTTCAGCAATAAGACACTGTGTTTACGCAATAAGCTCCAGTGAAACTTTAATTTTATGCATTTTCATCAACAGCTACGACATTGAATGAACCATCTGCATTTACACTCACTGAAAATTCGATTGGGCGGCAACAGACAAAGCAATCCTCAATATATTGTTGGTATTCCACACTGGCATCCAGTAAAACTTCAATAGTTTCACCGCAATAGGGACACATTACGGATTGTTCCTGTAAAGCTTGCATCGCCATGCTCCAAAATTGTTTATTATCGTTAAGAAATGTTTAGGCATGCATTAGTTCAATCTGTCATTCATTAAATATATTTTTGTGTAAGACATAGGGCATTTTGATCTTTGATAGCCACCATAGCTGGAGGCTATCAAAGATCAAAAAGCCAATAGATAAACTCTGGGAACAGCACGATGCAACAGGCAATAAAACAAACCCTTTCTGCTTTTTTGATAAGTTGGCGTACACAATTCAATAGTCGTCCAGTAATTTCTATCCTACTGCTGGTATCAATCGCTGGGCTTGCAATATTGTTTCTGATGAATTTGCTGTATCGGCAGTCCACTGTTGACCCACAGTTTTTAAAATGGGCACTTATCGGTGGAGGCGTTGGGGCCTTGTCAACGGCTCTGGGTGCAGCACCGGGTTTATTCGTTAAAAAGCTTCCCGCCGTAACTGAAGATACTATGCTGGGCATGGCTGCAGGTATGATGTTGGGAGCCAGTTTTTTTTCGTTGATTTTGCCGGGGATTGAAGTAGGTACTGCATTGACGGGAAATGCTGTCAGTGGAGTAGTTATCATCATTTTTGGCATGATTGGCGGAGTGGTGTTGATGCTAGGGCTGGATTATTATCTGCCGCATGAACATCAACATCTTGGTCCGTGCGGGGCAGGGCATCAACAGGTAGGTCGGGTTGGACTGTTTGTTTTGGCGATTGCCTTGCATAACTTTCCGGAAGGCATGGCAATTGGGGTAAGTTACACCAATGGTAATCTGGCGGTGGGTATTCCGTTAACCGCAGCGATTGCCTTACAGAATATCCCCGAAGGTCTTGCTGTGGTATTGGCATTGCGACGTATCAATATCTCTTCCGGCAAAGCCGTAGCGATTGCTGCAGCAACCGGTCTGGTCGAGCCGGTTGGCGCCGTGATGGGTATATTCCTGTCCAGTGGTTTACCGGTTTCCTATCCTTTGGGATTAGGCATTGCCGCCGGGGCAATGATATTTGTGGTTTCGCATGAAGTCATACCGGAAACGCATCGTAACGGACATCAGACAAGAGCGACAGTGGGATTGATGGGCGGCTTATTTGCCATCATGCTGATAGATACATTATTAGGTTGAGTGACTGTACTCAAACAAATAACGACGATCTCCGAGACCAATGCCTTCGGCAATTTGTTTAAAGCCAGACTTTCGATAAAATTCAAGTAATTGAGGATAATGCGCTACTGCATCCAAATGCAGGGTCCGATCACTGATTAACCCTAAACAGTGCTGAAGCAGTAGTCGTCCATAACCCGCTTGTTGGTGTTCGGGATGCACGGCCAATTGCGTCAGATAGAAGTCAGACCGCGGGGCCTGTGGCCAACAGTCTGCATAATAATCGGCTGGTTTAAGCCCTAAAGCGACACAACCTATAACCCGGCAATCCTGCTTGATGACATAGACTGTTTTTTGTAACAGATTCTGGCGGACAGATTGTTCATCATAAACATCCAACCAATGTGACATGCCTTGTTGATACATATGATTGGCACACTCCGTTAACAGTGTGACTAACGCTGGGATATCTTGCTCACAAGCGAGCTGTATTGGCGTATTAGCTATCAACATTTAGTTTAATGGCCAAATCAACATAATGACTGCCAGGGTTACGGCACCAATAAAGAAATTCATCGGCACACCCACTTTTAGAAAATCACGGAAATGATAGCCGCCCGGCCCATATACCATCAAATTGGTTTGATAGCCCAATGGGGTTGCAAAACTGGCTGATGCCGCCATCATAATGGCAAACACGAATGGTTCATTATGCAGTTCGGCTTTGGAGGTTAATTCCAATACGATCGGCAACATTAATACCGCTGCCGCATTATTGGTAATTACTTCGGTCAGTACAGATACAGCAATATATGTCATCACCAGCATTAACCATGCTTGATTCTGGCTTAATGAAACAATACCGCTCGCTACCACATCAGCAACCCCGGTCTGCTGCAATGCCACACCTAAGGCAAACGAGGCTGCTATGGTCAGAATTACGGTTAGATCCAGACTGCGCTCTGCCTGACTTACCGAGCAGCATCCTGTTATTATCATTAACACCGCACCAATTAATGCAGCATTCAACATGCTAATCACACCAAAGCCAGCGGCAGTGACCAGAGCAATCAGAATAACCCAGGCGATTCCGGCTTTATCGTGATTTGGGGATTCTTTTCCAAGGTCATTAATCAACAAGAAATCTTTGTTATAACGTTGTCGACTTACAAAAGCCGGTCTTGCTTCCAGTAGTAATGTGTCTCCAGCTTTTAAAACAATATTACTCAAGTTGCCTGCAATACGTTCCCCATTTCGTGCTACGGCCATTATCACAGCACCATATCGTTGGCGAAACTTTGCATCGCGGATGGTTTCTCCAATAGCGGCACAATGTGGTGAAACCACTGCTTCAACCAGACTGCGCTCAGGACGATCGGCCGAAAATACACTACTTTCAGCATCTGAAGTGGAAGCGACAATACCGCGGATCCTTAATAGATCAGTAATCCCTTGAGTGTCACCCGCAAATACCAAGCGGTCTCCACTTTGCAGACGCTGTTCCGGTGTGACGGCTGTCAGCAATGTCCCATTGCGCTCGATTTCCACAAGATAAACACTTTTTTGCTCGCGTAAACCTGCTTGCTGAATGCTCTGTCCCACAAGTGGACCATTAGATTCAACCATCACCTCCAGGGTGAATTCCCGAACATTTTCGAATGCATGACTTTTACCAATATCCGGTAACCATTTAGGAAAGAAAAGCCACATAAACACTAGTCCACAAATCGCAACAGGCAGTCCAATAATGGTAATCGAAAATATTGAAAACCCGGCTTCACCAGTTAATGTCTGGTATTGCCCATTCACTACCAGATTGGTACTGGTTCCAATCATCGTTATAGTGCCTCCCAAAATAGCGGTATAACTCAACGGAATCATGATCTTTGACGGGCTGATGTTGATGCGTTTGCTCCAGGCCAAAAGGCCAGGAATCATGGTAGCCACAACAGGAGTATTATTTAAAAACGCACTGAGAAAAACGACCGGAGTAAAAATACGTAAATAGGACCTACGTACTGTTTTGGGTGACCCCAGAAACGATTTCACCATTATGTCCACACCACCAGACGCATGCAGACCGGCAGCGACAATAAACATGGCAGCGACGGTAATCAAACCACTGTTACTGAACCCTGCTAGGGCTTGTTCGGCATTTAGAATGCCGGTTGCAAGTAATACTGTGAGGGCAGTGATCATAGCAATATGTGGGCGAACACGACTGAATATCAACACGAGTAACACACTAGTTGTTACGATTAACGTAAACCACGCTTCCAAAGACATTTTTATCGCCCAAGCCATATTCAAGGCGACTATCATCGCAAGAAATCGATATAAACAGAATTAATAAATATGTATTTACATATGATGTTTACATATATTAATTATCCCATTGCTGAGGGACTTTTTTAATCTGCGAAATATCATAACCCTGCTCAGCAAGCAGTTTCAGCATTTGCAGGTAATCCTGTTCAGGAATTTGCGGTGTTCTGGCCATTATCCAGACATAATCGCGTTTTTCACGACCTATAATTGTCTGGGTGTAATCGTCATTTATGTAAACAATTCGGTAGTCGGCTTTGATAGGCCAGATAAACTGCATTCCCCAGACGGCGTTAGATTCGTCATCCAGAATAAAGCCTTTGGGATGATATTGTTTTAGTTCGCCATCAAAGCTGCCTTTATTGAAAGTAAAGGTCGTGGCAATCGTGCCATCTTCATTTAATTCGTAAGATTCCACAGCATTGTGTGCACCTTTTTCAATAAAGGTGGGAATATTGGCGATCACATACCAATCACCCATAAATCGGTTTATATCTACATGGTTTTCGGTACGAATCGGTTTTGACATTGACTGACATCCTGCTAACAGCGTGATAAACAGCAACAGAGATAATTTACGACCAATCATCGACATCCCTCCTGAAATAGAGATGCTGATGTTCGGATGTCTGTTGTGAATCAAATGTGAAGGCGGCTTGCAGAATGACGTCGCCGGATTACTTCAGGATCGGGTTTTGATGAGCGCTTTGAGTTCTTCAAGCTGTGCGGATAAATCTTCTATGGTCATATCATTTTTATGCGCTTCTTCATGCTCTTCGGCACGCTCCTGTTCCATCACATTGACGACAATACCAATCAGCATATTGAGGAAGGCAAAAGTATTGAGGAAGATAAACACCAGATAATAAATCCAGCTCAGTGGATACACTGCCATGGTTTCGTACATGACATCAGTCCAGTCCTCGAAAGTCATTACCCGGAACAACGTCAGCATTGAGACAGCAATATCCCCCCAAAGAAACTCATTTATCTCCTCGAACAGCGTGGTGCCGATGGCGGCAAAAATATAGACGATAATAAACATCATCAAGGCAACATAACCCAGCTGTGGTAACGCTTTGAGCAGAGAGTTGAGCAAATGGCGGAGTTCGGGGATTACCGATACCATCCGTAATACCCGAAAGATACGTATTAACCGGGCCACATAAGCCAGTTCACTATCATTGACCGGTATCAAAGAGACCGCGACGATAATAGTATCGAACACATTCCAGCCACTTTTGAAAAAATCGCGCTTATTGGGTTCTGCCAGAAAACGAACGCTTATTTCAACAACAAAAAACAGGGTAATCGCATAATCCAGCCAGTCGACTAAGCGCAGAATTTGCAGGGGGATTTCATAGGTTTTAACCCCGGTGACCATGGCAGAAAATAAAATAACGCTGACCACGATAATTTCGAACAAACGATTTTGTCGCAGGCGTTCTAACTTATGTTGAAAACTGAGCGGAGAGGGTGCGGTGGTTTGCATGAATCAGGGCCAAAAAGACAATCAAGGCCGCGATCATAATCGGAATTTCTAACGGGGCAAAGACGTTTATTTGAATAAATCAGAGAGCCAGTCAATCATTATCCGTAAGATTGTTGATTAACGTCATTATGACTTTTTTATTAGCCTCATTCAGACCGCGAAATAAACAGAGTAATCGCTGTTCGGAATCGGAAATAGTAAATTGTTTCTCAGCAACTGCGCGGTAACCACCCCGGTTGATGTTTGCAGCAACAGAATGCTGGCGATGTTTTTCATAATCCTGAAACAATCTCATGACAATTTCCAGGTTGAGACTGATTTCATGCTGATGGCTGAAATCACGCAAACGGTCTTTCAAATCATCCGGAATGCGCAACCCGAAAGCCTCAGTGTAGGTGCTGGTAGGGTGTCTCAGCAGAAATTCTCGCACAGCTGTTTTGCCGAAGCGATGCGTCAGGCTGTTTTGTAATAAAAACAATGCCTCACTGGTCGTGCTCCGATTGTGCTGTGTTGCCTCAGAACGTAGCCAAGACATAAGCTCAGCAGGCAGTCTAAGGCCAAAAGGTCCTTTTCTCGCGCTCATTATTTAAAGAGTGTAAACAGTTGTTATTGACATAGTTAGTTACCATCTGTAGTTTCATTACCACTGGTATCTATCACCGTGGTATTAGATAAAGCCAGTGTTGCTCAGTACACGTGAAAGACCAGTGAATAGGACTTGTGCAGCTGACGGAACGAATGGCTAAAGATCAACGTTAAGGACAAGGCACGTAGTGTGAGAAACACATTATTAGAAAATGCTTTCAAATTTGCACATGAAGGCATCGTCATCACGGATGAGCATCAGAAAATTGTTGATATCAATGAAGCGATGCAACATATCACTGGCTACTCCCGTTCTGATCTTATCGGCAGCAAACCGCAAATCCTTAGTGCTGAAAGCCAAAATAAAGTATTTAATCAGTCTCTATGGCAGTCATTGCAGCGCAACGGTTTCTGGCAAGGCGAAGTGTCCAATAAACGCAAGGATGGATCGCACTACATAGCCCGGTTTAGTGTGAAACGAATCAATGCCCACGGCAAAGTGTTTTACTTGGGTCATTTAAGTGATATCACCACCGACAGGAAGTATCGTGCTGTTCTTTCTGATCTTGTTCTAAATCGAAATTCACATCAGATCCTCAATAAAAACCGGCTGGAAAATGAATTCAGTCATATGAGTACCCTGGCAGACCAGAAGGATGAAAAACTGGTTGTGGCCTTTATGGATCTGGATGAGTTCAAAAGTATTAATGATATTCATGGCAAGGTCACCGCTGACCAATTATTGGAAAAGGTTCCCGAACGTGTTCGAACTGCTCTGAAGGAAAGCGATAGCATCGTGCGCTACGGAGGCGATGAATTTGTGCTGATTATCGGTGGTGTTTCCAGTCATGCTGCTGCCACAGACATTATTAACAAAGTGCTTTCAGCCATATCACTCCCCTTTATCATTAATGATGTGCCGATGATGATTACAGCTTCAGTAGGCTATACGCTCTATCCCGAAGATAAAGGCAGTCTGGACACATTAATCCGCCATGCTGACCAATGTATGTATAAAGCCAAGCTGGATGGCAAATCTACCGTGGTTGCCTACGATCCAGGTGAAGAGGTCCAGATTACCGAGCGTAACCAGCAGCTGCGAGAAATTGCGACGGCAATAAGTGAAGATCAGTTTGTTTTGTTTTATCAGCCCAAGGTGACGCTGAGTACCGGGCATATCTTTGGCTTTGAAGCCTTGATTCGCTGGCAGCATCCCAAACGTGGTCTGCTGTCACCCGATAAATTTATTGATCAGGTTTACGATACTGAATTGGAAGTCAGTCTTGGCCAGTGGGTTATTCGTCAGGCATTAAAACAGCTCGCAGCCTGGCAACAGGACGGTCATAACTATCAGCTGAGTATCAATCTCACCGCATATCACTTATCGACAGCAGATTTTTTTGACTGGCTGCAATATCAGATTCAGCATTATCCTGGCCTGGACACCAGTCGTTTCCAGATTGAAATACTGGAAAGTAATCGGTTAAGCGATTTGAGCCTTATCAGTAATGTGGTCGAATTCTGTAAATCAGAGTTCGGCATTACTACGGCATTGGATGACTTTGGTACCGGCTATTCATCGTTGACCCATATCCGGGTTTTACCGGTGGATGTTGTCAAAGTAGATCAGACATTTGTCAGACGAATGTTAAGTGAGCCTGAGGATTGTAAGATTGTAGAAGGTGTCATTGCGTTGGCACAGTCATTCAATATTCAGGTTATTGCCGAAGGCGTTGAATCTATTGCCCATGGTGAAGTGTTATTGGCAATGGGCTGTAATCAAGCACAGGGCTACGCGTTAGCCAAGCCTTTGCCGATTGATCAACTGATGAAGTTTTTAAGCTCATATCAGCCCTTCAGGCAATGGTGTTCACAATCGGGTCTATTGAAAAACCATAAGCAGGCACGACTCAGTCTGTTTTATTTTTATCTTAAATACTGGTTGCATCAACTTCAGGAAAGACTTTTTGCTGAGCCTGAGATTAAAACCGAGTGGCCGATAACCCAATTATCCGATACTCATTGCGGAATCTGGCTTGAAAAGGCCCGATACCATCATTATCTGGACAATGCCACGCTTGACCAGATCAGCCAATTTCATCATTACATCTTTCAATCTGGAAATGATTTACTGGCCAGTTATCTAGCAGGGGACGTGCATGCCAGCCGGGCAGGATTTAATGCCCAGGAAACCACGTTCCAAACCACACTTTATGAATTACATGTGCTAATCAAACGAATGTCTGAATAAGAATTCCGTTTTAACTTGTTGACAGTTGCCGCAGTTATTGAAATGATATGATATATCATAATTTATGGGATAACTGAAAATGAAAGATGATTTGGCCGTGGCCTGTTCAGGTGCATGCATGATCCATTGCTTAGTAACACCGATAGTCATTGGATTTGGCACAGCGGGACTGTTAGGGGATTGGTTTACTTCTGAATGGGTGCATAAGGTAATGCTCGTTCCGGTGATCCTGCTGGCGATTCTGAGTTTACCGGGAGCTTATCGCAGACATAAAAATCATTGGCCTTTATTACTCGGTGGAATTGGACTTTCCACCATGGTTTCAGCATTAATCGGTCCGGAATCTCTGGAGACATGGATCACATTGAGTGGCGGACTGCTGTTGATTACCGCCCATCTCTGGAACCGAAATCTGTCACTTCGACTTCTTCCTGTTACGAGGGAAATGTAAATGGATAAACAGGATTTATTAAATGAACAAGGAGAAGGGCTTTATGAACACAAATCTAGATAAACGCCTGCCAGTTACTGTGTTATCAGGTTTTTTGGGAGCCGGTAAAACCACCGTATTGAATCATATTTTAAATAATCGCGAAGGTCGAAAAGTGGCAGTTATTGTCAATGATATGAGTGAAATCAATATCGATGCTCAACAAATTCAGCAGGATGTGCAGCTTAATCGCGCCGAAGAAAAGCTGGTGGAAATGAGCAATGGCTGCATCTGCTGCACCTTGCGGGAAGATCTGTTGATTGAGGTCCGTCAGCTGGCAGCAGAGCAACGCTTCGATTATCTGGTCATTGAATCAACCGGTATTTCCGAACCTTTGCCAGTGGCTGAGACGTTTACCTTTGCTGATGAAGAGGGAGAAAGTCTGTCACAGATTGCTCGCCTCGATACCATGGTAACGGTGGTGGATGCAGTGAATTTTCTGCGTGATTTTAATGAAGCCAGACAACTGCAGGAAACTGGTGAAAACCTTGGTGAAGATGATCTGCGAAGTGTGGCCGATTTGCTGGTGGATCAGGTTGAGTTTTGTGATGTCATTTTGATCAGTAAAACCGATTTATGTACCGCTGAACAATTAACTGAACTGACTGGCATTTTGAAAAGCCTCAATACCGAAGCAGAGATAATTTCGATAGAAAATGGCCAGATCCCATTGGATAAAGTATTGGGGACGCAGAAGTTCAGTTTTGAAAAAGCCGAACAGGCAGCTGGATGGCTGAAAGAAATGCGGGGCGAACATATCCCTGAGACTGAAGAGTATGGCATTAACAGTTTTACCTACGTCGCCCGTCGACCTTTTCATCCACAGAAGTTTTTTGAGTTTCTGCATCAGGATTGGCCCTGTGGCAAGTTGATTCGCTCCAAAGGCTATTTCTGGTTAGCCAGCCGCCCCCAGTTTGCCGGGCAGTGGAATCAGGCGGGTGGTATTGCCCGCTATGGTTTTGCCGGAATGTTCTGGAAAGCTATCCCTGAAAATCGCTGGCCACAGGATGAGGAGAGTCTGCAAACCATAAAAGAAAACTGGCAGGAACCCTTTGGTGATATGCGTCAGGAGCTGGTGTTTATTGGTCAGAACTTAAATGCTGAAATGGTGACAGCAGAACTGGATGCCTGTTTATTAAATGACAGTGAATTATTGGCCGGGAAGCAGCTCTGGGAAACATTGCCCGATCCTTTTCCAGCCTGGGAGGCAGCTTAAAATGAATCAGAGTGCTATTGCCCTCAATCCAGTATTTGAGCATGTGCAAAAAGCAGATTTAGCTTTAGTGATGACCTCAATTTATCAACCGCATATCAATCTGGTTATCTGGCAGCGACAGTTGCAAAAGACACTGCAGGACTATATTGATGCATTAACGCAAGGACTCAATGCGTTACAATTACGCACAATAATTGCTCCGGCTGAAGTCAGTGCGTGGCTTGGTGGATTATTACCAGAGGATCCTCAACGACATTTATTTATTGAGGATGTCAGTCAGTTAGTGGAAATGTATGCAGATCTGTTCGATTTAAACGTTGTAGGCTTGTGCCTCAGCCTGATAAACGAGACTATGTGCCCCAGATTTCATACTGATCATTTAGCTTGTCGTTTGGTAACAACCTATCACGGAAAGGGCAGTGAATGGTTGCAAGAAGACAATGTCGATCGTTCAAAACTGGGTGCTGGTGCTAATGGATTACCTGATCATTTGTCAGGAATATATCGACATCATCAGTATATTCAACAACTGCAGCAAGGAGAGGTTGGATTGTTCAAGGGTGATGGCTGGATTAATAGTCAGGTGAATGGCATTGTGCATCGTTCGCCTCATATCAATAAGACTGATAAAAGGTTATTGCTAACCCTGGATTTTGCCGAGTGAGTAGGAGACTGTTGGACATGCGAGTTGCAGTATATTTAGTCACCCTGTTTTGTGGCGTGCACCTGAGCGCTATTGTCTATGCTCAGGACAAACATCATGATCATGATGCAGATCATCGTCATCATGGTGCCCATGTGCATGGAATGGCCACACTGGATTTAGTGATGGATGATCACGTATTGATGATGCATTTAAAGTCACCATTAATGAATTTTCTAGGTTTTGAACACCAGCCGGAAACAGAACAGCAAGAAGCCATTTATCAGGATATGCTGCAACAGCTTGAAATGCTTGCTACCCTTATAGAAGTTAAGGGATCGAGCTGTAAAGCTGAATCAATCGAAGTCGAAGAACCTTTTGCTGACTCTGACGAAGCAGGACACGCTGACGTAGATGTCAGCTATTTTTTACGCTGTGAAAAACCTGAAAATATTACCGAATTGAAAATCAATTTATTTGATGTTTATAGTAATCTGGAAACTATGCAAGTGCAGATGGTTTTACCGACCGGCCAGCAGCAATTAAAACTTAATCAACAACGAACCTCTATCCGGATCCAGTAATGGCGAAAGTCGATACTCATAAAGTAATGCAACAAGCTGAACGAAGTTGTGCTGATCATGGTGTGCGGTTAACCAGCAAACGCAAACATATTCTCGAAGTGTTGTTAAATGCACAGGCCCCACGTTCAGCCTATGAAATTGCTGAGCTATATCGTCAGAAAACCGAGGAAAATATTCCAGTCATGTCGGTCTATCGAATGCTGGATTTTCTAATGCAGAACAGTCTGGTGCATAAACTGGCCTCCAATAATAAATTTATTGCCTGTGCTCATATCGCCTGCTCGCATTCACACCAGACACCACAGTTTTTGATTTGTGACAACTGTCAGCAAGTAAGAGAAATAGGAGTGGATAAGCAACTGATTCATGCACTCGAAGAGAGTATTGAACATAATCATTTTCAACTAAACAGTCCGCAACTTGAACTACATGGATTATGTGAAACTTGCCAGCAAGAAAGTTAACTCTTTTTTTGGCTTAATAATGATGTGATATATCGTATTTTTATAATATTTTGCATCTTTTGTGATATTTAAATCCAGGAGAAATCATGCTGGAAGTGAACCAGTTAACCAAATCATTTGGTAATCGAATTGCCGTTGATCATCTCGACTTTAAAATCGCTTCTGGCGAAGTTTTATGTTTATTGGGTGCAAATGGCGCAGGAAAAACTACCACCTTAAATATGTTGTTAGGCTTTACCTCACCAACCAGTGGCAGCGCCACTTTAGAAGGTCAGGACCTCTATCAGCAGTCATCGTCTTGTCGACAAAAAATCATGTATGTGCCCGAAAACGTCAATCTATATCCCCGGTTTGATGCAATTGAAAATATTCACTATCTGGCGGTATTGGCCAAAATGAAATTAACCGATCAGCAAATCCATGAAGCGTTAATCAGTGCAGGGCTTAAACAGGCAGACTTTTCCAAGCAGTTAGCTGAATACTCCAAAGGCATGCGACAGAAAGTAGCCATTGCATTTGCTTTGTTAAAGCATGCCCGTTTGATTTTGATGGATGAGCCGACTTCTGGTCTGGATCCGGTTGCCACTCAGGATTTTATTCAAGTAGTGAATACGATTAAATCTCGCGGAGCAGCAGTGTTGATCGTCACACATGATCTTTTATGTGCCCATCAACTGGCTGACCGGATTGGCATTATGAAACAAGGCCATTTAACCGATCTCATTACCACGCAATCGTTAACACTGGATCAGGTAACGCAACGTTACTTTGATCAGTTTGCTGCATAAAAAAACAAAAGGACTTTACCGTGAAAAAAACTTTTATCAGCAGCCTGATTGTGTCTGCTCTGCCGTTATCTGTTGTTATTGCCGAGACCGATAATGAACCCGCTGCTCGTATTGATCCCCTGGTGGTGTTGGGTACGCGTCCGGATTATGCCGATGAAAATCTGGCCGGTTCACAGGATATTATCTCGCGTGAGGAGTTATCCATCAGTCACGTGAACAATACCATGGAGCTGTTTACCAAAATTCCCGGTGTTTATTTTGCCCGCTACAATCAGGGCATCATTAATACTGATATTGGTATTCGCGGTTTTGCTGCTGAGGGAAGTACTCCTCATGCCAAGCTGTTAATCGATGGCATTCCATCTAATCTGCACAATGGTTACAGCGAGATGGATCAACTGTTTCCAGGCAACATTGACACTATTCAGGTTTACAAGGGTAATAGTGATCCACGCTACGGCACATTTAATGTGGCGGGTAACTACCATATTGCTACCCGTTCAGATATTGGCCGTGACGTTGAAGTAACCCTCGGTAGTTATAACGCACGTGAGATTCAGGGTTATTGGGGAGAACAGACCGGCGCATTGCAACACAGCTATTTTGCTGGTTACCGCGAGTCAGAAGGCTATCGGGATAATTACGATATCGATAAATACAGTGTCGGTGGCCGCTGGTTTTATGACTTATCAGACGATACCTCACTCGGTTTTATTGCACGAATGGCCGAGTATGATGCTGATGCACCGGGATATCTCACCCAAGAAGAAGCACGCAAACATCCGACTCGCTCTGCAGCGTATGCAAGACAAGATGGTGGTGATAAGGAAACTCAATCTTACAGCCTGCATTTTGATACCGCATTACGTGATGATCTGACCTGGTCAGCCAAAGCGTATTACAACTATTACGAACGTGAGCGCTGGGTGAGGTTTAGTGAAGCTGGTTCATTGGGCAATCGTTATGATGAGCAGGATCATTATGGTTTTATCTCGACCTTGTCCTGGGATATTAATGAGCAGTGGGTATTAAACTGGGGGCTGGACATCGAACGCCAGGATGTATTGGAGCAGCGCTTTGGCACAATTGGCAATATGCGGCAACGTGATACCAGTAATGTGTCGCGTAACTTTGATTATGATTTTGTCAGCAAAGGCACCTATCTGCAGGTATCTCACACACCGAATAAGTTTATCGCCTGGAATGCCGCCATCCGTGCTGATCGAATTGATGGAGATTTTAAACAGCGTAACGCAGCCGATGAGGTGATCAGTAATCAGGATAGTTATGACTATGGCACCATTGTGCAGCCTAAATTTAATCTGTTCCTCTACCCAACTGATCAAGTGACTTTGTTTGCCAATGCAGGACGCAGTTTCCAGCACCCGGTCAGCAGTAGTGCCTATACCGATGGTGACCGTTCTGCACGTGATGTTTCAATCAATGATGGCTGGGAACTGGGGGTGAAATGGATGCCAACCTATAGCCTAGAATTTCGCTTGTCCTATTGGGAACAGAAAGCCAAAGACGAGTTTGTTTTGGTTGATGGCGTGGCTCGAAATGTGGGTGAAACGCTGCGTCAGGGCGCGGATTTTGGCATGAGTTGGATGGCAACTGACAAACTGACTCTTTGGGGTAACTTCAGCACTGTGGATTCAGAGATTCAAAGTCCCGGAGCTGACAAAGGAAATGAATTACGCAGTATTCCTTCCTATACCGCTTCAACGGGTGTTAGTTATCTGTTTACTCCGGCGCTGACTGGACGTTTACATTACGATGCTCAGGGGGCGTCTTATATTAACGAAGCAAATGCTGGCGGCAAGTTTGGTCAATATAATCTGGTCAATGCCAGTCTTGATTACGAGACAAGCTGGGGCAATATCAACTTTCAGGTTAATAGCCTGTTCAATGAATATTACGAATACGTATATGACTTTGGGAATGCAGGCGATCCGGTTGACACCATCCATTCACCTGGTGATGGCGTTAATGCCAGTGTTTCAGTGGCTTATAAGTTCTAATCATGATGCAGACTATTATTGAAATTGCTCGTCATGAGTTGATCACCCAGTGGCGCAGCCAGACTCTGAAAGTCCTGTTGCCGTTGTTAGTAATATTAACGGCATTAATTGCATTTTCTCATTGGCAACAGCAGCAGGATTTTATTGAAGCCCAGACTCTCTGGCAGCAGCAGAATGATGCTAACTGGGATGCTCAGCCAGATCGGCATCCGCATCGGGCAGCGCATTACGGCACCATGGTGTTTCGCATCATTTCTCCCCTGAGTTTTATTGATAGCGGAGTGAATCCGTTTGTCGGAAATGCGTTATTTCTGGAAGCACATAGGCAAAACAGCAGCAGCTTTAAACAATATGTCAGCAGTACGGCCTATATGGGGCTGGGCTATCTGTCAGGTGCGACGGTCATACTGGTGATCTGGCCTTTGGTATTGATTGCTTTGGCATTTAATAGTGTCAGTGGTGAGCGTGTACAGGGCACTTTGCGCCAATTGGTCTCACAAGGTATTAGCGTCAAACAGTTGTTATTCGGCAAAACGTTGGCATTCAGCCTGATATCGCTGGTATTTCTATTAGTGATATTTGTTATTGCAACTGGCTTTATGCTGCAAACGCCAGTACATGGCAGTGATGTATTACGAATGTGCGCTATGTTTGTTTTGTATTTGTTTTACTGCCTGTTATGGACCTTCACAGTGGTGCTGTTCTCCAACTGGTGTCGTACCAATCAACAAAGCTTGTCTGCATTGCTGTTGTTCTGGCTGCTGACAGTGATTGTGATGCCTAAAATGGCTTACAGTCTGGCTGATATGCAATATCCAATACCTGATCGGGCGGTGTTTGATATTCAGACAGCGCAGGAAATTGCCAAAGTTGGTAATTCACATGACCCCGATGATCCTTACTATAACGAGTTTCGTGAGCAGGTATTGGCAGAATACGGCGTTTCACGAGTTGAAGATTTACCAGTGAATTGGCGCGGCGTGTTGATGCAGGAGGGCGAGCGAATTACCAGCGAGGTGTTTACCCAGCAATATGCAAAGTTGATGCAAATCGCTGAACAGCAAAATCAATTGGTCAGCAAGGTGGCGTGGTTTTCACCTTATTTATTAGCCAATAAATTGTCGTCCATTTTCGCGGCGACCAACGCGGATAGTTTTTTGCATTATGAAAACGCTGCTGAGCAATTTCGCTTTAATTTCATCAAGCAGCTGAATCAGATGCATGCAGAACAAATCGACCATGCCCATGACCGTGAACAAAAAGTCTCGAATGAGCATTTGGCAAATCTGCAGCAATTTGATTATCAATCTCCTACCTTGCAGGCCGAACTGAATCTGATTTACCCGCCTTTATTAATATTATTGGGGTGGTTAATCATCGGTGTGTTGTTACTTTCCTGTAGTCGGAACGAGGTTTGATTAGGTGAGATTTATTCAATTTGAATTACGCTTGTTATGGCAGAACAAGCTCTTTAAATGGCTGATGGCAGCTTATCTTCTAGCAGCTTTATTAGCCATTATCTGGGGCCAGATGGGACTGCAACGTGAATATCAACAGCGGGCTATCAGCGAAGCAAATTACCAAGCCGAATTGGCAGACTATAAGAAGGATGCTCAGTTAGCTCCATACGACTCGGGTTATATGAGTTATTACCAGTTTCATCCTGTCTGGCAAAAACCTTCTGCCTGGTCGGCATTGATTCAAGGTGAGCGCAGTGAAGCGGCCACCCACACAAGGGTTCGTTTATTAGGTTTGCAAAGCCAATTGAGCAATACGGCGACGGGCAATATTGCCGCTATGCCCATCGGTAAGCTGGACTTGAGTTTTATCTGGATTTACCTGATGCCGTTATTGATTGCGGCATTAAGTTTAAATCTGCTGGCAGAAGAGAAGGCCAGCGGACGCTGGTCGTTATTGGCCTCCCAAGTGGCTAATAGCGGATTATTATTAACTAAAAAAATGCTCATTGCAGCAGGCTTACTGGCGATGGTGAACGTACTGATTCTATTGGCGGCTGTTGTGCTGACAGATATCAGATTCGATGGATTATGGTGGCAGATTGCAGCCATATTATTGGCATATCAACTCTGCTGGTTTGTGATCACAGGCTGGATTATCAGTTTGCAACGTAGCGCCATTTTTAACAGTTTATTATTTATCAGTCTGTGGATTGTGTTTGCTTTTGTGCTGCCAGGATTGGCTTATCTGTATCAAACGCAACAACAGCAACCGGCTGAGCATGTGTCAATGGTGTTTGATCAACGTGAATACATGCATGATAGTTGGGATAGGGATAAGCAGGCAGATTTTGATGTTTATTTGCAGGACTATCCTCAGTGGCATACTACAGAGTCGACCTTACAAAAGCCTTTCGACTGGCGCTGGTATTACGCGATGCAACATATGAGCGATGTGATTGTAGCGGATGCAGTGAATCAATTTCGTGATAGCCGGATACATTCCCACCGGTTCGGAGAAACTTTTGCCTGGCTATCCCCGGTGATGCGAGTGCAATACAGTATGAATCGACTCGCTGATACCGATATGCTGGCAAGTCAGTCTTTTCTGGATCAGGTTGCTGACTATCAACAGCAGTTACGCGATTATTTCTTTCAATTCTATTTTTTTGACCAGCCGTTCACTGCGGCAGATTTCACTAAAATTCCAGTATTTGACTATCGACCAATTGTTCCTAACAACGCGCTTATAACTCTGATTAATTTAGTGATCGTCGGGTTATTTTTTATTGGGTTAATTTTGCTACAAACTCGCCGAAATCGTGGTTGAACAAACTTTCAGGCTTTTTCAAAAAGCGATACCGACTAATGTGATTACCGGTTTTCTCGGCGTTGGTAAAACCACGGCGATCCAGCAGCTACTAAAGACCAAACCGCCAGGTGAACGTTGGGCAGTATTGATTAATGAATTTGGCAAAGTGGGTATTGATAGCCAGCTGCTGCAAACCGATGACCATTCTCTAGGTGAGGTCACGATTCGCGAAGTACCCGGAGGCTGTATGTGTTGTGCTGCGGGGTTGCCGATGAAGGTGGCACTCAATCAGCTTATAGGCAAAGCCAAACCCGACAGGTTATTGATTGAACCTAGTGGGTTAGGGCATCCGGAAGAAGTGATCGCCGTGCTGTCAGGTGAATTTTATCAATCGATCATTGATTTACGTGCCACGCTGACATTGGTTGATGCACGTCATATGGCTGATGCGAAATATCGCGAACATGAGACTTTTCAGCAGCAGTTACAGATCGCCGATCTGATCGTGGCGAACAAGTCAGATATGTATGGGCAGAGCGAAATTGCTGCGTTAAAAGCTTACCTGAATGAAATGCATCTTCAGGAGCTACCTTTACAAATCACTCAGGACGCAAAAATTAATACTGAATGGTTAAAGCCAAACGCTAAATTTAATCAGGCGGTCTGGCAAGAGCAGCCTGCGGTTTTTGATCTGAAGAATGAAACTCAACCTATTCCCGACTGTGGTTACTTGGCGTTAGGACAACAGTTGAGTGGCTGGTATAGCTATGGCTGGCGGTTCAAATCAACATTCTATTTTGATTACCAACCGCTGATAGCGTGGTTGGAGCAATTTAAACAGATTCGGTTTAAAGCCGTTTTTCGAACCAGCGAAGGCTTTGTTGCTATCAATCAAGCTGATGACAACTTGACGATTGATGGACTAGCCAGTCAGGCAGCAGAAAGCCGTATTGAGTTCATTACCGATAAGCCACTTGATGCAAAAAAAATGGAAAGCCAATTATTACAGATGTGTGGGATAAATCATGTTAACCCGTCTTAAAAACGCTCGAGTATATGACCCGGTACAAAAACTGGATGGTGAACTCATGGAGCTGTGGATCCGAGATGATCGAATCGTTGATCCGAGTCAGATCACAGATAGAGAGTCGGCCATCACCCATGATTTGGACGGTGCCATTACCATGGCGGGCGGTGTGGATATTCATAGTCATATTGCAGGTGGTAACGTAAATACCGCACGTTTATTAATGCCCGATCAACATCGAAATCATCTACAAAGACAGGAAAATCTGCCGTTTTATAATGCTCGCTGGTCGAGTTTTGAAACCGGTTATCGCTACACCGAAATGGGGTACAGCATGGTGGTTGAACCGGCAATGTTGCCAGTGAATGCGCCGCAGGTACATCGAGAAATGGCGGATATCCCGATCATTGATACGGCTGCGCTGGCGATTCTGGGCAGTGATGATTTGCTGGTATCCATGTTGCGCAGTGGTGCTTCGCAAGATCAGATTAATGACTATGTCAGCTGGACCATTAACACTACCCAGGCATTAGGTTTGAAAGTGATTAATGCCGGTGGTTCGCAGGCGTTTAAAGCAGGGGTTGAACAGTTTGGTCTGGATGATGAAGTGCCGGTTTATGGCATCAGCTCCCGCCGCTTATTAACCTCATTGCAGACTGCTGTGCATCAGCTGGGTATACCACATCCGGTACATGTGCATTGTAATAATCTGGGTGTTCCCGGTAATGTACAAACCGCCATTGCTACCATGGAGGCTGCCCAGGGCTTACCGATGCATCTGGCGCATGTGCAGTTTTATGGTTATGGCGCAGAGGGTAATCGTGGTTTTTCTTCAGCCGCAGCCCAGCTAATGGAAGCGTTTAATCGACATCCCAATATTACTATGGATGTCGGGCAGGTGTTATTTGGGCAGACGGTGACAATGTCTGGCGATATCATTGCTCAGTTCTCCCGTCGAGGCGATGCCAGCCCGCACAAATGGGTGATGTGGCATGCCGAAGATGAGGGTAGTGGCGGTATCGTGCCTTATCAATATAAAAAGGCAAGTTTTGTTAATGGTTTGCAATGGGCCATTGGTCTGGAGATTTTTCTGTTATCCGGCGATCCCTGGCGTTTGTTTTTCACCACCGATCATCCCAATGGCGCACCGTTTACCCGTTATCCGGATTTACTGCATTTATTGATGGACTATGATTTTCGCATGGCCTGTCTGGCAGAACTGGATCCGGAGATCATGGAGTTGACCCTGCTCAAAGATCTGAAACAGGAATTCAGCTTATACGATATTGCCATTATGACGCGGGCGGCCCCGGCAAAATTACTGGGATTGAATGACCGTGGACACCTTCAACCTGGGGCTTTGGCCGATATTGCGGTTTATCATGAGCAAGATGATAAAGCCGCGATGTTCAGGAAGGCGCAATGGGTATTCAAAAACGGTCAGCTGATTATTGAACGCGGAGAGTTTGTGAAGCGTCAGTTTGGCCAAACCATGACCGTTAAACCACATTTTGATCGGCAGATTGAAACCACAGTAAAAGACTACTTTGATCGGTTTTATTCGATGAAATTATCCAACTATGGGGTACAAGACGATTTGTTATTTGATCAGCCCGAGCGTTTTTCTGCGATTAACTTATAAAGCACTATTCTTCATAAAGCTCAATATTATCGGCATTCATGGAATAAGCAGAAACCGCTACCTCATTTTCGGTGATTGTAGTGGCCAGCGTGCCCTCGACCCAATAGGGATCATAAAGATTCTGTTGAGCAACGCCTTCTTTGGAGGTCACATAAATAATCTGATTCGGCGGTGGTGGGGGATAATGGATACAGGCGCCAAAAAAAGGCACCAGAAAGAACTCGGTCACCAGCTGTTGTTCATTCATTTCGACGGGAACGATAAAACCAGGTAGGCGGATGGGGCGTTGATCGTATTCAGGCTTGACCTTGGCTGAAGTCAAAGCTTGTTGATAACGGTCATCGGCAGAATTTTCCAAGGCTCCTAGCAATTGACTGCTGATTTGGTCTTCCATCGAACCATCTTCAATCTCATCTAGATATTCTGGTGGATTCATCAATGCCTCCAAATCATCATCCGGCATCAGATCCACCCAATCGATAGACTCATATTTACTGTCAGCGAATAACGGTTGAGCAAATGCCAAACCAGTTAATACCAGAAGAGAAAGCCAGAACTTTGCAGGTTTCAGTGAGGTCATGGAAAATCCGAGAGGTTAAAAGTCGAGCAAAAATGCTATGTTATAACAATTAGCATCCTTGCCAAAATTATCAATCATTCAATCCGGTAAACGTATGACCAATCGTCCCGCAATCCAAATCGAAAACTGCCAATTTCGTTATCAACCAGATTCAGACAAAGCTTTATTACATATTGCTCACTGGCAAATAGAAAAAGGTGAAACGGTATTTGTTTATGGACCTTCAGGTTCGGGAAAATCGACCTTATTAAATCTCTTGGCCGGAATTTTAATACCACAACAAGGCAATATTACGCTTGATGATGTGACACTCAATCAACTGAATCACCGCAAACGCGATGCATTTCGAGCACAACATATTGGCATGGTGTTTCAACGATTTAATCTCATTCCATATTTAACTGTAGCTGACAATATCAAATTAGCCAGCCACTTTTCTAAGCTGGATAAACAACATCTGCAACAACGTACTCTGGAATTGATGAAGGCTTTGCAATTGGAGGTGGCGTTACTGGAGCGACCAGCCTCCCAATTGAGTGTTGGTCAACAGCAACGGGTAGCGATTGTTCGTGCTTTGGTTAATCAACCTGAGTTATTAATCGTCGATGAGCCCACCTCAGCCTTAGATAGTGATGCACGCGATAGTTTTGTTGATTTGTTACTGGGCCAGGTCCAAGCAGCAAAGGTCACGCTAATCTTTGTTAGTCATGATCGCAGCTTGGCACAGCATTTTTCCAGACAGCTGGATATACAGTCGTTTGTGGTCGCAGGAGAGAAACATGCTGTTTAAACTGGCCTGGAAAAGTCTGCTGGCAAGACGTGTTAGCGTGTTACTGACTATATTGATGATGACGGTGAGTATTTTTGTTCTGCTCAGTGTTGAAACCATCCGTTATCAGGCCAAAGACAGTTTTACCAAAACCGTTTCGGGGGTGGATTTAATCGTTGGTGCACGAACCGGACAGGTCAATCTTTTACTATATTCAGTCTTTCATATCGGTGTACCAACCAATAATATTTCCTGGCAGAGTTATCAGGAAATTGCTTCCCAACCTGCTGTTGCCTGGACCATTCCAATTTCTTTAGGTGATTCACATAAAGGATATCGGGTCATTGGAACCAGCACCGACTTTTTCGAGTTTTTTCGCTTTGGTAATAAACAGCCACTCGAATTTCAACAAGGGAAAGCATTTGATGATCATTTTGATGCAGTAATTGGTTCAGAAGTCGCCAAGCAACTTGGATATCAAGTCGATGATGCTATCGTGCTTTCTCATGGAATTGCCAATACCAGTTTTAGCAATCATGATGATAATCCATTCAAAATCACGGGTATTCTGGCGCCAACAGGAACGCCGGTAGATCAATCTGTCTATGTCAGTTTGCAAGGTATTGAAGCCATTCATGCCAACTGGCAGGGAGGGGTGCAAATACCAGGTAGAGCTACGCCAAATGTTAAAGATCTGCAGCCGCAAGCCATAACGGCATTTATGCTGGGACTGAATTCGCGGATACAGACCTTTAATTTACAGCGGCAGATCAATGAATATCAGCAGGAACCCTTACAGGCTATTCTGCCTGGCGCCACATTGATGTCATTGTGGTCAATGTTGAGCAGTGTGGAACAGCTATTGTTATTAATTGCTTCACTGGTGCTGTTAGGTGCGCTGATTGGGATGGCCAATATGCTATTGGTTTCAATGCGTGAACGGCGCCATGAATTATCCGTTCTCCGAGCATTGGGTTATCGGCCAAGCTTCTTGTTTGCATTGCTACAGATTGAAGCGTTATTAATCAGTTTGGCTGCGGCATTCACCGCCTTTATCAGTTTACAACTAAGTATGTATGTATTGAAAGATTGGTTATTGCAGGAATATGGGATTTTGCTTACCCGATTATCCATCATTAATGAGTTTATGTTTATGTTGCCGATGGTGCTTATCGCCAGTTTTGTGGTCGCTTTAATTCCGGCTATCACCGCTTATCGACAGGGGCTACATCAGCAATTAAATCTGTAGCTTAAATACGTTGTAGCTTTGGAAGATGCTGTTTCAGATGTGATTTAATATCTTCCACACTAGCTGAAAAAACCAGTGCATAAATCTCGCGTTGCATGGTGTCGGTAATAAACGGGTAAATTTCATAGCCTTCAGCATAAAGTTCAGCGCGGGCGCGACATACTTTACGAATTCCCTCAGCAAATGATTGATTCTCTACAGCAGGTAAATTGGTTTCCCCCAATGTCCATTGCTGCTCTGTCCAATGCTGAAAACACCAGTCAGTTAACTGAATCACCGGATCGACTCTGTCCTGCTCAACTTTGTCAATTTGCTCACCGCAGCCAATCAGGCAGAACAGACCGAGTAGCAAAAAATGTTGACGCATATCTAACCCCTCCAGCGTTATTTCGCTATCAATATTGCCTGTTTTGTTTTCAAATACCAACTATTAGGGCTTGTTTATCTTTCATCTCCACCACTGCTGGGACTATTTGTGTGTCCGGCAAGGCGGAAAGCACGCCGTGTAGCTTTCCTACATAAGTGATTGACAAATGAGTCTGGAACTCATTTGAACAGCTTAGCTGGCCGCGTAGCGGTGAAATACAGGGATGTATTTCATACAACGCTGGCGGGCGCAAAAATAGTCCCAGCCCTTCGGGTTGTGACTGTAAAAGTGCCACTCGGCGTGGCCTACATGGATATAGGTCAGGGGCGTGAGCAGGATGCGGAAGCTTTGCTCGTCACTTATTTAGAACAACTACAAAAACGCCGGGAGCGTTTTTGAGCGTAAGCCCCAATGGGGTGAGATACATGGATGTATCTAACAAAAGGCGCTCCTCGTGCCTTGATTGACGCTTTTTCAGTTCACAACAGAGGCGGAGATGAAAGATAAACAAGCCCTAGGAAAAAATGACAAAAAACGCTTACAGCGTCATTATTAAACTGTAGCTATCAGAATTTAGGTTTGAAATGGATAGATTTTCAACGATTGGCATCATTCTGTTATTGATTCTGGCAATTGTCGGTGGATATATGACAGGCCTCTTTGCCGGCTATCTGTTTGACTTGGGAAAACGCCGTCTGGGAAAAACGCTAACGGTTTTGCTCAATTTAGTGTTTTATGTGGTGCCGCTCTGGGCTTTATTGGGTATAGCCTCTGAAGATGGCCTGCTGTTTTTTTATCTGTTACTACTGGTTTTTTATTATCTGGGTATTCGTGATTCAAAGCACCCAGCTGTAAAAGACGATAAACCGGATAAAAACTATGAACCTTATGATTAGGGTTGTTTATCCTTGTCTTATTTCTTGCCTTTTTCTTCTGAGGCTATGACAATCAAATAGAGTCATTTTTTGTATAGAGATGCTTTCAAGGTAAATTATTTCTTGAAAGGGGGAGGCAGGGTGAAAACAACGATTTTTCCCGGCACTATCAATGGTCTGTTGAATCTGCTGTTGACCACCTCGCTCTATTATTTATTTGTCCGACTGGGTCTTACCTGGTTTTCCTTTCCCCCTGGCAATATCAATTTATTGTCGCTTTCATCCGGTATCGGGCTGGTAATGTGCCTTTTGTGGGGAGTGCGTGCGTTTCCGTTTATTGTAATGGCAACATTTGCAGCCCATTTTCCACTCATAGTAGAAAACACGTTTCACCACAACTCGCTGTATATTATTGTCGCTTCATTGATCATGGGTGGGGAGAGTGTTTTTGGAATGTTGCTTATGCGTCGATTTCTGCCCTACGGCGTAAGCAGACCCCATCATTTACTTAAATTTCTGTTGTTACTTTGTGGCCTTGTTCCGGCGTTATCAGCGTTATTGATAGGCACCAATCTGCTGTTAAATGGATATATTGAAGCTGAAAAGTTTATAGACCTTTATATTACTCTGCTAATTGCCCATGCCTTGGGGATACTGCTGATTTATCAGGTCTTTACAGGGTTTGCACATAGCCCGGCGGTGCAGCTAAGCGAATTAAATAAGCTGTGGTCAGGGGCAGCGATAATCGGATTAATCGTAATATTGGCTGCTACCGTTTATGGGCCATTAATATTTTTGCTGTTACCAGTTATGGTGATGATGGCTATTTATTTGAAACTGGTTTTTATCAACTTGTTCAGTAGCCTGTGCTTTGTGATTGTTATCAGCATTATGGCTTTTGATAACAGTGTGTTTTTAACAAATAATTATCAATTTACTTTGACCGGTTTGATTGCTTACATATTTTCCAGTGCATTGGCTGTATTTGTTATCGCTATACAACAAAACCAAATTAATCTGACGATGGCTTCACGTCAGGCCTGGAAAAAAGCGGCTGAGCGTGATCCGTTAACTTGCCTGTCAAACCGGCGTGCCTTTATGCCCCGATTGAAAACTGAACATGCCAGAGCCGTGCGTACAGGGAGAAGCTATTGTCTCGTTATCTGGGATATTGATGATTTCAAATTAATTAATGATACCTATGGTCATGATTATGGGGATGTCGTTTTAAAGAAACTGGCTGACATTCTGCGTGACAACTGTCGTGATATTGACTTCCCCGCTCGGATCGGCGGCGAGGAGTTTGCGGTCATTCTTCCAGAGTGCAGCAGTGAGGAGGGTGAGTTGGCGCTGGAGCGCTTTCGCAGTGAGGTGGAATCTACCCGATTTATAGCGCCAGATGGAAAATTATTACAGATAACTATCAGTATTGGTATCGCAAGCTTCAAAAGGTCGTATAAGTCTGAAATGGCTTTAATGTCGGATGCGGATAAGGCATTGTATCAAGCTAAATCACAAGGAAAGAATCAAATACATGTATTTTGATATACGGCCCGATAGACAACGGAGTTATTCTTGAAAACGATATTCCATCGAACACAGATTATTGCTGTACTGCTAATGCTTTTGTGTTTGATTCTGGCGCTGATACCTTTTGAGTCAAATGCGGGGGCTCAATTAGGCCATATGCTCAGGATCACACTTACCGTCTATGCGATTGCCCGGGGATTAAATGCGGTTATTTCAGCGGCACAAGGCACTGAATTATCGATCGAACCAATGGGGGTGGGTCTGACATTGACTCCTGGCGAAATTCTGGACCCCCTGAATGATTTGATCGAGCAGTTTTCAAGCGTTTTATTAGTGGCTTCTGCATCGCTGGGCATTCAGAAAATCCTGTTAGCAGTTGGTGATATTGACATTTTGCGTTGGGCAATAGCGGGTTTTGCTGCCATCGTTTTACTTCTGTTGTTATGGCAGAAACTTCCTGACCGATGGTCTTCCATGCTGTTTAAGATGGTGTTGATCATGACCTTATTACGTTTGGCGATTCCGGTCACTATAGTCGCTTCCAATCAATTACAGCTCTGGCTGGAGCAAGATAGACAGGATGCCATTGCTATTTTGCATAGCACACAGCAAGAAGTAGCTGAGATTCAGCCTGAGTCAGATGATTCCGAACGCGGCTGGTATCAGGGATTCAAAGATAACCTGGACATTAAAAACAGATTACAAAGTATTGAGACCAAAGCAGAACAGGGGATAAATGCGGCCATCTATTTGTTGGCTGAATTTGTATTGATAATGCTGATTTTGCCTATTGGTTTTTTATTTATAGCCTGGCGATTAATAGTCCGAATAACCAGATAACAGATGAAATAGCTATTTCAGAAAGCCGAGTCCTGAAGCAAGCTTTAATTGTCTCTCAAGACAACGTCGTGTCCGCTGGTACATTGAAGTGTTATCGGTGAGCCAACAGCAAAAAGTGATCAAATACACCCCGGTTAGCACTGTTTCATCCACTGCTCGCCATGGTAATGTCGAGTGCTGATCTGATGCTTCACGCAGCCATTGCACAGTACGACTGATTCGTAGTAATGCAGGAATCTGAATATGAAGATGCCCCGGTTCCAGTTTATTTGAAATCATTTGCCGGGTTACTTTTTGATTGATTGCAAGTGGTTCCAACCATGCCATCATCAAGCGATGAAATTTTTGCTGATTATTTAATGTTGCAAATACACTGGATTGCATCACCTTCAGCATATTCTGATCGGCACGATCAAACCAGGCGTCACCGATTTGTTCTTTTTCAGCAAAGCAATAATAAATATCGGCAAGTGAAATATTGAGTTGGGCAGCAATTTCGGACAAACGTACTGACTCCCATGAAGAATGAGAAGCCAGGCTGACAGCAGTGTTAACAATGGCTTCATACAATTCGGAGTCTTGGTTCATCATATTTTCCTTCCCGCTAACAGGATTTAACAAACACGCTCAGCATAACGCATAAAAACTATAGGCAAAAAAAAGCCCCGAACTTGTCGGGGCTTCTTAGGTTTCGCTTAACTGCAAATTAACGGTTGCAGATGTACATTGTTACTTCAAAGCCGAAACGCATATCTGAGTATTCTGGTTTAGTCCACATGTCGATTTCTCCTGTTAAAAGTGAAATTACTTTTTACAATTCAAATAATACACCTGTACTAATGTAATCAAATAAGCATTTACCCCGTTGCCACTCAGGATTTTCCTGAATCAACGAATCGCTTCACCACTGGCATTAAGAATTTTAACTTCACGTTGTGGAAATGGGATTTCAATTTCATGCTGTTTTAACGCATCCCAAATCATTAACAATAAGTCGGCACCCACACGGTTAACACCATCATCGATGCCTTCCATCCAGAATTCAATCAGAATATCGACACCAGAGTCCCCAAATCCCGCAATTTCTGCATCCGGACGTTCTTCTATGGGCACATCGTCACCACTTATCACCCGAGGATGGCTGGCGACAACCTGTCGTAATAAATCAAACAGAAAATGCAGGTCGGTTTTATAGGCGACCTGAAATTCAAGGGAATAGCGTTGCTTGAGATTTTTATGGGTCCAGTTGGTAAAACTGGTGGTGATGAACTGTTCGTTCGGCACCATGATATCTTTTCCGTCGAAGGTCTCCAGCGTAGAAGAACGCATATTCAACTCACGAATAATACCTTTGCGTCCATCCTCCATCTCAATGTAGTCGCCGACACTCAAAGAACGTTCGAGCAGCAGGATGATGCCAGAGATAAAGTTGGAGGCAATTGACTGTAAGCCAAAACCTAAACCCACACCCAGAGCACCACCAAACACCGCCAGTGCAGTTAAGTTAATCCCCATGATCTGCAATAGCAGAATAAAGACGATAAAGAACAGGGCGATCTGAAACAGTTTGGCAAATACTTCACGGGTACCAATATCCAGATCTTCCTGACTACGGATAATTTGTTGCCCGGCAGTACTGGAAATACGTCCTAGCCAGAATAAAATCGAGCCGAATATCAGCACACGAATAATGCCGTAAGCAGAAATCTTGATATTGCCTAACTCAAATGACAAAGATTCAAGATAAACGATAACTGCATCCAGCCAACCAAAAAGATGTAGCACAGCAATGGGTAAAACAATAAAGAGGGCGAGCTTTTTAAATAAAGCCTTATGAACAACTCGATTTATCAGTTTGTAGAGCATATAGATGACAGCCCAGCTCATACATATTTGAATTAACCAGCTTTGACCTATCCATAACTGACTGATATCAGCAGCAATCGAAAAAGCCAGAATTATCATCAAGGGAAAAATCAGATCCCGACTACGATAAATGCTGTTACGTAACTTAAGTAAAGGACCTGAAGCGGGGAGCTGTCTTAAAAGTGGTGAGCGGCTCTTTAAAAAACTGGCAATTGAAAAAGCCAGTAAACCGCCTAATACTATCAGTCCGATTTGAGAGTAAAATTTTGGACTACTAGCCCAGTCCATCACGATGTGCAGAGATTGAAAGAAAAGGGTTTCAATTTGCTGGATATCCATTACGATTCCGAATATTTACTAAAAAGACTGCTAATGTAGGTGAGCACAAGCATTGGATCAAGCTGGTCTGAATATGATTTTCGATGTCAGGGCTGATGATGTGAAATAGTGGGAGTGTTTTAGATGAATGAAACCTATGACATAACAGGTAAAATAGCCTTGGTGACAGGGGCTAACCGGGGTATTGGTAAAGCGATTGTCGAGGCTTTTATCCATGCGGGTGTCAGCAAAATTTATCTGGCTGTGCGTGATGTCACATCCGCTGAAGCATTATTGGCGCAATATCCCGAACAGCTTGTTGCCATTGCAGTGGATTTATCAAAGCCAGAAACCATATTTTCTGCTGCCAAGAAAGCCAATGATGTTGATCTGGTAGTAAATAACGCAGGTATTTTGCAAATGGCAATGCCGTTAGATGAGCATGCGGTTGAAGCCCTACAAACTCAGATGGCGGTTAATGTAAACGGTTTGCTCTATATGGCTCAGGCTTTTGCACCGGTATTGAAATCAAATGGTGGTGGAGCCTTTATCCAACTCAATTCAATTGCTTCATTAAGATCATTCCCGGCCTTTTCAGGCTATGCCGCCTCTAAAGCTGCAGCCTATTCATTAACTCAGGCCTTACGGGGGCAGTTTGCTGAACAAGGCACCAGAGTAATGAGTGTGCATCCTGGTCCAATAGCAACTGATATGGCAAAAGACGCCGGGTTTGGTGATATTGCAGAAACCGCTGATACAGTTGCAAAAGCTATTATTGATGGTCTCAAAGCTGGTCAGTTTCATGTGTTTCCTGATGCGATGGCACAGGAAATGTGGGGTAAATATCAGAGTTTTGCCCGTTATGTTGTGGAAGCTGACAGTGTTTAATAACACGCAGATACAAAAAAGCCCCGGAAAACGGGGCTTTTTCGTTTCACCCGAAGGTGAAAATCAAACTGTTATCGTAGCAATTATGCAGGAACGATGTTTTCAGCTTGTGGACCTTTTTGACCTTGAGTAACATCAAATGTTACACGTTGGCCTTCAGTCAATGTTTTGAAACCGTCACCTTGGATTTGACGGAAATGTGCGAAAACGTCAGGGCCGTTTTCTTGTTCGATAAAACCAAAGCCTTTAGCTTCGTTAAACCATTTAACTGTTCCAGTTGAAGACATAAATCATCCTATTTTTTGTAAATCTAAAATGCCCAATTTGGGCGGGTATGCTGTAAGTGGAGCGGGTATTTTGAAAACAGGACGAGTACTCTTTGGATCTAACATTAAAGCGGAAACATCGAACTTGAAAACAAATATCTGTCGTACTTGCAAGCACGATTGAATATATAGAGATTATATGTAAAGGTCAAACTCTATTTGATAAATAATCAAAATATATCTGCATTGGCTCCACAGGTACTCCTTATAGCCACTCATAAGTCAGAAATCATTGGCTTAGTTAATTCATCGCAACTAACGGGGCAGTTTTATAACGTCTTTCGCGAAACCAATTCAACGCAGGCTTTTCTACGTGAAGGTGAATCAATATGGCCAGTAGAAATGACACTCCAATGGCAATAGCAACTCCGGTGACGCCTGATAACCCAATTGCATAGCTGTAATTGATGATTCCGTAACCAATATTTTGGTGGACCAGATAAAGAGAATAGGACAGGCTGCCCAACCATAAGGTGAGCCGATTGACAATAAAATCCAGATAACCGCTTATTGCCAGCACAAAAACAGCGTAACAACCTAAAACAAAAAGACTGAATGGTGCGGGGTAGGCAATGAGTGCATGGCTCATCGACAGAGCGAGGAACAGCACCTCACTGGCGGTCAAATTCCCCGACTTGTACCAGCGGTATAGCAACATCCCACTGATAAACAGAGGGGCATACATGGCAAATAATAATTCATGGGTCAAAAACAGTAATGATGGGGATAGATTTTCCAGATTAAACACCGCTATGTAACTGATAATCAGCCAACCAAACAAAACCATGCGGAGCTGCTGCCAGCTTTTCAATGCATAAAACAAGATGGCCATCCATAGATAAAATGTACCTTCAATCACCAGGCTCCAATAGGCACCATCGACATGGGAATAATCCAAGTAACTATGTAAAAGCGTGAAGTTTATTAATGCTGTGCTGAACGAGACAGAGCGATCATCCGGGCCAAGCACTTGAACCATAAAGAAAGTCAGCAGAATGCAAACCCATAAAGCCGGTAACAACCGAAAAGCTCTGGCCAGACCAAACCAGCGCACATTGTCGGTTCGTTCCAGTGTCATCAAAATCACAAATCCACTCAGTATAAAGAACAGGTGAACGCCATAGCGACCAAATTCCAGCACATCAGGTGATGAGAAAGTGTGACCATAAAGTTCATCGTAATAAGGCAGGTAATGAAACAGTACTACGCCGAGTGCGGCAATACCTCTTAAGGCATCTAGAGCCTGTAATCTGTTTTTGGCTTTCGCCATCTAACGCTCCTGAGGATTTAGCTCGACCAGGACAAAGTGATTAATTAAACAAACTAAACCGAGTTAAACTTTGAAAGTTGATATAAACGCTTTCACGTATCAGGCGACTACGCAGTTTTTGCCCAGATGTTTTGCTTCATAGAGTTTACGATCCGCGCGATAGAGCAGTGCAAAAATACCATCATCTTCTTCACCATATTCTGTCAGACCTATGCTGACAGTGAACGTCACGTTTTCACCACTGACTAATGGCAGGCTCAATTGTTCTACACATTCACGCATCCGTTCAGCTAATGCCAGTGCTGAGTCAAGATCGGTTTCAGGAAGAATCATGGCAAACTCTTCGCCACCAATGCGACCAAAAATATCGTACGCACGCTTTGAATTCATAATACATTCTGTAAATAATTTGATGGCTTCATCGCCAGTGTTATGTCCGTGCAAATCATTGATGCGTTTAAAGTTATCGATATCAAACATTAAAAGGCATAATGTTCGATTATGCCGAGAGGTTCGCTGCAGTTCTGTCTCTGCTTGAGCAATAAAAGCCCGTCGATTCCAGATACCTGTTAAATCATCTGTATTGGCAAGATATTCGAGTGTTTTGGCCACTTCTTCCAGCTCAAGATTTTGTTCCAGAATATCCAGATGGGCTTCAAAAATATTGCGTAACTGCACCATCATTTTGAGTTGTAATTCGCTGTAATAATGCGTTTTTGTGTCAAGAACACATAAAGTGCCAAACGGGTCTCCATTCGGCCAGGTGACGGGCACGCCAAGATAATTAATCATACCTAGCGTCGGGTCATATTTGTTCTTCCATGCCGTATCTTCATATGCATTGGCAACAAACAGCGTTTTCTGTTCCCGAATGACAAATTCGGAATATGTTTCAGATCCGGTTAAATCGAATTTCTGATCACTCTGATATGGGTTGGTCGACGCCCGGTTTTTAACCATGACCGCAAGCTGATTATTTTCATCTACATGCGTTAGAAGTGCAGCAGGCACTTGCATGAATTCGGCTAACAGATCAATCAGATCCTGCCATTGTTGAAAATATTCATCACTCACCATTGGATGAGATGTATCTGTCGTAATCGTCAAGATACCTATCCTATTTGTTTAGCCTGTTATGGAGCATACAATAAATTTATAACGAGTCTTTAACCTATTTAAAGTGTCACAGTCAATTCTCTGAGTTTTAGATCCTTTCGACCAGCCATTTAATGAATATTCCATATCGAATTTTAGTTCTGTTTAGCCTTATGTCGTTGCTTGGTGCCTGCGACCCGTTGGCAAAACCGGAAACCTTGATGGATGAATATGTGAAGCGGTTAGCCAATGTGTTGGATGTGGAACCGGTCTATTCAGATCTGATTGATATAGAGCGAATTCCCCGACCACGAGACCGTCGATTATTCATACCTGAACACGATATCAATATGTTGGACTTTTTGTCTTTATATGGCTGTGAACTGCAATTTGTGGTGGGAGAAAAAAACTCGATACTGGGACGAGTGATGCAGCCTTTAAATAATTTACGTTACGAATTACGGTTTATAGAAGCGTCACAACAATGTCTGGTCGAGATTAAAAGTGAAACATTAAGAACAAAGCTGGCGCAAGTCATTGAAATAAAAAAACAGTATTTACCACGTGTGATTTGGAATGCCACTTGGGGAACAGAGGAAATCGCGCAGCTAATGAGTTTATCATCAGGACTTTATGATCCTGAGAAAAGCCAATACGAAATCAGCAGCTATAGTCAGGATATTGTTTATGTAAACAAACGGGTTCAGCAACTTCTGCAAGGCGAGTATGAACAGGATCTTGAGTATATGGGCGAGATTCAACAACGTTGGCAATATGGAAGCCGGGCAGGGCAATTACAGAATAGTGCGAGATTACTGATAAGTCGGCTGGATGATGGAACTCAGATTCTGAAGCAACGCATTGAGCAAAAACCACTATGTGTACAGGGCAAACCGAATACTCAGGCAAAGATTCTGGAATCGATGTTTTTCAAGGTTTATATTGAAAAAGTCCAACCCTATATGTCTGCTGTAAACAGTGGGGCTGATCAGCTGTTTCAGCCCTTAGCCAGACTGGCACAGCTGCAAAAAGAGGTCATGCCGCAGACGTTTAATGCGTATTATCAACAAACGTTAAATGTGGATAATAAGCAGAATATCTGGACGCTATATCAACAACGTATAAAAGAACACACTGAAGCCTGGCAGGATTTGCTGGAACAGTGCGGTCTTCGACCCACTCCCGACTAACACTAAACTTTAAAGCGGCTCATCATTTGTTTCATGCTTTCAGAAAAACGTCTGATTTCCTGTGATAACTCTTCACCCGTTTCAGCTACTTCACTGGCAGCTTCTGTCTGTTGGTTTAGACCGTGCAGGTTTTTACTGATTTCTTCAGCGACACAGGTCTGCTCTTCAGTTGCCTGAGCTGTTTGGGTCGCCATATCATTTACCCGGTTAGAGGACTGCTGAATTTCATGGAAAACTTTATCGGCTTCAACAAAGGTATTTGCTGTTTCATCAGCATTTACCTTACCTTCAGAAATAGCCTTTGAAGATGCGCCGACAGACAATTGTAATTTCTGGATAATTTCATCTATATCATTGGTACTTTGCTGAGTTCGGGTTGCCAGAGTTCGGACCTCATCTGCCACAACAGCAAAACCTCGTCCATGTTCACCTGCCCGAGCGGCTTCAATCGCGGCATTCAGTGCCAGCAAATTAGTTTGTTCGGCCACGCCACGAATAACTTCCAAAACGGTAACGATATTGTTGGAATTGGTTTCAAGCTCCTGAGAGGAGTTCAATACCAAATCCATATTGCGAATCAATGCGGCGATTTTTTCATTCGACGTTCTGACTACGGCCATACCGCGATCAGCTAAACCAGCGGTTTGATCGGCCTCAGAAGCGGAATTGGTTGCAACTTGTGCCATTTCCTTGTTGGCCAGCGTCATTTCATGAACAGCACTTACAATGGATTCTGTCGATAAATTCAGTTTATCGTTAATATCTTTGGTATGAACTGATGCATCCGACAGGCTGGCAGTGAGATTGCCGAGGTTGGCAACCTGGGACAGAATATTTTTGATTAAATCCTGCAGGTTAGAGACAAAAACATTAAACGCCTGAGCAAGATTACCGAATTCATCTTTAGACGACACATCAATTCTAGCGGTGAGATCGCCATCACCTGAGGCAATTTCATTAATTCGTTTTACCAAATAATTGATGTCGTTAGTCAGTTTTTTTGGAATGAGATAACTGAAAATCATCGCGATTATCAAAACGATCGCGACAGCAATAAATGTGATCGTCATTTTGGTGCGGATATCAGCAGCAAGTTGCTTTTCAATGACCTCAAAACCATTAATCACTGCCTCGCCGGACTTATCCAGAATATCTCGTAATTCAGCAAACTCCTGATCTTCAGTTTGCTTAAGGAGATTTAAAGAAAGCCCATTGTCATAAGCTTGTACCAGCGCATCAGAGGAAGCTACCCATTCTTGATAGGCCTGATTAAACACCGCCGGGTCACCGGATATTTCAGGAAATTCTTTCAAGTATTCCCTGTATTCAGCGTAACGTGCCGCCACCTGTTGGATATTTTCCTGGCGATTTATTTCTTCTTCATCGGCTGCGTTGCTTTGACCCGAAAGGATGTTGAGTTGGGCTAGTTTGGCCTGGTACAGATCCCGGTCAGCATTAAGAATGACTTCACTGGCAGGCATAAAGCTGCGCGACTGAATTTCAATCAGATTATTCTGTAAGGACATCATCCACCAGAACATCGAGATGACGATAATAATGGTTAACCCCATCACCATTACCGGTAAAGAGCTTTTGGTACGTATGCTATGCATGTTCATTGAATTGTCCTTAAAGATCGCAACTTGGTATTGCCAACTTTTTTTATTTAGCGCTATTGTTCAGTCTTGTTGTCGACAATTCATGACGGATCTTTAACAAAAAATATCCAGTTATCAGCACCGACAAAGCAACGCTGCATTAGGCTATATTTTTTAGAAATATTTGGTTCAAAAAAAACAGGCACTAGAAAACGCCAGAGAGCTGGATAATTTTAATTATCGTTTAGCAGAGCGGGGAATATAGTAGAGATTGCTTAAATAATAGTGAAAAGCGTGGTGATGAACACTATTCAAAGGTTCCAGCCGCCCGATTTCATTGGGACTCGGCAACTGCGGCTGGATGTGAATAATTATTTAGACTTGGTTTTTTTACTTTTCTTTTTATTCTTTTCTGATTTTTTGGGTTTATCTTTAGCTTTCTTGTCAGCTTTTTTTGCTTTTTTGGGTTTGTCTTTTTTCTCTTTCTTGGGCTTGGTATCAACAGCCACAGGAAAACAATCAATTCCATTTGCCCGGTAGCGTCCCAGCCAGTAGCGAATCTGACCTAAACTCAATGCTGTTTTTTCAGCCACTTCTTCTTGAGTCGCCCCTTCAGATAAAAGTAATAAAGCCTTGGCTCTCCCACTATTTACCGAAGTTTCTTCACTGATTTTATAAAGCTGTTTTTGAGCCTTTTTCTTTAAATCCAACAAAGCTACCGAGTCGTTCATGTGAGATCCTTAGAAGAATGAATCAATCGAAAAGCATATAGATAAACATTTCCACATTACTACAACTATATTTCTAAATTATGACAATCAATTATTGAGCCAGTTGATGCATAGTCTTATGTAACTGCTTGTCAAATTCAGTGTTGATAACTTTTCCGTTATCAGTATCAAAATTATCATAAAAAGAGGGGAGCGACATATTCCCTTTTATGTCGGCAGCAAAGCGGGGCATTGAGTTGAGGGCAATTTCCATAACTGTTGCCCCACCGCGCTCACCCGGAGAGGTTGAGAGCAGGATAGTGGGTTTTTTCTGAAAGACTTTTTGTTCGATTCGTGTGCACCAGTCAAACAGGTTTTTCCATGCCGCCGAATAATTTCCATTATGTTCGGCCAGTGAAATAACCAAGGCATCAGCGTTGCCCAGTTTATCCAGAAAGGCTTGAGCCAATGCGGGTTGACCAATTTCTTTTTCAATATCAACGCTAAACAGTGGGAGTTCATAATCATTCAAATCCAGCACTTCTACATCAGCATTCTCAAGCAGACTCGCTGCATAAGTGACTAATTGCTTATTGATAGAGTGTTTACTATTGCTGGCTGCAAAAGCGACGACTTTCATAAAATCTCCTTTGTTAAAAGTATTCAGTGTCTAGGGTGTGTTTTTCTTTCATATCCACCACTGCTGGTGACAATTTTTGTGTCCCGCAAGGA
>TARA_R110002110_G_scaffold56935_13_pt1 | contig 43014 bp, 41 predicted proteins | sample TARA_R110002110 | Tara Oceans TARA_R110002110 (sample SAMEA4397330) | marine metagenome | biome: Polar Biome; feature: [SRF] surface water layer (ENVO:00010504); material: water (ENVO:00002006), including particulate matter (ENVO:01000060) such as... | depth 5 m | reverse complement strand
CGCCCGCCGTGGTCGGTGCCGTGGTGGATGCGCTGCGGTCGGCTGGTAAGGACGTGACACACGTTGATATGCCGCTGTCGCCCAGCCGTGTCTGGGCCGCGATGCAATAAGCGGTTGGGGCGTTCGGGGGCGCGGCCCCCGGACCCCCGGGATATTTTTGGCCAAAAGAAGCGGCAAGGCCGGTTCATTGGCCGCAGGGAAAGGATGCAAAGATGTACAACTTTGATTTTGTGAAGCCCGCGACGGTGGACGAGGCCGTCAAGGCGCTGGCCGATGACGAGGCGCAGGCGCTGGGGGGTGGTCAGACGCTGATCCCGACGCTGAAACAGCGTTTGGCCAGCCCGTCGAAGCTGGTCAGTCTGACCGGCATTGCCGACATGAAGGGTGTGTCGAAAAGCGGCGACAGTGTTGTGATCGGCGGCGGCACCACGCACCGCACGGTCGCGGAAGAGGCGGCGGGCGCTTATCCCGGGCTGGCCGATCTGGCGGGGCGCATTGGTGATCCTGCGGTGCGCAACCGTGGCACCATCGGCGGGTCGCTGGCCAACAATGACCCGTCCGCCTGCTATCCGGCGGCGGCACTTGGGTCTGGGGCGACGATTGTCACCAACAGCCGCGAGATCGCGGCGGACGACTATTTTCAGGGGATGTTCACGACCGCGCTGGACGAGGGTGAAATCATCACCCAGGTGCGCTTTCCGATCCCGCAAAAATCGGCTTATGCCAAGATCGCTCAGCCTGCGTCGCGGTTCCCGCTGGTCGCTGTGTTTGTGGCCAAATACGCCGATGGTGTGCGTGTGGCGGTGACGGGGGCGTCGAACAACGGCGTGTTCCGCTGGTCCGAGGCCGAGGCGGCGCTGGCGGACAACTTTGCCGCTGATGCGCTGGACGGTTTGTCCGTGCCCAGCGACGACATGATCGGCGACCTGCATGGCACGGCGGCCTATCGTGCCCATTTGGTGGGCGTCATGACAAAGCGCGCCGTGGCTGCGGCCAGCTAACAACCCTTGGGTGAACATAAGCGGGCCCTCGCCGATGGCGGGGGCCTTAGTTGTTTGAAAACCCCCGTTTTTTCCCTCTGATATTGAATAACAATGGCCGACGGCCCCAGCTTTGTCGGGAACGCACAACTGCGGTCCCGCGTTGGAACCGCAGAGCGTGGAATGTTCGAGCGCACAAAGAAAGGTCGAAACAATGAAATCTATTCTGAAACGTACGACAGCTATGGTGTTGTGTACTGCTTTGGTGGTGCCGGTGCCCAGCTATGCCCAGGTCGCTGGACAAGGTGACGCGACGGTCAAGCTGGATGAGAACGGCTTGGCAATTGATGCAGACGCCACGGCGGACGCGGCTGACGAGATTCAGGCCACGGATGACGCGGCGACCAAGGCCGAGAAGAAGGCCCGCAAAGCCGAGCGTAAGGCTGCCAAGGCCGCCGCCGCTGCGGAAGCCGCCACAGCCGAGTCCGAGGCCAAGTTGAAAGCCGAAGCGGATGCCGATGCGGCTGATGCAGAGGCAGCGGTCGCTGCGGCGGATGCCGACGCGAAGGCCAAGGAAGAGCGCGCCGCCCGCAAGGAACAGCAACGTGCCGAGAAGGCCGCGCAAGCCGAAGCAGACGCAAAGGCTGAGGCAGACGCAAAGGCTGAGGCAGATGCCAAGGCAGAAGCGGACGCCAAGGCCGATGCCGATGCCAGGGCTGCAATTCAGGCGCAGGCCGATGCCGACGCCAAGGCCGGAACGGACACTCAATCCGACACGCAAGCAACCCCTGAGCCGGTGATCGAAACCCAAGGCACCGCTGCCACCGATGCCGATCCTGACGAAGTGGCCAAGGCTGAGCGCGCAGCGCGCAAAGCCGAGCAACGCGCCGAGAAGAAAGCCGCAGCCGAAGCTGCTGCGGAGGCCGCGACTGCTGACACGGCAACCGACACAGACACGGCAACCGGCACAAACGCAGACGCCGATCTGGACGCCGAAGCCCTGGCCAAGGCCAAGGAAGAGCGCGCGGCCCGTAAAAAGGCCCAGCGTGAGGCCAAAGCAGCCGAAGAACAGCAGGCTGCGATGACCGAAGAAGAAAAGGCCAAGGAGGCGAGGATTGAAGAACGCCGCGCCGCCCGTCAGGAAGAGCGTCAGGCCGCCCGCAAAGAGGCCCGTGCCGCGCAGCGGGACGCAGAGGCCGAAGAGGTTGAAACCGAAACCGTGACCGAAAACAACAGCCGGTCCAGCGACGAGGATTTCGACACCAAGGCCAACGCGGAAGCCAATATCGAACAAGGTGAAAGCGGTCTGAGCAAGTTTGAAAAAGCTTTGCTGGTCGGACTTGGCGCCGTGGTTGTCGGCAAAGTGCTGAGCAACGGTGACGAGGTTGTGTCGAACTCGGGCGACCGTGTGGTCGTGCGCCGTGACGGTGACCTGCGCGTTCTGAAAAGCGACAACGAACTGCTGCGCCAGCCCGGCTCGGACGTGCGGACAGAACGCTTTAATGACGGCTCGACCCGCACCACGGTCACCCGTCAGGATGGCAGCGAAGTCGTGACGATCTCGTCCGCTGACGGTACGGTCGTCGAACGCTTCCTGCGTCGCACCGACGGGTCCGAGATCACGCTGATCGACGACACCCGCGATGTCGATCCGGTGGCCGTGTCGTTCCTGGAAACCCGCACTGACCGTACCACCAACGTGGCAGATGCCACCGACGTGGCGGCGCTGCGCTCGGCATTGTCGTCGGGGCAGGGCAACACGTCCGGTCGGACATTCTCGCTAAGCCAGGTGCGCGAAATTCGCGCCGTGCGTGAACTGGTGCCGACGATCGAGCTGAACAGTGTTACCTTTGACACCGGTTCAGCCGCCATTCGCGCCTCGCAGGCCGAACAGTTGGCCGATGTGGGTGGCGCCATCGTGGACGCCATCGAAACGGACCCAAGTGCCATTTTCCTGATCGAAGGTCACACGGATGCCGTGGGCAACGATGCCTATAACCTGGCGCTGTCGGACCGTCGTGCGGAAACCGTGGCGCTGGCGCTGACCGAGTATTTCGACGTGCCGCCGGAAAACCTGATCACCCAGGGCTATGGTGAAAGTGCGTTGAAGATCCGCACACAATCGGCCGAGCGGATCAACCGCCGCGCCGCCGTGCGCAATGTGACATCGTTGCTGCGCTAAGCGCGGTCCGATTGAAAACGAAAAAGGGCGCTGCGTAATTGCAGCGCCCTTTTGCATGGAAAGTTCGGGGGTATCAGCCTTTGGAAGCGACAGGGCCGATCAGCATGACCGCTTTATGTTGCAGAGGCTGGTTGGCCTTAGCCCTTGGAGGCAACAGGGCCAGTCAGCATGACCATCTGGCGGCCTTCTCAGAGTCCGGCGCAGCCGGGCGCGTCAGAAGGCCGCTTTATGTTGCAGAGGCTGGTTGGCCTTAGCCCTTGGAAGCGACAGGGCCAATCAGCATGACCATCTGGCGGCCTTCCATCTTCGGAAAGTTTTCGATCTTGCCCACGTCTTTGGTATCTTCGGCAACACGTTCCAGCAGCTCGCGGCCCAGGTTCTGGTGGGCCATCTCGCGGCCACGGAAGCGCAGGGTGATCTTCACCTTGTCGCCATTTTCCAGAAACTTGAACACATTGCGCATCTTGACTTCATAGTCATTGGTATCCGTGTTGGGACGGAACTTGACCTCTTTGATCTCGATGATCTTTTGTTTCTTGCGCGCTTCGCTCTCGCGTTTTTGCTGTTCGTATTTGAACTTGCCGAAATCCATGATCTTGCACACGGGCGGCACAGCATTGGGCGAAATCTCGACCAGATCCAATCCGGCCTCTTCGGCCATGGCCATCGCGCGGGCCGGTGTCACGACACCGACATTCTCGCCCTCGGCGCCGATCAGGCGGATTTCGTTAGAGCGGATTTTTTCGTTGATGCGCGGGCCGGTGTCACGTTGCGGCGGCGCGTTATGTGGTCTGCGAGCGATGATGAACGTCCTTTGATCATTGCAATGTTTTCAAGGTGTCAAACTAGACCCAGCCCTGCCTGCATTCAAGGCGCAAAACGGTCATGAGGGCGGGAAATGACCGAATTTCCCCTTGCGCGGCTGTCAAACAGTGCGCATCTGAGGGTCGAGGGAACCGTGCGGTGAAAGATCGCCGTCGGCAACACTGTTAAGGGGACTGAGTTATGAAAAATCTATTGTGGATCCTTGTGGCCGCTGCCGTGGCACTTGGCGCGTATTTGCTGTGGTCGGGCCGCAGCATTCAAGAGGTGGCAACAGAAGCCGCCGATTCCGTGAATGCACCCGCCGCGCTGGACAGCGCATCCGATGCTGCGGGCACCGCAGCCGAGGTGACCGAAGGTGCCGTTGCTGATGCCGTCGAAGCCGCAAGCGAAGCAGGCGCCGCCGCTGCCGATGCCGCCAAGGACGCGTCCGAAGCCATTGCCGACACCGCATCCGCAGCGGGCGAGGCCGTGGCAGATGCCGTTGAGACCGTATCCGAGGGTGCCAAGGCGACCGCTGACGAGGCCGCACAAGCGACAAGCGACGCCGCCGAGGCGACCGAAGACATGGCATCGGAAACCGCGACCGCAGCCGAGGAAGTTGTGACAGAAACACCTGCGGCCACCGCAGAGACGTCGACCGAAGCAACTGCTGACACCTCGACCGAGGCAGCCGCAACTGCTGACACCTCGACCGAAGCAGCCGCGACTGCTGACACCTCGACCGAGGCAGCCGCGACGGAGGAAACCTCGACCGAGGCAACTGCGGAAACCTCGACCGAAACAACTGCTGACACCTCGACCACAACCGAGGCACCTGCCGACACAACTGCAACCGATGCCAATGACACCACAGCAGCGGTTGCCGCAGGAACAGAAGGCGCGTCTGCATCGGTTGACATGAGCACCGAAGCCGAAACAACAGCCGACGTTCCCGCCGACCCCGCGTCGATGGCCGAACTGCTGACCGTCGATGGTTTCGACTATGATAAGGTCACCGCGATGGTGGAACAGTCCGACCTGGGCGCCGTGCAGAAAAAACTGCTGACCAGCGGTCTGGAAAAGGCCCGCGACAACCCCGAAGCGTTGAAGCTGATGCTGACGCAAATCCGCGAGGCGATGGGCCTGTAAGCTCTGCCTTCAACGGGTGAAACAAGAAAACCGCGCCCTGTTCGGGGCGCGGTTTTTTCATTTCCGGCAATGGGTTAGGGTGGCTTATACGCCGTCGCCCACGAACGCTTTTTCGATCACGTAGTGACCCGGTTCGCTGTTGGCGCCTTCTTTCAGGCCATAGCCTTCCATCAGCGCCTGGATGTCCTTGTTGAACGCCAGCGACCCGCAGACCATCGCGCGGTCTGTCTCGGGCGAGATTGCGGGCACGCCCAGATCGGCAAATACGGTGCGGTCTTCCAGCAGCGTGGTGATGCGGCCCATCTTGGGGCTTTGTTCACGCGTGGTGGTGGGGTAATAGCGGATCTTGGCCAGGTTCTCGGGGCCGATCAGTTCCTGCATCAGCTCATCCGCTTTCAGGTCTTCGATCAGCTTGGCACCATAGGTCAGCTCGGCCACATCACGGCAGGTGTGGGTGATGATGACCTCGTCGTAATCCTCATAGGTTTGCGGTTCGCGCAGCAGCGACGCAAAGGGCGCAAAGCCGGTGCCGGTCGAGAAGAACCACAGCCGTTTGCCGGGAAGCAGCGCGTCATGCACCAGCGTGCCGACCGGTTTGGGGCGCAGGATGATCTCGTCACCGACCTTGATGTGTTGCAGCTTGGATGTCAGCGGGCCGTCCTGCACTTTGATCGAATAAAACTCCAGCTCGTCATCCCAGGCGGGGGACGCGATGGAATAGGCGCGCAACAGCGGTTTTTGCTTGCCGGTTTCGGGGTGCGGGTCGCCCATCAGGCCGATCATCACGAATTCACCCGACCGGAACCGCAGCGACGCGGGCCGCGTCACGCGGAACGAAAACAGACGGTCGGTCCAGTGGGTCACCGATGTGACGGTCTGGGCGTCGGGCAGAGTGGGGGCCTTGACGGCGGCGGCTTGGTTCACGGGTGTTTGCTCGGTCATTTGTTCACATTCACGCACGGATACGCGCGCGCCTTCGTATAACGGGAGGGAGGATCGGGCGAAAGGCGTCAGATGGCCGCGTTGGTCTGGCCGCGCAGACGGGCCTGATAGTCGTGGGCCTGCCAGTCGGCGCGGAACTGCCATTGGTCTTCGGGTTGGCGCGCGGCCAGCGTCTGGCTGATCTCGATCTCGTCGAAACCACAGCGGCGCGCCATCGCGTATTGGTCCGCGATCACATGGCCCCGCGCCCGCAACCGGCCCGTATAGCCGCGCAGACGCAGCAGCCGCGCAATGGTGAACCCGCGCCCGTCATGCGACGACGGAAAATCGACGCGCACCATTTTCAGGCTGGATGACAGCGGGATGTCGGCGGGATTGATGTCGCTGGGCACATCCAGCGCGGTCACGTCATTGGTGGCCTCGCCAAAGGCGGTATAGCCTTGTTCCCATGTGTCGGGGCCAAAGCCTGCGTCGGTCACGATAATGCTCATTGTTGTGCTCCTGTGCGAACCATTTTGCCGTCGACAAAGTGAATGCCGCATTCGTCCTTTTGTGAATTCCGCCACCGTCCGGCGCGGGGGTCTTCGCCTTCGGCCACGGGCGATGTGCACGGCGCACAGCCAATGGACGGATAACCTTGGGCCACCAGCGGGTGACGGGGCAGGCGGTTTTCGGTCATGTATTCGCGCACGTCTTCCGGCGTCCAGCGGGCCAGCGGATTGACCTTGATGCGCGGCCCTGTCGCGGCCTCTTCGACCTCGAAGAAATCCAGTTGGGCGCGCTGGCCCGACTGATAGCGTTTGCGCCCGGTGATCCAGCCGCCGTGTCCGGCCAATGCCTTTTGCAGGGGTCGCGTTTTGCGCAGCGCACAGCAGGCGTCGGTGTCGAACTGGTGCAGGGTGCCATCGGGGTCTTCGATGTGCAGTTCGTGGTCGTCGGCGCGGATGATGCGCAGGTCTTTCAGGCGCAGCCGCTCGGCGACCTCTTGCTGGTAGACCAGCGTTTCGGTGAACAGCATTTCGGTGTCGATGAACAGCACCGGCACCGACGGGTCCACCATCGCCAGCAGGTGCAGCAGCACCACCGATTCCGCGCCAAAGGACGATACAAGGGCCAGGCCCTCGATCTCGTTCACTGCCGCGCGCAGAACATCGGTTGCGCCGTGGTGGCGCAGCCGGTCGTTCAGCTCTGCCGCCTGAAGGTGCAGGTCAGCAGAGACCGGCCCTTCGGGGAGAGTTTCCTTGGCAAGATGAAGCATGGGTTTCACTTTTGCTTACTCGGCCGCGACGGCTTTGGCTTCGGGATAGAGGGCGGCCTTGAAAGGGGCCATGCCAAGGCGGCGATAGGTTTGCAGGAAGGTCTCGGATTTCTCGGTGCGGTGTTCCAGATAGGCATCGACCAGCCGTTCGATGGCGGGCACGATGGCATCGGCAGAGAAGCCGGGGCCAGCGCGTTCGCCAATGGCGGCGGTCTGCGTGTGGTCGCCGCCCAGCGTGATCTGATAGTTTTCCACGCCCGCACGGTCCAGACCCAGAATGCCGATGTGACCGACATGGTGGTGGCCACAGGCGTTGATGCAGCCCGAGATCTTGATCTTCAGCTCGCCGATGTCGTGTTCCAGCTTGATGTCGTCAAAGCGGGTGGCGATTTCCTGTGCGATCGGGATCGAACGGGCGGTGGCCAGCGCGCAATAGTCCATGCCGGGGCAGGCGATGATGTCCGAGATCAGGTTGATGTTGGCCGTGGCCAGCCCGTGCTCTTTCAGCTTGGCGTGGATCGCAGGCAGGTCGGCGCGGTGCACATGCGGCAGGATCACGTTCTGCTCGTGGCTGATGCGCAGCTCGTCATGGCCATACTGGCGGGCCAGATCGGCCATCACGCGCATCTGCTCGGCTGTGGCGTCGCCGGGGGTCGCTCCGTGCGCTTTGAGCGAGATCGACACGATGGAATACCCTTCGGCGCGGTGCGCGGTCAGGTTGGTGTCGGCCCAGGCGCGGAACACCGGATCGTCGTTATAGGCCTGATTGAACGGACCCACGGATTTTTCCACGAAATCAGGGGCTTCGAACTGGGCCTTGATGCGGGCAAAGTGGTCCTGATCGACGCCGGTGAACAGCGGTTTGACCAGCGCGAAACGCTCTTCCACCAGACGGCGGATTTCGTCCAGGCCGACCTCGTGCACGGTGATCTTGATGCGGGCCTTGTATTTGTTGTCGCGGCGGCCGATCTGGTTCCAGACGCTGACGACGCTTTCCAGATAGGGCAGCAGGTCTTCTTCGGGCAGGAAGTCGTGGATGACCTTGCCGATCATCGGCGTGCGGCCCAGACCGCCACCGACCAGAACCTCGTAGCCGATCACACCGTCGCGTTCGACGATGCGCAGGCCGATGTCATGGGCGCGGATCACGGCGCGGTCGTTTTCGGCGCCGGTCACGGCCACCTTGAACTTGCGCGGCATCGACTGGAATTCTGGGTGATCGGTGGACCACTGGCGCACCAGTTCGGCCACGGGGCGCGGGTCGGCAACCTCGTCGGCGGCGGCACCGGCGAAATGGTCTGCGGTCACGTTGCGGATGGTGTTGCCCGAGGTCTGAATCGCGTGCATCTGCACTTCGCCCAGGGCGTCCAGCATATCCGGCACATCCCGCAGTTCGGGCCAGTTGTACTGAATATTCTGGCGTGTGGTGAAGTGGCCGTAACCCTTGTCCCATTTCTCGGCCAGATAGGCCAATTGATCCATCTGGCGGCTGGAGAGCGTGCCATAGGGGATCGCCACGCGCAGCATGTAGGCGTGCAATTGCAGGTACAGCCCGTTCATCAGGCGCAGCGGCTTGAATTCGTCCTCGGTCAGGCTGCCGTCGATACGGCGTTCAACCTGCGCGCGGAACTGGCGGTTGCGCTCGGCGACGAAGGCGGCGTCGAAATCGGTATAGGTATACATCAGTTCAGCTCCGTTTGTTTGCCGTGGGCATAGTTCGAGGGGCCTTTGGCGCGGAAGGCTTCGCGGAAGTGGGCCGGTGCCGGCGCATCGCCCGAGGTGTCCACATCGGCCAGATAGGCCCCGACCACTTCGCCGGTTTGCTGCGCCGCTTCGATCAGGCGCAGGTCGGCGTGCGCCTCGTCGGTCAGCACTTCGGCGTCAACCAACTGGCGGGACCAGCCGTCACGGGTTTGGTAGATCACGTCGCCCGCCAGAAGGTGGTTGGCGGTCACGACTTTGGGGGTGTACGGTTTGGGCATCACAGGGCCTCTTGCAGAATTTGAGCAATGGGTTGGGCGGCAGCCGCGCGCGGGGCGAGGCCATAGAACATCAGGGCGGGGCCGGTCATGTCGGCATCGGTCAGGGTTTGCGGCAGATCGGCCAGCGTGGTGCCGATGATCCGCTGTTCGGGGCGCGATGCGTTTTCGATCACGGTCACGGGCGTGGCGCGGTCGGCGCCGTGCATCATCAGGCGGCCCTGAATGAAGCGCGCGGATTTCTTGCCCATATAGATCGCGGCAACCTCGCCGGGGCGCGCCAGTGCGGCCCAGTCGTGATCGGCAAAGCCTTTCATGTCGTGGCCGGTCAGGAACCGCACCGACGAATTGCGGTTGCGCTTGGTCAGGCTTTGACCGATGGCGGCCACGGCGGCAGAGGCGGATGTGATCCCCGGCACGATGTGCCAGCCGATCTGCGCCTCGGTCACCGCGTCAATCTCTTCGTCCAGACGGCCAAAGACAGTCGCGTCGCCCGATTTCAAACGCACGACCTGCGCACCGGTGCGGGCATGTTCGACGATCAGTGCGTTGATGTCCTCTTGGGTCATCGAGGGGCCAAAGCCCTCTTTGCCGGCGTCCACCATCACCGCCTCGCGGCGGGCCAGTTCCAGAATTTCGGGGCTGATCAGCCGGTCGTGAATCACCACGTCAGCCTCGTCCAGCGCGCGGCGGGCTTTCAGCGTCAGCAGTTCCGGGTCACCGGGGCCTGCGCCGACGAAAGCCACATGGCCTTCGCGGGCATTGCGGGCCAGATGGCTGTGCAGCAGATCATCCAGCGCAGGGCGCACGGCATCCTCACCCGCAGCAATCGCGCGCGGGCCGGAGGTAAAGTAATAGTCACGCCAGAAATCACGACGCGGGCGGCCAAAGGGCAGGGCGTCGGCAGCACCGCGAAACGCCTTGCCGATGCGCGCCAATGTGCCCAGCGTGGTGGGCAGGCGTTCCTCAAGATCGGCCTTGATCGCGCGGGCCAGCACGGGCGCAGCCCCTTCGGTGCCGATGGCCACGGTGACGGGATCGCGGTCGACGATTGCGGGGGTGATGAATTCGCTGTCGTGCAGGTTGTCGACGATGTTGACCAGCGCGCCGTCCGCCTTGGCGATGGCGGCGGTGCGGGCATCCTCGGCCTCGTCCTCGTCGGCTGCGTAAAACAGCGCGGCACCGGCGGTGTCACCGGCGCGCAGGGCGCGGTCGACCAATGTCAGCTTGCCTTGGGTGGCCCATGTCTTGATCTGCGCATCTGCGTCCGCCGCAAAGACAGTGATCGCAGCCTGGGATTTCATCAGCAGGCGCAGCTTGGCCAATGCGGCCTCGCCACCGCCCGAAAGGACGATGCTGCGGCCTGCGGTGGCCAGAAAGATCGGAAAATGGTTCATGGCGCTGCGATCCCGTGCTTCGTTGACTTGACCTTGTATATAGGAAATATTCCCCCTATTGCGCCATATGCCCGCGCAGATAAGGACATACGTTCTATGCCGCAGTGCAGATAGAACGCTCGTACCAAGATGAGAGGAATGCGCGAATGACTGTTCGCATCGACGACACAGACCGGAAGATTTTGGCGGAACTGCAACGCGATGCCAGCCAGTCGCTGGACGATATCGCCAAAGCGGTGGGCAGTTCCAAAACCCCTGTCTGGAACCGGATTCGCAAGCTGCGCGACGGCGGGGTGATCGGCCAGCACACGGTGTTTCTGGACGCCGACGCGCTGGGGTTCGAGGCCTGTTTCTTCGTGCTGATCCGCACGTCAGAGCATGACGCCGACTGGCAGGCCAAGTTTCTCAAGGCGCTGAAGGATCGCGCCGAGGTGCAGGAAGCGCACCGGCTGGCGGGCGACATCGACTATATCCTGAAGGTGCGGGTGAAGAACGCGCGCGCCTATGACGTCTTCTATCAGGCGCTGATTTCCGAGGTGAAGGTGCACAACGTCACCGCGCTGCTGTCGATGGAAGAGATCAAATCGACCACCATGCTGCCGCTATAGGCGCACCATCAGCCGCTCAAGCTTGTGAAAATGAAAGCTGTCGGCATAGCGCGGCGCCTGTGCCTCGTGCAGGTCGGGGCAGGCGTCGAACAGCGCGCTCAGCGCCACCTGCATTTCCAGCCGCGCCAGCGGGGCGCCCACGCAAAAATGCATCCCGCCGCCAAAGGCCAGATGCGGCGTGGTCTTGCGGTCGGGGTCGAACCGTTCGGGGGTCGCATAGACCGCCGGATCGCGTCCCGCAGCACCCAGCATCAACGCCACCTGATCGCCGGGGTACAGCGTCTGGTCGCCCACCTGCACCTGCGCGTAGGCATAGCGCGTGAACATATGCAGCGGCGGGTCATAGCGCAGGACTTCCTCGACCACTTGCGGGGTGATCGCGGGCACGGTGTTTTGCAGCAGGCAGTGCACGGCGTTGCCCAGCGAATGCACCGTCGCCTCGTGGCCCGCGTTCAGCAGCAGCACACAGGTGCCGATCAGGCTGTCGGTGCTCAGCTTCTGGCCGTCTTCCTCGGCGGCGATCAGTTGGGTGATCAGATCGTCGCGCGGATCGTTGCGGCGGGCGTCGATATAGCCGCGCAGGAAATCCGAAAATTCGCGGGCGGCGGTGTTGGCCGCATCCTCGATCGCACGGTCGCGGCCCGCCTGATACATCGCCACCATCGCACCGGACCAGCGCAGCAGGTCGGGGCCCATGTCCTCGGGGACACCCAGCAGGCGGGCGATGACGCGCACCGGCACCTCGGTGCAATAGGCGGGGATCAGGTCAAATTCGGCATCGCGGGGGAATTGGGCGATCAGGTCGGCGCAAATTTCTTCGATGTCGCCTTGCAGCCCCGCAATCCGGCGCGAGGTGAACGCGCGCAGCACCAGCCCGCGCAATTCGGTGTGGCGGGGCGGTTCGTGTTCCAGCATCGAATGCTGCTCGACCGCGTAGAAATCCGTCAGATGGTCGGGCACCGGCATCCGCAAATCGTCCGGTATCTCGCGCCCCAGCCGCTTGTCGCGCAGCAGGCTGTGCACCGTGGCATGGTCAAAGGCGGCCAGCATACCGTAGTCGGACCAGTACAGCACCGGACCCGTGGCACGGGCCGTGTCGTAAAAGCTGTAGGGGTCTTGCACAAAGGCGGGATCAAGCGGGGATTGGTCAAGTGTTATCATAGCGCCAAATGATAGCGTGGCTCTGGTCTTTGCAAGGCTGACGTTGGTAAACTTCGGCGCATGAACACTGATATCCGCAAACGCAACCTGATCGTGCTGGGGTTTGTCGCCGTGGTGGCGCTGGCCGCACTGGGGCTGTGGCGGTCTGGTTATGTGCAGGCGCTGGACCGGTTGCAGCGTCAGGGCGAATCCGATCTGGCGCTGGCGTCGGACCGGTTGACGGCGCAATTGCAGCGCTACCGCGAGCTGGCGGTGTTCATGGCCGAGCATCCTGCCACGCGTGCGGTGCTGGAAGGCGGCGGTGCCGATCCGGCGATGGCGTTGTTTCAGGACGTGGCCGACAAGACCTCGGCACTGGATGTGATGCTGGTGGATTATTCAGGCCGCGTGCGAGCGTCGGCGCACGGGGCCGAGGGGATGGACCTGGGCAACTGGCCCTATGTGCGTCGCGCGATGCAGGGGGCATTGGGCACGGGGCACGGCGTGGGCACCCCGCTTGCGGGGCGGGCCTATTACCACGCGGCGCCGATTTTTGGCAAAACCACGGGGCGGGTGATCGGGGCGGTGATCGTCGCCGCCGACGTCAACGCATTGGAAGCCGACTGGCGCGGCTCGAACCCGGCGGTGTTTCTGACGGATCCGCAGGGCGTGGTCTTTGTCTCCAACCGCTCGGAACTGCTGTTCTGGCAACACGGCGGGCAGCCGACACCGGGCGGACCTGTGTTCACGTACAAGCGCGCCGCAGGCTATGACATCTGGCGCCAGACATGGGACCCGTACTTGCCGCGCATCGGGCTGCACATCCAGCGCCCCCTGCCGGTGATCGGCTTCCAGGGCAATGCGCTGATCGACGTGGCCCCGGCGCAGCGCATCGCGGTGTTGCAGGCGGCGGCTTTTGCCGCGCTGTGTCTGGCTTTTGGTGCGCTGCTGCTGGTGGCGACGGAACGGCGACGCACGCTGTCGCAGGCCAATGCGCTGCTTGAGGCGCGGGTGGCGGAACGCACCGCGGCCCTTGTCGGCACCAACGCGCAACTGCTGCGCGAGGCCGCCGAGCGCGAAGAGGCACAGGCCGCATTGGCCCGTGCGCAGGCCGATCTGGTACAGGCGGGCAAGCTTAGCGCGCTGGGTCAGCTGAGCGCGGGCATCAGCCACGAGCTGAACCAGCCGTTGATGGCGATCGGGTCCTTTGCCGAAAACGGTCTGACCTTCATGGACAAGAATCGCCCCGACCGCGCCCGCGAAAACCTGTCGCGGATCGGTGACATGGCACAGCGCATGGCGCGGATCATCAGCAACCTGCGGGCCTTCGCGCGTCAGGAAAGCTCGCCTTCGGTGCGGGTCGATGTCTGTGCGGTGCTGCGCAGTGCGGTCGAAATCACCGGCCCGCGTCTGCGCGAGGCGAATGTGACGGTGACACTGGACGCGGCCGATACGCCTGTCTGGGTGCGCGGCGGTGACGTGCGGCTGGGCCAGGTGTTTGTAAACCTGATCACCAACGCGGTCGACGCGATGGAGGGCCGCCCCGTGCGTGCCTTGCACATCACCGTGCAGGATGGCGCGCAGCCATCGGTGACCGTGCGCGACACAGGTCCGGGCATTGACGTGCCCGATCAGGTGTTCGATCCGTTCTACACCACCAAAAGCCTGGGGCGCGCCGAGGGCATGGGGCTGGGGCTGTCGATTTCCTATGGCATCGTGCAAAGCTTTGGCGGAGAGATACGCGGCGAAAACACCGGCGAGGGCGCGGCATTCACCGTGCAACTGGTTCCCTGGGAAGAAAGCGAGGCAGCATGAGCAAACGCGTTCTGGTCGTGGATGACGACGCCGCCGTGCGCGATGCGGTGGCGCAGACGCTGGAGTTGGCGGACCTTGATCCGCTGGCCGCCAGTTCCTTTGTCGCGGCCAAGGATCACATCACCGCTGATTTCGACGGGGTGATCCTGTCGGATATGCGGATGCCGGGGCGCGACGGGTTCCATCTGTTGCATTACGCGCTGGCGCAAGATCCCGATTTGCCGGTGATCCTGCTGACCGGGCAGGGCGATATTCCCACGGCAGTAGATGCGATGGCGCAGGGCGCATTCGGTTTTCTGGAAAAACCCTGCGCCCCTGCCGATCTGCTGGCGACTGTGGAACGCGGGCTGAAAACCCGCGCACTGGTGCTGGAAAACCGTCGCCTGCGCGCGCTGGTCCACAGTGGCGATGCGGCCGAGCGGATGCTGTTCGGCCAGTCCGAACTGGCCCACACCCTGCGCGCCCGCGTGCGGCAACTGGCGGCGGTCGAAACGCAGGTGCTGGTGCAGGGCGCGCCGGGCACGGGCGTGTCAAAGGTCGCGGAAGTGGTGCATTTGTGCTCGCCCCGGTCGAAATCGCCCTTTGTGAAACGCGCCAGCGCGGGGCTTGAGCCGGACGCGCTGCGCGAGGCGCTGAACGAGGCCAAGGCCGGCAGCCTGTTCATTGACGAAATCGGCCAATTGCCCGCAGCAACCCAGATGACGCTGGCCAGCGCGCTTGAGGGCGGGCTGGCGTGCCGGTTGATCGCGGGCAGCACGCAGGATTTGCAGGCCGCGGTCGAGGGTGGACTGCTGAACGCCGACCTTTATTACGGGATTGCGATGATGCCTGTGCGCATTCCTTCGCTGTCAGAGCGGCCCGAGGATATTCCGGTGCTGTTCCGCCATTACGTCGAACAAGCCGCCGAGCAGGCGGGGCTGGGCGTGCCGGAAATCAGCTCGGATCATCTGGCGGCGCTGATGGCTCAGGACTGGCCGGGCAACGCCCGGTCGCTGATGAGTGCGGCGATGCGGTTTGTACTGGGGATGCCCGAGGATGTGGCCGAGGCCACCGAACTGGGGCTGAGCGAACAGCTTGCCAGGGTCGAGCGCGCCTTGCTGATCGCGGCACTGGGGCGGCAGAACGGCCACGCCAGCGCTGCGGCCTCGGCGCTGAAGCTGCCGCGCAAGACCTTCTACGACAAGCTGGCCCGCTACGGGATTCGGGCCGAGGATTACCGCCGCTAACTGTGTGCGGTTTTCCGCACAACACGGGTTGGCGGGTGTGCGGATTATCGCACGTCGCTTGAGGATCGGGTTAATCCAATGCTTCAATATATGACTGCAAATATCTGATATTAATAAAATTTATTTGTTCTTTTCTCCAGATCCCTGACAAAGTTGCGGCCCGTCCATCACTGCTGTTCACTCTGTCGTGACGCGCCCCTTGGGAGAGGGTCGTGCAGAAATGCAAAAGCAAACTCTGGGAGGAGTATCATGAAGTTCTTTACAGCCGCAGCCGTGGCCCTGAGCCTGTCCGTTTCCGCCGGTGCCGTACAGGCCGCCTGTGACGACGGCGAAATCGTGATCAAGTTCAGCCACGTCACAAACACCGACAAACACCCCAAAGGCATCGCCGCCTCGCTGCTGGAACAGCGCGTCAACGACGAGATGAACGGCAAGGTGTGCATGGAAGTGTTCCCGAACTCGACGCTTTACAACGACAACCAGGTGCTTGAAGCGATGCTGCAAGGCGACGTGCAGATGGCGGCCCCGTCGCTGTCGAAATTCGAGCAATTCACCAAGCAATTCCGCATCTTCGATTTGCCGTTCATGTTCACCAACATCGACGCGGTTGACCAGTTCCAGAACTCGGAAACCGGTGTGGCGATGAAAGAATCGATGACACGCCGCGGCCTGCTGGGCCTGGGTTTCTGGCACAACGGCATGAAACAGATGTCGGCCAATGTTCCGCTGATCTCGCCCGACGATGCAAACGGCCTGAAATTCCGCGTGCAGAACTCGGACGTGCTCAAGGCGCAGATGGCCGCGATGGGGGCCTCGCCCCAGCCGATGGCGTTTTCCGAAGTTTACGGCGCGCTGCAAACCGGCGTTGTGGACGGTCAGGAGAACAGCTGGTCGAACATCTACGGTCAGAAATTCTTTGAGGTGCAGGACGGTGTGACAGAAACCAACCACGGTGTTCTGGACTACATGGTCGTCACCTCGACCGACTTCTGGGACAGCCTGGACGATGACACGCGCACACAACTGGCGACCATCATCGACGAGGTCACGTCGACGCGGAACGCAGAATCCACCCGTGTGAACGCCGAAGCCAAAGAGGCGATCATCGCGGCCGGTGGCGTGGTGCGCGAACTGACACCGGAACAGCGTCAGGTCTGGGTCGACAAAATGAAACCCGTCTGGGACGAGTTCAAAGCCGACGTGGGCCAAGAGAACATCGACGCAGCGCAGGCGATCAACGCCACAATCAACTAAGCCCGCGCGGGCTTGCGCGCCCGGCCATTCACAGAAAATGGCCGGGCGCAATCTTTCACACATCAGGGGAGGGGCGGGCATGGCACAAAGCTATGAACCCAAAACCACGCTGGGCCGCATCGTCAACGAGCTCGAAGAGACCGTGATCGCGCTGCTGCTGGCGGCTATGACCATCATCACCTTCATCAACGTGGTCTTGCGCTACGGGTTTAACACCGGCCTGATCTGGGGTTTGGAGATGGTGACCTTTCTCTTTGCCTGGCTGGTCCTGTTCGGGGTCAGCTACGCGGTCAAAACCACCTCTCATCTGGGTGTGGACGCAGTGATCAACCTGTTTCCGGTGCCGGTACGGCGTATGATTGCGCTGGTGGCCGCAGCGATCTGCATCTTTTACGCGGTGCTGTTGCTGAAAGGGTCGTGGGACTACTGGGCGAACTTCGCCAACCTGCCGCAAACCACAGGCAGCGTGCTGCCCACCGGTTTCGAAGAGATGAAACGCTCGTCCTATCGCGGCTGGTACGAGGTCATCGACATCCCGTTCCCCGAATGGCTGCGCTGGATCGAGCCGATCATGAACGAGGGCGAGCATTACGAGAAAATACCGCGCTTTATCCCCTATGCGATCCTGCCCTTCGGCATGGCATTGCTGTTGTTCCGGTTCATTCAGGCAGGCGTGCGCATCTGGACCGGTGCAGCTGACAGCCTGATCGTCAGCCACGAGGCCGAAGACGATGTAGAAGCGGTCGCCCACATGAACCGCGAGGATTAAGTCATGGAAGTTGTTGTTCTTTTCGTCATGGTCATCGGCCTGATGCTGATCGGTGTGCCGATTGCCGTGTCGCTGGGCATGTCGTCGATTGTGTTCCTGCTGGTGCTGTCCGACACGTCGCTGGCATCCGTGGCCCAATCGCTGTTTCAGGCGATGGCGGGGCACTATACGTTGCTGGCGATCCCGTTCTTTATCCTGGCCTCGATCTTCATGTCGACGGGCGGCGTGGCCCAGCGGATCATCCGCTTTTCCATCGCCATCGTCGGGCATTTTCCGGGCGGTCTGGCGATTGCGGGTGTCTTTGCCTGCATGATGTTCGCGGCGCTGTCCGGGTCCAGCCCCGCGACGGTTGTGGCCATCGGGTCCATCGTGATCGCAGGGATGCGTCAGGTGGGCTATACCAAGGAATTCGCCGCCGGTGTCATCGCCAACGCGGGCACGCTGGGCATTCTGATCCCGCCCAGCATCGTGATGGTGGTTTACGCCAGCGCCACGGATGTGTCGGTGGGACGGATGTTCCTGGCCGGTGTCGTCCCGGGCCTGATGGCGGGCACCATGCTGATGATCACCATCTACGCCATGGCCGTGGTCAAGAAGCTGCCAAAGGGCGAATGGCAAGGCTGGGGCGAAGTGGTCAGCTCGGGCGTGAACGCATCGGGCGGCTTGTTCCTGATCGTCATCATTCTGGGCGGCATCTACGGCGGTATCTTCACCCCGACCGAAGCAGCGGCTGTTGCGGCGATCTATGCTTTCTTTGTCGCCAACTTCTTTTATCGGGACATGGGGCCGCTGCACACCAAGGAAGAGGGGGTGGCGAACCACAGTCTATTTGCCAAACCCTGGGCGTTGCTGACGGTCCTGTGGCACCGCGACACCCGTGATGCGTTCTTTGAGGCGGGCAAGCTGACCGTGACGCTGATGTTCATCATCGCCAACGCGCTGATCCTGAAACACGTGCTGACGGATGAGCAGATCCCGCAACAGATCGCGGGGGCAATGCTGGATGCGGGGTTCAACTGGGTGGTGTTCCTGATCATCGTCAACGTGATCCTGCTGATCGGCGGGCAGTTCATGGAGCCGTCGGGCCTGTTGGTGATCGTGGCACCGCTGGTGTTCCCGATTGCCATCGAGCTGGGCATTGATCCGATCCATCTGGGCATCATCATGGTGGTGAACATGGAAATCGGGATGATCACGCCGCCAGTGGGTCTGAACCTGTTCGTGACCTCGGGCGTGGCAGGGATGCCGATGATGGCCGTGGTGCGCGCGGCACTGCCGTTCCTGGCCGTGCTGTTCGTGTTCCTGATAATGGTGACCTATATCCCGGCGATCTCGACGTGGCTGCCCACGATGATGATGGGACCGGAGATTATCATCAAATAGGTTTGTAATGAGTGTTGGGCCACGTTGTGACCCTATGTGTAACGCCCCCGCAGGAAACTGCGGGGGTTGTTTCGTTTGACCACTGCGAACGCCAGAACGGTGGTGGAACCGAAAAAGCCACATGGCTGTGTCTATGGCGCAGCGGGCCGCGTTTGCAGATGCACGTAAGTCTCGGAAAACCGCTTTTCCAAGTGATCGCCCGCGCGGATCACTTCGCCTGACCCGATAGGGGCCACATTCGTGTCAAAGGCCGGATTGAAAAACAGCGGCACCGAAATGCGCTCGGCGTCGGTGCCCACCACGCGATGCGGCGTGGCCTGAACGCGGCCCTTGGTCCACATCTCCATCATCTCGCCAAAGTTGATGATGAACGCGCCCGGTTGCGCCTGAACCGGACTCCAGCCACCGCCGCGCTTGCGCACCTCAAGCCCGGGCGTGCCGTCCGTGGCCAGCAGGGTCAGACAGCCATAGTCGGTGTGCGTGGCAATGCCGAAATCCTGCGCCGTCGCCCATGCGGGCCGCTGCGGATAATAATTGCCGCGCAGCAGCGCCATCGGCTTGTCAAAGGCGGCGTCGAAATAGTCGCGGGGCGCGTCGATCGCCTCGGCTATTCCGCGCAGGACGGTCATGGCGACCGCACAGGCGTCGCTGTAATAGGCCGCGATCACCTGCTGGAACCGGGCAGGCTGCGCAGGCCAGCGGTTCGGCGCATAGACTGACAGCGCCGCCAGCGGATCATCGGCAGGCAGAGTAAAGCCTGCGTCAAAGAATTGTTTGTAATCGGGGTTGGCGTCGGGATCGACCTGTTCCGATCCGGCAGCCCCCCAGCCTCGGTTCGATCCGGTGCGCGCCATGTCCACGTCGCGCTTTTGCGTCTCGGGCAGGTGGAAGAACGCGCGGTAGGTTTCTATCACCTCGCGCACGCGCGGCTCTGTCAACGCGGTGTTGTGGACGGTGGCAAACCCCGTGCCCTGCGCCGCCTGCGCCAGGGCTGCGATGGTGTCTGCGTCGCGCGCCGCGATCAGTGCCGCGTCCAGTCTGGGGATCATGCCGTGGTGTCCTTGTGTTGGTTTCGGGCGCTGGGGGGCTGCCCAGCCAAAGCCTACATTGCCCGCCCTGCGCTGCAATGCTAAATCAGGGCAAAGCAATCCAAGAACAGGCGGGATGACGATGCGGCGCAAGATGGCAGCAGGCAACTGGAAGATGAACGGCAGCAGTGCGGCCCTCAGCGTGATCTCGGATCTGGCGGCGGCCCATGCCGACAACACCGACACCGACATCGTGATCTGCCCGCCGGCGCCGCTGTTGTTCCGCGCCAGCGAAATCGCGCGGGCCAGTGCGGTGACCATCGGTGCGCAGGACTGTCACAGCGAAACCGCCGGTGCATTTACCGGTGACATTGCCGCCCCGATGATCGCGGACGCGGGGGCCACCCATGTGATCGTCGGCCATTCGGAACGCCGCGACGCCTGCCACGAAACCAACAGCGACGTGCGCGCCAAGGCCAAGGCCGCATGGGACGCCGGTCTGGTCGCGATCCTGTGCATCGGAGAAAGCGCCGAAGACCGCGAGGCCGACAACACGCTGGACATCATTGCGGGGCAGTTGTCCGGCTCGGTGCCGAACGGATCGACAGGCGACAATCTGGTCGTCGCATACGAACCCGTCTGGGCCATCGGCACCGGTGCGGTCGCCACCACGGCGCAGATCGACGAAGTGCATGATTTCATCCGCGCACGTCTGGTGCAGCGGCTGGGCGATCAGGTCGGCAATGCGATCCGGCTGCTGTACGGCGGCTCGGTCAAACCGGGCAACGCGGCCGAGATTTTCCAATGCGACAACGTGGACGGTGCGCTGGTGGGCGGGGCCAGCCTGAAGGCGCAGGATTTCACGCCTATTATCAAGGCTTTGATTGCCAGCTAGGGCAGACGGGTCGCGCGGCGCAAGAGCAGCAATTACAGATGGCCAATCGCCCGCCGCGCCAGCTCCGTCGCCTCGTCGGGGTCGTCCAGCGCGCTGTCAGGCAGTTCCCAATAGGGCATCGCTGCGGGTTTCTGACCGGGGCGTTGATAGGTCCAGCGGACCATGCCCAAGGCGTCAAACTGTGCCTGCATGTCGCCCGCACCTTTCAGCATCAGGCGACCGTCTGACATCAGCAGCGCGAATATCTGACCGTCGGTGTAAAACCCCATGCCGCCGAACATGCGCCGCGTTGACACGGGGCCGACGTCGCTGAGCAGGTCCAGCGCCATTTCGACCGCTTCGTCGGAAACGGCCACGGGCGCTTAGCCTTTGACCAGATGTTCGGCCATTTCGGCGGGGTCGGCGAATTTGATCGATTCGCCACAGCCGCAGGCTTCGGTCACGTTGGGGTTGTTGAACTTGAAGCTCGATTCCAGCAACGAGGTTTCATAGTCGATCTCGGTGCCGAACAGGAACATCTGCGCCATCGGCGCGATCAGCACCCGCGCGCCGTCCTGTTCTACGGCTTCGTCGTTGGGGTCCTGTTCGTCCACATACTCCATGGTGTATTCCATGCCTGCACAGCCGCCTTTCTTGACGCCGATGCGCAGTCCCTTGTGGCCGTCCGCTGCCATAAGCTTGGCAATCTGGGCGGCGGCGCGGGGGGTGATGGTGACGGCCTGCTTGCCGGGGATGGAAAACATAAACAGAACTCCTTTGACCCCAATGTAGGGGGCGTGCGTCGCAATCTCAAGCAGTCACAGCGCTGCAATCAGGCTTTGCGCGGCAAAGCCCCACGCCAGCGCCCAGCCAAAGGAGGCCAAAGTGCCGATAATCACGTATTCGCTGGCCTTTTGATCGCGCGAGGCGGTTTCGAACCGCAGGATGGATTTGGCCGCGATCAGAAAACCGATGCCGGTGGGCTCGCCAATCATGACCATCAGGTAGATCAGCGCGCGTTCCATCAGCCCGATGATGCGGCCTGCGTTGTCCAGCCCTTCGATCTGCGCGGCGGCGCGCCACGGGGCCATCAGCAGACCCACCGCAGGGCCGCCCATCAGGGTCGCGGCAATCACACCCCCCAAAAGGATCGCAAGGGGGTGCAGTGTGGCAGCATAGGCGGCCCACAGGCCATGGGCAAAGGCGTCGGGCATCCAGACGACCACAGCCGCGATCACCACGATATGGGCGGCCTGGGTACTTAGATAGGACCACAGATGCAGCGGCACCCGCCTGGCGATCAACGCCACCGCCACATGCCCCAGCGCCGCAGCGGCGGTCACATGGGCCGCACCACCCAATGCCGCCCAGCCCAGCGCAAAGACCACGACAATGCGCACCGGCAGCGGCACACGGGGCGGCAGCAGGTGAAAGGCCAGCAACCACGCCAGCGTCAGGGCCAGTGCGGCGTCGATCATGATGTATAAAAGCAGCCGTTTATGGCTGCTATCATGAATTGCAGTCGAATATGGCTGCTTTGTGCAATATCAGCCATGTTCCAGCATCTCGCAAACCTCGATCAATGCGCGGATGCCTGCGGCCTCTTGCAGGCTGTGAACGGTCTGGCGGCTGACCTCGAACCGTTCGGCCAATGCGTCCTGTGTGGGGGCAGGCACCGCCAGCGACGCCAGCGCGATCTGCGCCTGACGCACGGTCCAGCGGCTGCTGATATGATCGGCAAGGGGCAGGGCGGCTTGCAACGCAAGCGGGGCACTGTCGGTGGCCAGCCGCGCGGTGCGCGCCATGTCGTCCAGCGCCCGCCCCGACGCGACAAAGGCCGCACCATCGGCGTCAGCCAGATCCGCGCCGGTGACCGTGCCATCGCCGGTGCCAAGGCCGATACGGGTGTCGTGTGCCTTGCCCGTCATCCGCACACCTGCGCGAAACGCCAGTGCTGCGCGAAAGGCAAAAGGTGCGGCACAAACCGCCTGCCAACTGTCACCGCGCGCACGGGTCAGACGGGGGATCACGTCCTGCCATTCCGCCAGAGCCGTCGCCGCAGCCTCAAGACCCGCAAAGATCTGCGCCAGCCCGCCCTCGGGCAAGGCGGATGATTTCACGATGTCTCCGGTCAGAACGGCCAGTTGCGGCATGGGGTGTCCTCTTTGCCCACCAGTTGTGCGGGCAAATCCGCGGCCTTGCAACTGTCGGGCGGGCGTGCGGGCGGAAAAAGGTATCTTAGGGAATAAACGGTGCCGCTGGACCAACCACACGCAGGCAGGCAGGGTCAAACACCACCACATGCGACAGGTCGGGGCGCGAGCGCGAGGAATACAGCATCGCCACAGCGCCCGTGGCCCGCGCGGCATCCGAAATGGCCCATGTCGGCGACGGCTGCCCGCCGGCATGAATGTCCTGCCAGACGACCGAGGCATCCCGGTTGCCGCGTTCATCGACCACCTGCGACGCTGTCAGCCACATCGGAACCAGCACGCGCGACACGCCGTTGTTCAGGTAACGCTGGATCGCCACCCGCGCACCTTCGGCGCTGAGCGAGGCATAGGCGGCAATCTGGCCGGAATGGTGGAACCGGCCCGCTGGGGCCCGTGCCGGTGTGTCAGGGGGCAGGTCCTTGGGCAGGATGCGCCAGACGGCAATATCAAGGGGGATCAGCTGGGACATAAGGGCGGTTATAGCGGCGAAGACAGCAGACGCCAGCCTGCCATCAAGGTGTTGCGACGCGACAGGGGCACGCGACAGAGCAAAGAAAAAGGGCCGCCCCCCGGAAGGGACGGCCCGATCACTGCGCGGGTTGGGGGTACTTAAAGACCCATGCAGTTCGCGTAATAGGTCACAGTCGCGGGCCAGTCCGAGAACACGCCTTCGACGCCGATGTCTTGCGCGATCACGTCCAGCGCCACCAGATAGTCGCTGTCGTCCTTGACCACGTCACCAACCGACTGGAAGTACCAGCCGCCACCCGAGGCCAGCGGGCCCGAGCGTTCCAGTGTCCATGCGATCAGCTTCAGACCGGCCTCTTTGGCGGCCAGCGCATAGGCCGACGCGGCAATCGCGCCGTTGTCGTTTGTCAGCAGCATGTTCAGCGAAGGTGCCAGATATTGCACGCCTTGCTCTTTCAGCGCAGCGAAATCTTCGTTCCATGTTGCTTTGTCCTGTTCGTCAAAACCATCGGACCATTCCACCAGATACACGGCCTGTTTGCCGAATTCGGGTTCGTTGTTCACCCAGTACAGAACGTCGTCCAGGTTGAACGACTGCGCCCAGACGTCGGACGCGGGAATGCCCGCGGCCTTGTATTCGTCGATCATCTTCTGCGCATAGTCTTCCTGGCTGAAACCGTCATGGGGCATCTCGACCGACGGGCTTTTCAGCTCGGGCGTGAACTTGGCGCCCATCGACTTGATCAGTTCGATCGATTCCGCGTGGGTCATAACGCTGGCCTTGTCTGTGTACAGCGTGGTGCGGAAGCCCGCGACGCCACCCTGATAGGCCTCGGCGGTGGTGGCGGTGGTGTCGGCGCTGTCCATTTTCGGCGTCAGCGTGCGGAACTGTTCCAGCGTCAGGTCCGATGTGCGGCATTCGGCGCTGGCTTTGGTGTCGCCCGATGCGGGGGTAAAGCCGGTGGTGCAGGCATCGGCCAGATCGCTGACCAGGATGTCGGTGGTGGTGTGCAGGTCGTTCTGCGCGTGGCGGCAGACCAGTTCGTGATCCTTGGTAAAGGTCACGTCGCATTCCACGATACCTGCACCCTGACGCGCACCGGCGATATAGGATTGGTCGGTATGCTCGGGGAACATCAGCGCGGCACCACGGTGACCGATGGAAAAGGCGGTCGCTTCCGGGGTCTGGGCCATGCAGCTGGCCAGTTTTTCCTTCAGCGGACCCTCGGGCAGCTTGTCGACCAGATAGGCAGGGCGCGCGCCATAGGACACGGCTGTCGACTGTGCGTGACCCTCGGCAAAGGCCACGACGGGCAGGGCGGCAAGGGTGGCCGCGATCAACGTGATACGCATGAAAAACTCCAGTTGTCAGAATGTTATCTCAGGGCCTTCTGGCGGCTCTGTGTAACAGATCTGTGATCAATTTGCGAAGGTCGCGTAAAATCAACGTTCTATCTGGGCGGGAATCTGCTGGTGCGCGGGGGCTGGGTTGGAATGCCTGTCAGTCCACGCTGGTGCGGATCACGCAGCGGGCGGAACTTTACCTCGTGCCATCCGTTTCCTTGTGACGCACCCAGACATCGGAGAAATGGCCATGGCAGATCCCAAAGACACCCCCCACACCACAACAGACGCAGGCATTCGCGTGCAAAGCGACGAACATTCGCTGACCGTTGGCCCCGATGGCCCGATTGTTCTGAACGACCACTACCTGCTTGAGCAGATGGCCAACTTTAACCGCGAGCGCATCCCCGAGCGTCAACCACACGCCAAGGGGTCGGGCGCTTTTGGCACCTTCGAGACGACGCAGGATATGTCCAAATACACCATGGCCGGTATCTTCCAGAAAGGTGCAAGCTGTGACGTGGTCATGCGCTTTTCCACCGTGGCCGGCGAACGCGGCAGCCCCGACACATGGCGCGACCCTCGTGGCTTCTCGATCAAGATGTACACCGACGCGGGCAATTTCGACATGGTGGGCAACAACACGCCCGTCTTTTTCATCCGCGACCCGCTGAAGTTCCAGCATTTCATTCGCAGCCAGAAACGCCGCGCCGACAACAACATGCGCGATCACGACATGCAGTGGGATTTCTGGACACTGTCCCCCGAAAGCGCGCATCAGGTGGCCTATCTGATGGGCGACCGCGGCATTCCGAAATCCTGGCGCGAGATGAACGGCTATTCCAGCCACACCTATTCCTTGGTCAACGCCGAGGGCGAAAAGTTCTGGGTCAAGTTTCACTATATGACCGATCAGGGCGACGGGAATGCCTATCTGTCGCAGGACGAGGCCGACAAGCTGGCGGGCACGGATGGGGATTACCACCGCCGGGACCTGTTCAACGCGATCCGCGACGGCAACCACCCAAGTTGGACGCTGAAATGGCAGATCATGCCGTTCGAGGATGCCAAGACCTATCGCATCAACCCCTTTGATCTGACCAAGGTCTGGCCACATGCCGACTATCCGCTGATCGAAGTGGGCAAGCTGACCCTGAACCGCAACCCGACCGATTTCCACACCCAGATCGAGCAGGCCGCGTTCGAGCCGAACAACATGGTGCCGGGTGTCGGCCTGTCGCCTGACAAGATGCTGCTGGCGCGCGGCTTTGCCTATGCCGACGCGCACCGCGCGCGGCTGGGCGTGAACTACAAACAGATCCCGGTGAACGGTGCCAAGTCCGAGGTGAACAGCTATTCCAAGGACGGGGCAGGGCGCACGCAGAACGTGGCCGACCCGGTCTATGCGCCGAATTCCTATGGCGGACCGTCGGCGCAGCCTGCGGCACAGGAGGCGGGGCTGTGGTACACCGACGGTGACATGGTGCGCCAGGCCTATACGCTGCGCGAGGATGACGACGACTGGAGCCAGGCGGGCGCGCTGGTGCGCGACGTGATGGATGATGCGGCGCGCGACCGGCTGGTGTCGAACGTGGCGGGCCACCTGTGCGACGGCGTCAGCGAAAAGGTTCTGGTGCGCGCGTTCGAGTATTGGCGGAACATCGACTCCGATGTGGGTGACAAAATCGAAGCGAAAGTGCGCGAGAAGCTGGGCGGAAAGTCCACGGCCCCCGGCATGGCGTCAGCGGAGAGTATCAGCGGGTAAGTAAAATAAAAAAGCGGGGCCTTTGGTCCCGCTTTTGTTCTAATTGCGCAACGCGCTTTTGGGGGATGTGCAGGGGTGCGTCACACGCCAGCCCCTACATGAACCCCAGTTCCAGCCGCGCCTCGTCGGACATCATTTCCATGCCCCAGGGCGGCTCCCACGTCAGCTCGACATCAACGGTTTTCACGCCAGGCAGCGGTTCGACCGCATCGGCGACCCAGCCGGGCATTTCACCGGCCACAGGGCAACCCGGTGCCGTCAGCGACATGATCACGCGCACCGTACCATCGTCGGCGATGTCGATGGTGTAGATCAGGCCCAGCTCATAGATATTCACAGGAATTTCAGGATCATAAACCGTACGACACGCATCGACGACCGCGTCGTACAGCGGGTGGTCGGTCGAGGACGGCGCAATCAGCGGCGTCCCCTCTAGCATTTCTTTGGACTGGTCCATGGGGCCTCACTCTGGTTCCTGACTGATTATATAGGGATAACCGGCCCAAGCGTCCAGAGGGGCAGGGTGCCACAGTCAGATGATGTCTCCGAGAATGAAATCGGCCTCGGTCAGCAGGTGGTTTTTGCGCATGTCGATCTCAAGGTCCGAAAATCCGTCACCATCCACATCGACCAGAACGTATTTGCTGACCGCAATAATCTCGCCTGCCGTGCCCGAAAAGCTGTCCGCATCGCTGAAAAAGGCGTCTTCGATGCGCGACATGTCGATCATGTCCCCCTGGGGTCTGCGGAAATCACGGATCTGGTCGCGCGCCGACGGATCGCTGTCGCCTGCGACGAACACGAACACATCCGCACCCTTGCCACCGACGATGATGTCGCGTCCTGCTCCGCCCGAGATAGTGTCGTTGCCACCGCTGCCCAAAATGGTCTCGTCGCCCGAACCGCCCAAGAACACGTCGTCGCCGTTGCCCAATGTGACCCGCACGTCCTTGGACTTGCTCAGGCTCATGTCTACGATGTCATCGCCTTTGCCGCCCGTGATGTTGCCGATATAGCTGCCGGTCAGCACCAGCGTGTCCGCACCACCGCCCAAAGCGATGTCACCGTTTACGGCACCGTTCAGCGTGACACTGTCAAAGCCGCTGCCCATGTCGATCCTGCCTGTGATTGAAAGCGTGGTGTTGTCGGTGATGGTGTTTGCGGTGTTGTCGCCCTGAACGGTCAGGGCCGTCGCATCATTGGTCGCGTTGGTGACAGTGCTGGTTCCAAAGCGGTTGACCCATGCGTCCGCGCCATTCAGCAAGATCTGTCCTTTGAGATAAAACGCACCCGTCAGCAAGCCGCCGTTCACCGTCAGCGTGTGCCCGCCAATCACCGAAGAATAGATCATATCAAGCTGTGAATATTCATCGGTCATGACGTCGGCGTAAACGGATGATGAACTGATACTGATCGAACGGTCCACGGCATCGGATTGCATAAAGCTCAGAAACAGCGGTGTTTCTTCAAGGCCGGCGAACTCATCGTTGTCAAATTCGATGGATGAGAAGCGCACCAAACCGTCAAAGTTGATCGTCCCTGTGCTGCCGAAAGCCCCGTAGCTGAAAAAGATCCGGTCGTCGTTGCCATTTCCGACCACGCCACCATCGGCGACGTGATACAGATCGCCGCGGCTGTCACCCGTGAGATACTGAGCCCCATTGCTGGTGATGTTGTTGATCACGACATTGTTGAAAACCTGATTGGCCTGAAGCGTTACGCTGGGCGGGGCGTCCAGGATGATGTCGACAGTCTGACCGACGAAATCGTCCATCGAGACCAGGGTGTCTGTTTCGTCAAACCAGGCGTCCGAAGTTTCCAGGATCGTACCCTCGAAAGAGGCGTCCAGGCGAAGGGTGGTAATGGGCATGTGCAGTCTCTTTCAATCAAAAGTAGAAAAAAGTCACATAAAATTCAATGCGATGGGCAGCACGTCAAGAAATGTGGCGATTGTGTGGCAAGGATTTTTTTCCTTGTTCCCAAATTGCGGCCGCGACCGTGCCCCTTCGACACGGCCTTTTGCCCCCGGCACACGGTTGTGTGGGGGGCAAAAGCCGGATGGTATCGCAGGGGGGGGCTTGGTCTGAACCTCAGACCATTTCAAAGCCGAAGGTCAGGATGAAATCATCCGCCGTCAGGCCAAGATCGCTGCGCATGTCGATTTCAATATCGGCCACGCGGTCGCCGTCGATGTCGACCTGAACCAACCGGCCCACCGCGATCACTTCGCCGGATGCCCCGGTAAAGCTGTTGCCGTCGTGGAAATGGTTCGCGGTAAAGGTCAGGTCGATCTTGTCACCATCGGCCTTTGAGAAATCGCGGATCATATCGCGCGCCTCGGGCGTGCTGTCGTCGGCGGCAAACACGAACACATCGGCCCCCGAGCGCCCAACCAGAATGTCACGGCCCGCGCCGCCCGAAATCGTGTCGTTGCCGCCGTCGCCGACGATCACCTCGTTGCCGGACGAGCCATAGATCAGGTCGTCGCCATTGCCGCCGTGAATGCTGATGCCGGCGTTGGTGGCGTCAAACAGGTTTATGGTATCCGCGCCCCGTCCGCCGAAAATCTTGGTGGTAACCGTGCCCGTCAGCGTCAGCGTGTCGCTGCCATTGCCCAATATGATGCGCCCGTTCACGTCGCCGGTCAGGTCGACACTGTCGCTGCCGTCGCCCATGTCGATGCGCCCGGTGACGTCAAATGCGCCCTCCAGCCGGTTTTCGGCGCGATCGCCCAGCACAACCAGCGACCCCGCGCGCCCATCGGCCGAGATCAGTTCCGAGGTAAGATAGGCGCTGAACGCGTCGGTCCCGTTCAGGCGCAGCAGCCCCGACAGCTCCGAATTGTCAAACTGACCGCCGCCGCCCACGGTAAGGGTGCCCCCGATATAGCTGTTGTCGATGTCCAGCCCGGTGAACCTGTCCGTGGTGGCGGTCCCGTCCAGATCGACATTGTGCCATGTCGCTGTGCGATGGGTCTTGTCGGACTGTTCAAAAACCACGTTCACGGCGCGGTTGATGGTTCCACCAGAACTTGAGGCGCCAAAGGCGTTCAGGTCAAAAACATAGTTGTTGAAGAAAACGTTGCGCAACGCGGTTTCGCCGTCAAAGGTCACGGTGCCGACGGTGGCAATCGTGCCGCCATCAAGGGTGAACAGATCACGATCCGCACTGCCCACCCGCGCGTCCTCGGCAAAGTTCAACTGGCTGCCGTTGGCTTGGGTCAGCGTAAAAGCGTCTTCCGATGTCATCCCCGCCAGCAACACACCGTTGAACAGATATTCGGCGTTCAGCGCGGTGTCGTAGCCCAGATAAATCTGGACGGTGCTGCGCTGAAAGTCCTGCATCGACACAAGGTTATAGCTGGTGTCGCGCCAACCGTCGGTGCTGTCGGTGTAGGTGCCTGAAATCAGGTCAAGAATAATCGTTGGCGTGGCTGGCATATTGCTGTCCCTCAAAATCCGCATCGGCTGGTTTTGAGGGACAAAAATGGTCAGTTCATGGCGCGGTCGGGGCATTGTCTGGCACCGGGGGACAATGGTCGCACGGCATGCAAATTACGGGATCAGCATGCGTGCGCGCCGTATCACCCCTTGCGCTTGCGCACCGGTTGCGGTTTCACCCGTGCCTCGATCATGTCGTAGAGCATACCCACGATGTCCTTGCCAGTGGCCTTTTCGATGCCCTCGAACCCGGGCGACGAATTGACCTCGAGCACCTTCGGCCCCGTTTCCGACCGCAACAGGTCAACGCCCGCCTTGCCCAAGCCAAAGGCCCGCGCGGCGCGCAAGGCGGTTTCGCGTTCTTCCTTGGTGATGCGCACGGTTTTGGCCGAGCCGCCCCGGTGCAGGTTCGAGCGGAAATCGCCCTCGGCCCCGGTGCGTTTCATGGATGCGACCACCTTGCCGTCGATCACCAGACAACGGATGTCCTCGCCTGCGGCTTCCTTGACGAACTGCTGCACCAGAAAGTTGGCGCGCAGGCCGCGAAAGGCGTCGATGACGCTTTCGGCGGCTTTCTTGGTTTCTGCCAGCACGACGCCCTTGCCTTGGGTCGATTCCAGCAGTTTCACGATCAGCGGCGCGGTGCCCACCAGACCGATCAGGTTGCCGGTGTCCTTGGGCGATGCGGCGAACGCAGTGGTCGGCATACCGATGCGCTTGCTGGCCAGCACCTGATGCGCGTGCAGCTTGTCGCGGCTGGCGGTGATGCCGGCGCTGCCGTTGACGCAATAGGTGCCGATGGTTTCGAACTGGCGGATCACGGCGGTGCCGTAGGGCGTGATCGACGCACCGATGCGCGGCACAATCGCGTCATAGCGGGGCAGGCGCTTGCCGTCGTAATGCACCTCGGGGGCCATGGTGTTGATCGCCATGTAGCAGCGCGTGGTGTCGATCACCTCGACCGTGTGGCCGCGCGCCTCGCCGACCTCGACCAGACGGCGCGTGGAATAGTTGTCCTCGCGGCTCAGCACGGCGATGCGCAGGGCGCGTTGGGGGGCGGCACGTCGCACGGCGGCGGAATGGTAGACATCATAGCTGAGGTCCGGTTGCAGCCGCTTTTCCGTGGCGGTGATCGAAATGTGGTCTTGCAACGCCTGGCGGCCCAGCAACATGCGGCTGGTCATGCCCGAGCGGTCGGTCAGGGTCACTTCGATGGGCCACGACTGACCTGCGACCTCCAGCGTGGTTTCGATCACATAGCGCAGCTCGGATTCGCCGTTGGACGATGTCACCTCGCGGCGGTCCTTGATCTCGGCCGAGCAGGTCATCTGCACCTGCGTCTGCCCCGAGACAGGGTAGACGTTGAACCGCACCTTAGGCTTGGCGGCGGGGCCGAACACTTCGATGTCGTGGGCGTGCAGCGCCGAGGTGCGCGCGCCGGTGTCGATCTTGGCTTTCAGGGCGGGCAGGCCCAGTTCGGGCAATCCGATCCATTCTTCCCAGCCAAAGTGTAGACTGTCCATTGGGTACTCCTGTCAAAGGCGGGCGGCGCCAGTGTGGCGCGGCATGTGTGTCAAAGATGTAAAGAAGGTGCCGATCAGGCCTTGGGCGCTTTCGCGGCCTCTGATGCCAGGCGGCCCGGGTCCATAAAGTGGTCGATCATCACCGGCGTCGCCAGCGCATAGGCGTCGCGCAGCGGCAGATCGCGGTGGGCTTGCAACGCCGTCTTGCCCTTGGAAATAGGGCCGGGGTTGCGGGTGGCAAGGGCGGTGGCAAAGGTTCGGGTTTCCGCCGTCAGCGTATCGCCCGGACAGATCCGGTTGAACAGCCCCGCCGCCTGCGCCCAGTCCGCCGTCATCGGCGTGCCGGTCAGCGTCAGTTCCATCAGGTGTTTCGGCCCCACGTTGCGCGACACGGCGACCGCAGGCGTGGTGCAAAAGCCGCCGTTCGTCACACCGGGCAGGCAAACCGTGGCGCGCGGGCTGGCGAATGCCAGATCACAGGACGCCACCAGTTGCAGCCCCGCCGCCATGGCGATGCCGTCCACCATGGCAAGGGTCGGCTTGGGCAATGTGGCCAGCGCGATCATCATCCCGGCGCAGGCTTCGAACAATTCGGTCAGGTAGGCGTGCCCCTGATCGTCATCCGCACGGTGACGGGCGATTTCCTTCAGGTCGTGACCCGCGCAAAAGATGTGTCCCGGGCCGGATAGCACCACGACGCGCACCGTATCATCTGCGGCCAGATCATCCAGCGTTGCGTGCAGGGTCCTGATCATGCCCAGCGAAAGCGCATGAGCCACCCCGCCGCCAAGGGCCAGCGTCGCCACGCCTTCGGTCACATCACAGGTGACAAGATCGGGGGTCTGCATCTGGTTCATCGCGGCTCCTTTGGCTCAGTATGCCATGGCGCGGCTGTGAAGCGCAACATCGTCGGGCAGGAAGGCGGGCAGACTGCGAGATAGTTTCACCGAATGGGAACTGTGTGCAGTGAATTGCGACAGCCGTTCAACAATCGGTGGTTTTCGGGAGGTAGTGAAAGTTCGCTACAAATTATACTTAAGGAGAATCGTATGTGCTGAAATCTGAACTCGATGATTGCTATAAGAGGACTTAATCATGCCGTTTTGGCCATTTCGTAGAGGGAAAAGGGCAGAGGTTCCGCGCAAGCAGGAAGCGAAAGATTCACCGTTGCCAAAGGGGCCAGAGACTTCCCCGCGCCTCCCTTTAAGAACCCAAATCTGGCTGGGGCAGTTCCAGTCAAAAACGCAGTTGTCGGATTTTGTAAGCGAAGATCCTGACTACTATAAACTGGAAGATCACGCCGATGGTGTATTATCCAAATTTGCAAAGAGCCAAGGCGAAAAATTCATTGACCACGATTTTCTGGAAGTATCCTTTGATGACCAAGATAACTTGGCAACAAAGCGTTTTAAGAACCACTCCTATGCGGACTTCTGGCGTGACCGCGTTGAAGAGGAATGTCAAAGTCGCGCTTTGGGTCCGGTCAATTCATGCATCACGCTTCAGGTTGATATTCCCTTCGCAGGCGTACCCAGGCCACAGGTTTCCGCACCGCTTGATGTAAGGGAGAGCGGCTTTTGGCTGGTCTACTTGGGTGAGTTTGAGCACGGCGATGGCACTGATTGCAGTAGCATAAATGATTTGATCAGTGCCGCCGAGAACGGCGACGCGGACGCCCAGGCAACTCTCGGTGGACTGTATATTCTGCCGCCACCCAAACTTTCCCACATGGTCAATTCAGAGAAGGCTGAATACTGGCTTTTGAAGGCCGCCGAGGCGGGAAAGCAAAAGACATATAATCGGCTGTATCACCTGTATGCGGGCCGTTACGGGCCAGCACAGCCTGATAAAGCGTTCTACTGGATTGAAAAATCTGCCCAAGGCGGCTCGGCGGCAGACCTGGTTTATCTCGCTGAAGCCTATAGGTCCGGAACGGGCACAGAAGAGGACTTCGTGCTGGCTCTTAAATATGCGTTTCTGGGATGCTGCATCTACAAAGAGAATTTGTATGACGGTTGGCTGCCAGAACTTGTCGCGCAGATGCCTAAGGAGGATGTAGATAAGGCTGAGCAGCTTGCATTGGACTGGATCGACACAACCGGTAAATCTGCGCCTCATTTCCAAGGTTTCATTCGCAACCCTATTCGTCAGGTCTTGAATGGCTGAGTGAGTTACGCGCAGGTTCCAAAAAACCAAAGCGAACGGTTGCGACCAAGCTGATGATTGTCTGTTTTATGGCCTCGTGCGCGGATCTTAAGCGACTTCGTGCCCCAAGGAAAAGCTCGCCGCGTAAGCGGCGTAGCGTCCCGGGAACAGTTCTTCATAGAGCTGGTGATGCATACCCAAGACATCAACATACAGTTCCACTTCATCGGGAAGTTCATACTCAAACAACACCACATCATAGCACTCGATTTGAACGCCTTCGACAGTCGTGACAGTCAGTCCTATCCAACGGTTCGTGCAATCATCATACTCCCCTTTTTCTCAGCCGGAACGGTGGCTCGAAAGATTTTAAATTCATCACACGGAATGAAGTTACCTTCTGCGCAGCCCATTGGGGGATCACCTTTCTCTAAGGCAGAAAAGCCAAGCAGTTTTCCGTCAAAGTAGAACTGAAACACTTCTTAATCTCCGCTTTCAGATGCGGGGGATAGACCAGTGCTTGCCAAATCTCCGAGGAACACGCCCCAGACCACCTAGCCGTCGTTGATGTCGTGCAAAACCCGCCGTGCGCCCGAGCTTTGGCGGCGGAATGCCAGCCGCAGCACGATCCACGCCAGCAGCGACAGGCCCGCAAACAGCGCCATTGCCGGGGCCACGCCAATTGTCGGGACCACAAGGCCCACGATGCCCGCCATCACCAGCGCCCCCAGGGCAAAGCCCAGAAAGATGAAACCGGGCAGCAGCACTTCGACCACGCCCAAAGCGATGGCAAAGGCCAGCCAGACCCACCAGATGCCGACCAGACCCGCCATCAACCGCGACCCTTCAGCAGTTTGAACGCATCACCAAAGGCTTCGAGGGCTGCGGCTGGCACAACGATGGTTTGCTTGCCCGTGCCGTTGCCCAACGCGTTCAGTGCCTCGACCTGTTTCAGGGCCACCTGATATTGCGCGGCCTCGATCCCGTGTTCGGCAATGGCCTTGGCCACGACCTCGGTGGCATAGGCCTCGGCGTCGGCCAGAACGCGGCGGGCCTTGGCGGATTGTTCCGATGCATAAAGCTCGGCATCGGCCCCCAGTTCGACGGCGCGTTTCTTGCCCTCGGCCTCGGTCACCTGCGCGCGGCGGGCGCGTTCGGCGTTCAGCTGCTGCATCATCGCGGCACGGGTCGCGGCGTCCAGGTTCACGTCCAGAATCTCGGCGCGGGTCACTTCGATGCCCCAGTTGTCCACCGCGTCCTCGACGTTGGCCTTGATCGTGGTGATCAGCGACGACCGGTTGGCCTGAACCTCGTCCAGGTCCATCTTGCCGATCTCGGCGCGCACGATGCCTGCCACGGTGGTCGAAATGGCCCCGTCCACGTCACGGATGCGGTACACGGTCTTTTCCGGCTCGATGATGCGGTAGAACACCGATGTGTCCACCTGCACCAGCACGTTGTCGCGGGTGATCGCGTCCTGGCTGGCGGTGGGCAACTGCCGTTCCAGAATGGAAATCCTGTGCGCCACATGGTCGATGAACGGCACGATCATGTTGATCCCCGGCCCAAGCACGGCCCGCAACCGGCCAAAGCGTTGCACCACGTGCTGTTCGGATTGCGGTACGATCTTGACCGATTTGAAAACCAGTACCACCAGCAAAACGGCGGCCAGAAGATAGACCAGATTGTTCTGCAACAGGTCCAGCAGCATTTGTTCGACATCCACGTGTGTCACCCCTCGGCCAGAACACTGTTTCTGTTCTGGCCCCTGGCAGGGGATAAAGCAAGCGTGACAGACGGGGCGTCAGGACTGTTGCGCAAAGTCCGAGGTTTCGGGGGCGGGCAGTTCGCGGGGCGCGTCACTGGGCAGCATGCGCTGGCCGGTTTCGTGCTCGATCTGCCGTGCCGCGCGGATGAGTTGTTCGCGTATCTTGCACTGCATCGCCCATGCTGTGGTGGGGTTGGGCGTGGGCAGCTCGAACCACACATGCTGACCAAAGACATTCTGATCGTTCACACGCACCGCAGCCATATCCACAGGTCCGGTGTCATCGCCGTCCTCCTGTTCAACGATGTCCAGAAACACCTTGCGCAGGCGTTCGATGTCAGCGCCATGCGCCAGCGTCAGTTCGATCACACGGGTCATCTTGGTGTCTTCGATAGACCAGTTTTCAAAGGCATCCTTCACAAAATAGCTGACCGGAACGATGTAGCGGTTTCCGGTCCAGATCAGCAATTGGACATAGGTAAAGTTGATCCGCTCGACCGTGCAATAGCGCCCCTCGAAGATCACCATGTCGCCGATCCGCGCCGACCGGTTCAGCGCGATCTGCACAGAGGCCAGAATATTGCCCAGAACCTCGCGCGCGGCAAAGCCCAGGATGATGGTCAGCGCACCGGCCGAGGCCAGAAGCGACAGGCCGATGGACTGAAACGCATTGGCCGAGGACAGCACAATGCCGGACGCCACAAGCAGCGCGATGACAATGACGCCCTTGCGCGCGGCCGAGATCATCGTGGCCATGCTGCGCATATGGGCATTGCCCGGGTCGGCAAGCTCGTCAGGAGTGTTAAAGCTGATGCGGTCGAAAATCTCGTCAATGACGAACACCACCGCCAGCGTGGCCGCCGTGACGAAGCCGATGATTGTCATCGGACTGATCAGGCTGTCCAATACGCCTGAAACCACCAGCACCCGCGTCGTCGATACACCCACGACCGTGGTTGTCACCGCAATCGTCGCAGGCCAGCGCAGCGCGCGCACGATGGCATGGCTAAGCGCGGTGTTCATCTTGCGGCCAAATAGGGTGACAGAGCGATAGGTCAGCCAGCCCAACGCGAAGGCCACCCACAGCATAAGCGGGACAAAGATGACCTCCCAGACGTACATGCCCAGGAACGCGTCGCCGCGGGCCCAGAGCGGCAATGCCTGTTCCAGCGCTGTCGGCCCGTAAATTGCATACAGATCCGGGATGCGGCTGACGCTTTCCCGCGAGATCACCCAGACCGGCGTGCCGTCCGGCGGCATAACGCGGTTCAGCCGCAGCGCCACATCGTGACGTCCCAGCTCAAGCCAGTCGATGACGATGGACCGGCGCACGCGGCCGGTGTGATCGGATTCGGTTGATCCGCTCAGCCAGCCGTCGGGGCGGTCCGAAAGCGATCGCCACGGCACCACGACCTTGCGGTCCATCAGCACGAAAAGCTGCTCTGCCAGTTCGGCGGCGCGCGCACCTTGCGCGTCGCGGGGCAGGTTGGTCAGGTCAAGCACCTGGGCGGCGTCCTTGAACTGTCCTGCTTCGGCCAATTCGAAAAAGCTGTCCATCGCGCTCATCGGGGTCGCCCGGTCCAGGCCTTCCGGGGCGGCGGGCAGACCTGGGTTCAGCGCATCGACTTCGAAAAATTCAATCTCGGCCTGTGCATGGGCGAAAGAGGCAAGGAAAACCAACGCCAGCAGGGTGCCCAGGCCTTGGCGCAGGGCAGACGCGAGCGGGTGCAGCAAACGTGTCATGCGGCGGGTTTCCTTTTTCAGGTTTTCAGTTTCATGGCGATATAGCGCAATGTCCGGTCGGGGAAACCGCGCAACATTGCGTGCGCCGCCGCAAGCGCCTATAGCGCGCACATGACACGTTTTTCATTCGATTTGGCAGCCACTGACGGGCGCGCGCGCACCGGCACCATCCACACGCCGCGTGGCGACATTCGCACGCCGGCCTTCATGCCGGTCGGCACGGCGGCCACGGTCAAGGCGATGCTGCCCGAAAGCGTGGCGGCGACGGGGGCCGACATTCTGCTGGGCAACACCTATCACCTGATGCTGCGCCCCACGGCGGAACGCATTGACCGGCTGGGTGGGCTGCACCAGTTCATGAACTGGGACAAGCCGATCCTCACGGATTCAGGCGGCTTTCAGGTGATGAGCCTTGCCGCCTTGCGCAAGCTGACCGAAAAGGGTGTGACCTTCAAAAGCCACATCGACGGATCGCGTCACGAGATCACGCCGGAACGGTCGATGGAAATTCAAAAGCTGCTGGGCTCGGACATCGTGATGTGTTTCGACGAATGCCCCGCGCTGCCCGCCGACAAGGCGCGGATTGCGGAAAGCATGCGCCTGTCGATGCGGTGGGCGCAGCGGTCGCGCGATGCGTTCGGGGACCGTCCGGGCCATGCGCTGTTTGGCATCCAGCAGGGCGGGCTGGAAGAAGACCTGCGCGCCGAAAGCGCCGAGGCGCTGACGCAGATCGGCTTTGACGGCTATGCCGTCGGCGGTCTGGCCGTGGGCGAGGGGCAGGAGGCGATGTTCGGCTGTCTGGACTTTGCGCCCGACCAGTTGCCACAGGACAAGCCGCGTTACCTGATGGGCGTGGGCAAGCCCGACGACATCGTCGGTGCCGTGGCCCGCGGCATCGACATGATGGATTGCGTGCTGCCGTCCCGGTCGGGACGCACGGGGCAGGTGTTCACCCGTCACGGTGTCTTGAACATCAAGAACGCCCGCCATCAGGACGACCCGCGCCCGATTGACGACGCCTGCACATGCCCGGCTTGCACGAACTATTCGCGCGCCTACCTGCATCATGTGTTCCGCAGTCAGGAAATGATCAGCTCGATGCTGCTGACATGGCACAACCTGCATTATTTCCAGCAGATCATGGGCGAAATGCGCGCCGCGATTGCGGCGGGCACCTTCGCCCAGTGGCAGGCGGCATTCCACGCAAACCGTGCGGACGGGGATATAGAACGGCTTTAGCTTTCAGAGGTAAACAGTGCGCCGCCCATTTTCGCATAGGTGCGGCCGCTTTCTGCCGCTGAGGGTTTTTCAGCGTCTAACGGGCGGATAATACCAGTTGTCTGCATTTGCGTGGCCCCCAAAGAGGCGCTGCACGTCACCTTGAAGGTTTGCGGCAAGCCCGGAAATACCGGCACGTTTAGATTGGCCGGCACTTGTAGATCACGCAATGTGACCACGTTCTTGCCCGAGATTGTGCAACGGGCACCGGGCAACTCTGTCCGCGCACCTTCATGAAAGTAAATAGCGCGCAGAGCAACCGGTTCGTACCGCAAGGGCTTGCCCGAGGTGGCAGCCAGCGTCTTGCCCTGCATCTCGGTCACGTCTGTCAAAGGCGTGCAGGCCGAAACCAGACCCAGAGTGAAAATGCCGGCCAGCAGTCGCCCCATCATTCTGCGGGTGCCTGTGTTTCAAAGGGCACGACCATCTTGCTGTGATAGGCATAAACGTCGTTGGCTGGATTGCGTGCGGCCTTGATGGCTGCGGTTGCGACCGCCGTAACCAGAACAGCGGCAAGTCCGCCAGTTGTGACTGTCGCCTGACGCGAGGTGGTTTCGTTGTAAGGCTCAAAGGTTTTTGTCGCGGTCTGGCCATTGGCTTTGCACGTTATGGTGACCGGATCGGTGCGCCCTTTGTAGGTAGGCAGGTTGACCTTTGCAGGAGTCGTGATCTGGGCAGTGTAACCGGTGCCTTTGATCGCGCAGGCGGCGCCTGTGATCTCGGCCCTTTTCTTGGAGCCATTGACGATCTGAATCGATTGTGTGCGCACCTCGATCGGTTTTTGCGAATATATATTACTGCGCGCGGCGTCGGTAGAAAAGGAAACCTGTTGTGGCGGCGTGTTTATAGCAACGCCTGTCGCGCAGGCTGCAAGAACAGATAGGCAAAGGGCGGCGGGGATTATTCTGTAAGTCATGCTAGTCCATAATTTTTCATATTCCCTCAAAGAGTGCATTTTTCGCTTTAGGGGCCAACCAATGAAATCAAATGTTTGTGAACTTTTCGGTAGCCTGTAACGCGGGTGACACTTGTGTTTGCGTGGGGCGGCAATGCGCGCCTGTTTTGATATTCATACCGGAGTTTCAGGCGATTCCCGTATCATTTTACCGCGACGCTCTTTGTGACGGCCAATCGTCGGCCACAATCCCAAACGCACAATCGGAAACCCACAACGAAACGTGAATCTGGAGCTGTTTTCGCGCAAAACGCATCTGTTTCCGCCGAAAAAAAACCATCACTTTGCAAGGTCCCATTGCACAGCCCCGAACACCCCGTCATTGTGAAGCCTTGAAACAGGCAGTGGTCAAACACAGTTTACTACTCTGAAACCAGGAGACGACGAAGGTTGCCGCAAACAGGGACCGGTCGTCTTGCTAGATAAGGAAAAGAGCATGCAAGAGCCCCTTAACGCTTCGTACCCGGTCCTGCCGCTGCGCGACATTGTGGTGTTTCCGCATATGATCGTGCCGCTGTTCGTCGGCCGTGACAAATCCGTACGTGCGCTCGAGGAAGTGATGGCCGACGACAAGCAGATCCTGCTGTCCAGCCAGATCGACCCCTCTGAGGACGATCCCGAAGCGACAGGCATCTACAAGGCCGGCGTGCTGGCCAATGTGCTGCAACTGCTGAAACTGCCCGACGGCACCGTCAAGGTGCTGGTCGAAGGTCAGGCGCGGGTGCGCATCACCGAATATCTTGAAAACGATAACTTTTTCGAGGCACGCGCCGAGTATCTGACCGAGATGCCGGGCGACGTCACCACCACCGAGGCGCTGCTGCGCACCGTGGCGGACGAGTTCGAGCGCTATGCCAAGGTGCGCAAGAACGTCCCCGAAGAGGCGCTGACCGCCGTCGGCGAAACGGTCGAGCCTGCGAAACTGGCGGATCTTGTGGCGGGGCATCTGGGCATTGAAGTGAACCAGAAGCAGGAACTGCTGGAAACGCTCAGCATTTCCGAGCGGCTTGAGAAGGTTTACGGCCTGATGCAGGGCGAAATGTCCGTCCTTCAGGTCGAGAAAAAGATCAAGACACGCGTGAAATCCCAGATGGAGCGGACCCAGCGCGAATATTATCTGAACGAACAGATGAAGGCGATCCAGCAAGAGCTGGGCGATGGCGAGGACGGCAAGAACGAAGTTGCCGAGCTGGAAGCCAAGATTGCCGCCACCAAGCTGAGCAAGGAAGCCCGTGAAAAGGCTGACAGCGAGATCAAAAAGCTCAAGAACATGAGCCCGATGAGCGCTGAAGCCACCGTTGTGCGCAACTATCTGGACTGGATGCTGTCGATCCCGTGGGGCGTGAAATCGCGCGTCAAAAAGGATCTGGGCCGCGCCCAGAAGGTGCTGGATGACGACCATTACGGCCTTGAGAAGGTCAAGGAACGGATCGTCGAATATCTGGCCGTGCAACAGCGCAGCAAAAAGATGAAAGGCCCGATCATGTGCCTCGTCGGCCCTCCGGGCGTCGGCAAGACATCCTTGGGCAAATCGGTTGCCAAGGCGACGGGCCGCGAATTCATCCGCATTTCGCTGGGCGGTGTGCGGGACGAATCCGAAATCCGTGGTCACCGCCGGACCTATATCGGGTCGATGCCCGGTAAGATCATCCAGGCGCTGAAAAAGGCGAAAACCACCAACCCGCTGATCCTGCTCGATGAAATCGACAAGATGGGGCAGGATTTCCGTGGCGACCCCGCGTCGGCCATGCTTGAGGTGCTGGACCCGGAACAAAACGGGACGTTCGTCGATCACTATCTCGAGGTCGAATATGACCTGTCGAACGTGATGTTCCTGACCACGTCGAACAGCTACAACATGCCCGGACCGCTTCTGGACCGGATGGAGATCATCCCGCTGGCCGGCTACACCGAGGACGAAAAGCGCGAGATCGCCAAGCATCACCTGCTGGCCAAGCAGATCAAGAACCACGGCCTGAAAAAGTCCGAGTTTGAGCTGACCGATGAAGGGCTGACCGACATCATCCGCTACTATACCCGCGAGGCGGGGGTGCGGAACCTGGAACGCGAGATCGCCAAGGTGGCGCGCAAGGCGTTGACCAAGATCGTCAAGAAAGAGGTCGAGAGCATTTCCGTGACCTCGGACAACATCGACGAATTCCTGGGCGTGCGCAAACACCGCTATGGTCTGGCCGAGCTTGAGGACCAGATCGGCGTTGTCACCGGGCTGGCCTATACCTCTGTCGGCGGCGAGCTGTTGCAGATCGAAGCGTTGCGCCTGCCGGGCAAGGGCCGGATGAAGACCACCGGCAAGCTGGGCGACGTGATGAAAGAAAGCATCGACGCAGCCTCCAGCTATGTGCGGTCGATCAGCCCGAAAATCGGGGTGAAGCCGACGCAGTTCGACAAGCTGGACATTCACGTGCACGTGCCCGACGGTGCCACGCCCAAGGACGGCCCCTCGGCCGGTCTGGCCATGGTCACGTCCATCGTGTCGGTTCTGACCCAGATCCCCGTGCGCAAGGACATTGCGATGACGGGCGAGGTCAGCCTGCGCGGCAACGCGATGCCCATCGGGGGGCTGAAGGAAAAACTGCTTGCGGCCCTGCGTGGCGGCATCAAAACGGTGCTGATCCCGCAGGAAAACGAAAAGGACATGGCCGAAATCCCTGACAACGTGAAGGAAGGGATGACCATCATTCCGGTCAGCCACGTGTCCGAGGTGCTGAAACACGCGCTGGTGCGTGAACCCGAGGCGATCGAATGGGACGAGGCCGCGGAAGAAGCCGCCGCCGCCGCCGCTGCCGCATCGAAAGCGACCGCCACAGGCGCCACCGCCCACTGATCGCAGTTTGATCCACGCAGACAGACGCCCCGCAGGATACTGCGGGGCGTTTTGCGTTTCAGGCCCGCTGATGCGGCAATGCGGCGCTGCGCCGCCGATATTCGTGGCGAAATTGGCTCAAACCCTCAGACGCGCGGGCCGGATTACACAGTTCGGTAGAAATGTGCGCAGAATATGATAAGACTTTGGTCAAACTGCACACGTGACCAAAGGCATAAGCATGGCAACGTCCAAAACCCCCCGCACCAAAAGCGCCGCAGCCACCGCTGCCGCCGCAACCAAAGCCGCAACAGCCACCACAGCGGCCCGCACGTCGAAAGCCCCGAAAGCAGCGGTCGCCGCTGGCGGAACAGGCGGCGCTGAAGAGGTCGTTTTGGGGCCGATGATGCGCAAGAAAGAACTGATCGACGCTGTGGTCGCCGCGTCCGGCGCCAAGAAGAAAGACGCCAAGCCGGTGGTCGAGGCCATGCTGAAGGTCATGGGCAACGCCCTGCGCGATGGCCGCGAGCTGAACCTGCATCCCTTTGGCAGCGTCAAGGTGCGCCGCGCCAAGGATATGGTCAAAGCCCGCGTGCTGACCACCAAGATCCGCCAGCGCAAACCCGAAGCGATCGAAGCCGCCAACGCCGCCGCCGCAGAGGCATCGGACAGCAGCACAGAATAACTTCTGCGCAAACTGTCCAGATTTTTGATGCGGCCTCTTGCAAGGGGGGCCGCATTTTTGTATCTGCCCCTGCAA
>TARA_R110002110_G_scaffold415604_1_pt1 | contig 43063 bp, 44 predicted proteins | sample TARA_R110002110 | Tara Oceans TARA_R110002110 (sample SAMEA4397330) | marine metagenome | biome: Polar Biome; feature: [SRF] surface water layer (ENVO:00010504); material: water (ENVO:00002006), including particulate matter (ENVO:01000060) such as... | depth 5 m | reverse complement strand
ATAAAAACGGTCCTTTTTTACTCTGTATACGTAAGGATGCGAAGTAAAAATACAAAGCCATCTTCTGTAATTGAACATAGAAAAAGGCAGGTGCAAAATGGCACTGAGCAGTTTGAAAAAAGGATTTGCAGGACGCGCTGCTGCTATTGGGTTCGGCGCGATGGCTGCTGTGACCCCACTGTCATACAGTTTTGCTGACGATGGACGTCCGCCAATAACATCTGCTGTTGAAAGGCAGTTGCCAGTTGCAATGGTCGAAGACTCTGGGCGCGCCGCCGGGGCGTATGCTCGCCAGAATCCCGGCATAGCCGTTTCGGTATTTCTAGGAACTGAATCGAGCGTCACACCTCAGCAAATCCAGACTATCTTGACAGGTGATTTTAGGCGCGAAGGCGTCTCAGACCCTATCACGTTCTTCTTTGATCAGAACGATACAGCCGGCACAGGCGTGGCATACTACTTTGATAATTATGTAGACGGTCCTTTTAATCTCGCGGAAGCGCGTGGTCAGGCCGCTGAGACCGCCAGAGATTATGCGTGGAGAAAAGAGCGTGGGCTTTTAGCATCCGTATCGTACCAGGAATACAATCAATAGCCTAGCCGTTGAGAAATGCGTTATCGGCGCTGGCAACGTTGACTTCATTGATCTCTGCATCGCGCTCAGCATCGTATGCTTCATCTAATTTTCTAGTTGAGGCGACATGTTCCACTTTTTGCCTCATTTCCTCTCTTGCCTGAAAATCAGCGTCCTCTGATACTTCGGCGCTGCGACGTTCTCTTTCATCGTCACTAATGCCAGCTTCATTCACGTATTCTTTCTGCTGTTCCGCCTTCCGTAACTGCCATCCGTCCTGCGCCATTCTAGCCAATCGGTAGAGTTCAGGGTCATCCATGTATTCCGGTTTGATGTTGCCTTCGTCATCGATCATTTCGTCCATGAAAGCCTGATCAAGCCGCTTATAATAGTGCTCGATACTTTCGCCCTCGCGCCGCTCCAATGTCTCTGGGGCCAGAATGCGTTCACCGAATGTAATTCTCCAATCTTCACCATAGTGCTCTGAGAAGTAGTCATTTGCTTCGTCGATTTTGTTCTGCAACCATTCGATCTGGCCATTGAGCTGGTCAAGGAGGGCTTGAAACGCCATTTCGGCGGTAGATTTGCGGTCGCGTTCTTCGGCAGACTGGCGGGCTTCATCGAAAGTCGCCGCGAGCGCTGCACCGGTTGCCCCGAAACTCTCACGGCTCCTGCTTTGCTGGCCGAGCAGGCGCTCGTTGGCCGCTTCACCGCCGACAATCGAAAAAATATTCTCTCTGAATTCCACCAAACTCATTTTGGTTTCCCCATTTACGCGCCTGAAGCCTTTAGCGGCTTTCTTATCGTTTTGAAATATAAGCAAAAATATATTCCAGCCTTAGCTGGTAGCTTTATTATTCCCTATACGGATGAAAATATTATGAAAAATAGAAGCAATTTATCTCAAATTTTATGTTTTAGGCGGGCGCGGACCGCTTCTGAGACCGCACAAAGCATCGACGACATAGCGCCATTCCACCGGATCGGCTTTAACAACCCGTCCCGTGCGCCAGTTTGATACTTTATTGACGGTTAAGGATTGAAGCTCAGGAGGGCGGCGTCGTACGAGCAGAGCCGGTGTGATCCCGGTTTTTTCGAAGAGACCGTTAAGTTCCCGGCGCATGGTCGATGTTATCGTAATATGTCCAAGTTTCGAACCCTTGCTCCCGACACGTTTCGCATCTGGCAGGCTGGTAAGAATATCCCACAGTGTATCGAACAACTCCCGATCAAGTGCACAAGCATTGCCTCGTTTCAACGCGTCACGATTGGCAGGGGAGAGCGCAACGCCGTGGTGCGATGTGACGTAATTGGCAAACTGCGTGACAGACAGCCGTCTGACCTTCAATTCTGCCACGAATGCTTCAAGCTGATCTGCCGTTGGATAGCCTGTATTGCCTTGATCGAGAGTCATACCCGTATTCTAGAAACGATAAAGAAGCTCTCCAAGCAATCCGGGGGTGGTCAGGAAGGATAACTGTGGAGAAATATCAGACCGGACACGATACGAACCTCTAACATGTTAAGAGATGACGTTAGCGCTGTCCAATATTAGGCTATCTTTCTGCAACAGGATAGGTACCGGCCTCTTGCGTTGCGTTCCGGGTGAATTTTTCTGAAGAATAAACCTTCGTTGCTCTGACTAAGTATGGAAGACGAAGAGACGCCAGACTGCATTTGACAAAAGATGTGCGTCAATATTTGCCTTTATGCAACGAAATTTTGTTTGTACATCGTGACCGAAAAACGGGCAAGTCACTGAGCGGCAAACGAATTCCATACAATTATATTGCTTGACTGGATTTACAAATATCTAAACATCGCAAGATGTGCGGTGTACTACACCGCATCTTGGCAAGGGAGCCCGCTGCGCGCTCCCGTTGCATCCCTCCGGCAGTGGCTCTTTCACAGGCATTGAACCCGTCTCAGAGCCATCAGAACGTATCGCCGTTCCACCACTCGCAGGGTTTGGAGAATGACCTCTCCACCTGCACCAAACCATGTCTAAACGTATGGCCGTTTAATCACCACCAAGGCGTATGCCGCCCATGGACCCGCACCATGATTTCGCCTATGGATACGACCAAAGGGCCTTCGTGCCCCTTGGAACCCTGACCATTTCATGGAGACCAACTCTGCGCGGTTTGGATGGCTTTGGTGTATATCGTCACATTGTTTAATTGAGGAATTATCGTCGCAAATGAAATTATTTCCGGTCAAAAATTGGTTTCATTTTTATTTACCGATAAGCATCAACTAATTGCACATTGCAACAAAGTGATGCAAAGTGATTCTAGAGTTGTGATTCTCCTGTAGACAGAACATATAGAGAACATTATCATGGGTGCAGCTAAAAAAGGACATAGAATAACCGTATCGCTACCGAACTCCGATTATGCCATTCTTTCTGCCCTTGCTGAGCGGTACGATATTTCGCTGTCATGGCTTGCAAGGAAGGCCATTACGGATTTTCTTGAACGCTACGAGAACGAAGAGGTGCAGCTTCCCCTGGGCCTCGGACATGCTTTGAGGAGCGGGCTGCATGACAAATAAAAAATTTAAAACGCTTTCATTATTTTCGGGCGCAATGGGACTCGATCTTGGAATCGAGAGTACCGGGCGCTTTGATCTGCTTGCATGCGTTGAGAAAGAAACAGCATTCTGTGAAACCATCCGTCGTAATCGTGATGCTGGCCGTCTGCCGAAAAAACTTCGCGTTTACGAAGGTGATATCACGGACGTCTCTCCTGAAAAGGTCATGGAAGAATGCGGTCTGAAACCAGGAGAGCTTGATCTCTTGATTGGAGGACCCCCATGTCAATCTTACAGCACCGCTGGCAAACGGGGGACAACCCAAGACCCACGCGGTATGTTGATTTGGCAATTCTTGAGATATGTTGAGGTGATGCAACCCAAGTTTTTTGTCATGGAGAATGTCCGTGGCCTCGTATCTGCTGCCTTAAAGCATCGTCCGATAGCTGACCGTCCTGAGAAGGGAGGCCCACCTCTCTCCGAAGCGGAAGAGCGCGGCTCGGTTATCCGCCAGTTCGCGCGCGATCTTCAAAAGCGTGGCTCTGTCGCTTACCATATGGATTGCTTTGAAGTAAACGCTGTGAACTACGGTGCGCCGCAACTCCGCGAGCGTGCTGTCTTTATTGGGAATCGCTACAACAAGCGTGTTGATTTCCCTGACCCTACGCATGGACACCGCGAACCAGGGCTTTTGCCATGGCGGACGCTTCGTGACGCTATCGGCGGACTAAATGATCCAGGCCAAGTCATCATGGATTTTAGCCCACGCAAAAAGAGCTACTTGAGTCTTGTGCCAGAGGGCTCAAATTGGCGCAGCCTCCCTGAAAATGTTCAAAAAGAGTCAATGGGCCGCGCCTGGCTTGCAAAGGGGGGGCGGTCTGGCTGGTGGCGTCGGCTGAGTTTCGATTTGCCGTGTCCGACACTGGTAACGATGCCTAACCATGCCAGCACGGCCCTTTGCCATCCCAACGAAGTACGGGCGCTATCGCTCAAAGAGTACGCTCTAATCCAGGAATTCCCATCTGATTGGGAGTTCTTTGGGACACCGATGCAACAATACGCGCAGGCTGGTAACGCTGTGCCGGTGCGTCTTGGGCGGGTGACCGGTGAGGTGGTTGCACAAGCATTGGACGAACTCAGAGCTAATCGCTGGCGAAATGAAAATGGCAAGATCGAGGATTACCGCATCGTATATGTCCAGTCCCATGTCCGTACACGGCAGTGGTACAAAAACGGCAAGACGAAAGTCTGGGAAGATGGAAAAACAAATAAAACCGTTCGTTATGCTTCGCCCGTGACGCGACGAAGTGAGCGTAACATGGCGGAGGTGTAATATTGGCCGGTCATCCTGATTTACCCAAAAATGTTCCCGCCCTTCTTCTTAGCAAGAAGGAGATTTTTGATAGTTTAAAAAGGATAGACGGGGACTCCAAGGCACGCGAGAGAATTCTTGCTATGGAAAATGAATTCCATTCTAAGATAGGAACTCACATAAAAGGACTTCCGAAAGCGAGTTCAAAATTCGCAAAATTCTACACGAGCCCTTTTGTTTTGATGTTTTATTCTAAGCAGAGATCATATTCTCATGTAGCTGAAATCGAGGAAGACCTAGTTCCGGCCAAAGTGTTTTCTTCTATGGAAACATCAGCTGGAAACATGGTCGAGAAGGTGGTGCTGCCGATTTATGGTTGGGAAGTCGTCCACAGTGCTATGCACTCGCACGAATCACTACTTGATGGGCGTAAGATCGATCAAACGGGCGGTAAATTCGTTGGCGTAACGCTCAAGAGCGGGCCACGAACCCTCAATGACGATATGGCCAAGAACATAGGAAATGAACTGGTCGAACGTGCGCCATCATGGGCGGTTAACCATAGCGTCAAAGAGGTCGATTTTACCTACGGCGTGCTGTATGGAACTAAAAAACAGTCCAATAAAAAGGACTGGCATATTCTTCGGAATATTGATGAGCACAGACCTCGTCAATCTTCACTCTCTGTTTCACATAAGGGGGCTTGGTCTATTGCTTATTCGGATGGCCCGCTCATCGTTTCTGCGACCGTTCGTGTCGGTATTGAGTGGTGGGAATATCTTGGTGGAAAAGATACTTGGATTGAGTTGTGCTGCGCATTAATCCGGTCTTGTATCACACCGGCCAGTGATTCTCAGCCGCCACCTAACTATACTATTTCTGATCTGCCAGATATCCTTGATACGTCATTTTTAGATAATGGCTACAACGTGTCTGTATTGCAACGGAGTCAACTCGAATGGCTACTGTTTTTGGCGCGGCACTTTTCGGATGGTTTCAAAGAAGGATAATCGGATAGATTCACAATGCTGCTGGAAAATGAAATCGGTGCGTAACAAGGACACAAAGCTGAAAATGGCGGCCCATCGTCTCGTCTATGTCGTGGGATATCGATGCCGACTTCATCGACGCCATTAGCTTGGAATCCCGACCTTGTATTCGGGTCTCATCGGAAAGTTATATTCTTGCATCTTTGTTTCTGGTGCCACCACCAAGAGCTCGAATGACTGATTGTGCATTTACCGACGCCAAAATGTGATTACTAGCATTCCAAGCTAGAGCATAACAAGAAAGGTATGCCACAAACCAAACAGTGCTTGATGTACTTGGCTGGCATGTGTTCATGGTTTGGGAATACAATCACAGCTAAAACATCCCGATGTTCTGGTTGTGTGATTCAAAGACCTCCTCAAGCCGGCGGATGGTTTCCTTCTGCGAGACTGGTGTTAAGCCCATCATCCCCCGCAGAGATGGTCACACCATCTTGAACGTTGGCCGCCGTTGCGGCGAGAGCAATGGCAGCTTCTTTCAGTGTCTCCGGTTCATTCGCCGCCAGCGGGGCATAAGCATCCCCCATCATCATTTTGTAGTGGCCGTCATGGCCTGTTTCTTCGAAAATGCGCTGAAAGACTGCTAGATACCTGTCAACCTGTCCGGGGTCGCAGGACATAAATAGATCGTCGTTCGCGAAATGCGAGCCGTCGTTGATCCAGGAAAACAGCGAGGCGCAGATCATCTTCTCTTGCCCCTCGAATTTTTCGACAATCTCATCGGGCGCGATGCCGCCGAAAAACTTGAAGTAGTGCTCAAGGATACGACGCATAACGTTCTGGATTGCAGTTTCCGAAGGCGGCTTTTGCCTGACTTCCCGCCATAGCAGCTCATAGCTGGACTTGATGGGATTCTCGGAAGACGAAACAAGTTCGGATCGCTTGGAGGTTTTCCGAACGATCCAGAAAGTTTCGTCATGCATCGCATCGGCACCGCTGCGGTTCTTATGGAATGTGATTTCCTTATGAAAGTAGATGTTATGCGTCAGCACAAACACCTGCTTGATTGCGTTGTTTCCAGCACGCATCTCGTTGATAATGCCCTTGATCAGGTTACACACGATGAACAGGATATCAGCATCCAGGCTCGATACCGGATCATCGAAGACCACGATGCGGTCTGTGTTTGCGCCGGTTGCAGAAAACGACCCTTTGATATGGTGGTAGAAATACAGGAAGGTGATGAAGGATTTCTCGCCTTCGCTCAGTGTCCCTTTGGCGTCTTCACCGCCGGGTCGCTTGACTTCGTAAAATCCCTCATCGGTGCTTTCCACGAGGTGGAAGTTTACAAAGCCAAATGATTTCAGAAGCTTGTTGATCGCTCCAATCGTCGGCTTGATGCTGGTAATCTGTTTCTCGGTGTCTTCAATTTCCTGCCGCTTTTCTTTCAGTTCTTCTTCACGCTGCGTGATATTATCTGTCAGATTAGCGATCGCCGTATCCAAGTTCCCGCTGGCCTCTTGATACGCGTCAAAAAGTGGCTTGGTATCTTCGAGCAACCGCCGCCACACTTGCGTAATCAGAGTTTTCTTGCGTGCGTCGAGATTATTCAGTGTGTCGTTATTCTCCTGAACTTTGGCGTTAGCCGTATCCACATGCGTATCCACCGCCGCGACAAGCGGTTGTGTATCCTTTAGTGTGACCGGTGTACTCGGCTCCTTCTTTTTCCCTGCGATTGAGCCACAGTTGGCTTCAAGGGCAAGCCGCAGCGCTGAAAGGCTACTCTCGAAAGCATCGTGGTCCAGAAACAGCGACTCGATCACAGCCGGAACCTGGTACGTGTCGAGCAGCGCCTTTGCCTTTTCCTCATAGGCGGCACGCAGACTTTCAATGGCGGCAAGATCGCTGACGTAGCTTTCATCGAAATAGTCTTCAAGGCTTTGCCGGAAGGCCGTGTCCGTCGTCTGTTGGCAAAACGGACATTGATCATCCAGTTGATCGAAATATTGCTGCCCTTGCTGGACCCAATCGCTGTTGCCGAGCTTTTCAATCACAGCCGCTATATCGACGTCATCCTTGCCGATGATTTTTTTGGCCAGAATTCCCGACGATTCCAGCGTCAAGAGCGGCTGGCTGTCAGGTTTCGGAAGAACGGATGCCTGCGTCAGGGAAGCCGAGAAGACAGTCGCGGCGTCATCCCGTAGCGCGCCGACTTCGCGCAGTTCCGCTTCGTTCTTTTCGGCTTCCGAAAGGTAACGCTGGCAGAACTTCTTCTTGTTGTTATTCAGGCCGGAGAAAGCGTCATCAAGATCGCTGTAGCCCCGCTTGGCGTTCCAGACATCTTCGATCAGCTTTGCGTCGAGATTGTCGCGCTCCTTCTGTTTGCCACCTGCGCCATCCTCACCGTTCAGCGTCTTTTTCAGGCTCCTGAGCTTCTTGTCGATCTCGTCTTCGCCGGTCTTAAGGTTTGCAATTTTTTTGACAGCTTCGACATTGCCTTCGCCGAGGGTATAGACCCCCCTGATGCTTCCCGGCGTATCGAAATGCTTCTCAACGAAATCGCGATTGTAGACGCGCGTATCGAGTAAGTTTCCTGCCGTCCAAGTTATAGTGCTGTCGGCATTGATATTTGTGCCCGCAATGACACGTGAAATCGTCGTTTTGCCGGAACCGTTTGGACCGAAGATAAAATTCAGCGCCTTAAGGCCATTCAGACCGGCTCCTGTCGCATCGTAAGAACCTTCATTTGCTAAATGTATTTCTTCAATCATCCGATATCCAGCCCGCCAGAACGTAAGTTTCCTGAGGTTGCCATCCAAGTGTATGTGTTGACAAGATTTTATTAGTGTGCGGTTGCTGTATAATTTCGTTCGCAACTGGATACAGGTGCACCATCTCGGATCGGGCTTTCGTAAACCAAGCCCGCTTGGGGCGGTCTTGGCCATTCGGCTTCAATCCCTCGTGCAAAAGACTTAGGGGCCAGCCCCTCTGCGCACTTCAGACAAAAATAGAGCGGTCTCCCGAGGCTCGGCTGCGCCTGCGCCCGCCGCCGATTTTTTCTTCCGTTTGCACACCCCGTTTTCGCCAAAGGGCAAGGTTGCATGAGCAACCCATACCCAATGAAAGGGATGTACAGATGAAAACACAGCAATCAGAAATTGGAATCTATGTCGCCTGTTTAGCGTCATACAATAACGGAATTCTGCACGGGCGTTGGATAGATGCGACCCAGAGCGTTGATGAAATTCACGCTGAAATCACTTCGATGCTGAAATCCTCAACAATGCGAGACGCTGAAGAATGGGCAATCCACGATCACGAAGGCTTCGAAGGCATTCAGGTCAGCGAATTTGAAAGCATCTCACGCGTTGTTGAATTGGCCACTTTCGTCTCGTTTCATGGGGCGCTAGGCGTCAAGCTTTATGAGCATTACGGCTCTTTGGGTGATGCTGAAATCGCGATGAACGATCACTACGCTGGAGAGTTCGTCTCGCTTGCCCATTTCGCGCAGGACATAACCGAGCAGTCCGTGGATACGCCTTCGCAGCTTGAATATTACATAGACTGGGAAGCCATGGGGCGAGATATGGCGATCAACGACGTCCTTGCCATAGAAATAGGTATGAACAAAGTCCATGTGTTTTGGGCGCATTGAGTGACCCGCCCGCCCCGACGGGTGTGCACCCAGCTCTGGGCTGGCGCGGTTTTTTAATCATACGCTTGGGGCTGGACAACAAATCTTCGCTTTTGAACAGCTTCAGACGGATAAAAGTGGCTAGCGATAGTGTCCCTGCTGCCTTCCCCGAAACGCCATTGAGAAAGGGACAAGCCCCAAGTTACTATTGTGAACACGATAGGGCGGGGATTGGTAGTTTAATATATAGATTATATGCTCAGCTATATTGAGTTTCTAGATATAATTACAAACTTGAAATTGGTTTGAGTATGATGTATTATACTCAATATGACTGAGCAAAGTTTATCACCTCTAAACCGACTTGAAAAAGACCTGCCAGAAGGGCTGGTCGTCGATGCCGCGTGGCTGGAAGAACGCGGCATAGCCAGCAACCTGCGCGCCTATTACGTCAAGAGCGGCTGGCTGGAGCAGCCGGTGCGCAGCGTTTACAGACGCCCGCGCGGCACGCTAAGCTGGCAGCAAGTCGTTATATCGCTTCAGACGCTGTTGCTACGAACCCCGCTTGTCGTCGGGGGGCGGACGGCGCTGGAACTACAAGGGTTTGCGCATTATCTTTCGCATGAGGTCAAGACGGTTCATCTTTACGGACCGAAGAAACCGCCCGCCTGGCTGCAAAAGCTAACCCTTCCCCAGCGCTTTGCCTATCATAACAGTGCAACGTTATTCCGAAACGACCCCATCACATTCGGACTGGACAGTCTTGCCTGGGATATATCGGATGGAAGCGGGCGCGATCCGGGTCGCTTTCAGGGCGGTAGTCTGGCAAGGATCACCTGGGGACAATGGGACTGGCCTCTGACGCTCTCACAGCCAGAGCGCGCTTACCTCGAAATGCTCAATGAATTGCCAGGCCATGAAAGCTTCCATCAAGCCGATATGATCATGCAGAGCGCCGCAAATTTCAGCCCGAGGCGGCTGCAAAAGCTGCTCGTCGATTGTGACATCGTGAAAGTAAAGCGCCTGTTTTTCTTCTTCGCGGATCGACACCAGCACGCATGGCTCAAGCGCCTGGACAAGGAGGCAATCAATCTTGGGAAGGGCAAGCGAATGCTTGTGCCCGGAGGCAGGCTTGATCCTGTTTATCTGATAACTGTGCCGGAGGATCTTGATGCCGTTTCGTGATCAATACCAAGGACAGGTTCGGCTTCTCATGCGTCTTCTTCCCATCGTGGCGCACGAAACCTGCTTTGCGCTCAAAGGCGGCACAGCCATCAATCTCTTTATCCGCAACCTGCCGCGTCTCTCGGTCGATATTGATCTCATGTATCTGCCAATGCATGACAGGCCGAAAGCACTGGCCGAGATCGATGCGGCTATGAAACGGATCGAAACGACGGCGCTGGCCGAACTTCCCGGCGCGCGAGTTTCACAGAACGTTAGCGAGGGAACGATACTGCGCCTTCTGGTGATGGCGGACGGAACGCAGGTGAAGATTGAAGTCTCGCCGGTGCTGCGCGGTGTGGTCAATGAGCCGACTGTGCTTCCGGTTACTGAGGCGGTGGAAGAGACATTCGGTTACGCGGAAACGATGGTTGTATCCTTCGAGGATCTGTACGCGGGCAAACTTGTCGCGGCACTGGATCGCCAGCATCCTCGCGACCTCTTCGATGTTCGAGAATTGCTCGCCAAGGAAGGGCTGACGGACGCGTTGCGTGAGACTTTCATTGTTTATCTGCTCAGCCACAACCGCCCCATGGGTGAAGTGCTTTCCGGTCGTGTTAAAGACCTGGCAAGTGAATACCGCAATGGCTTCGAAGGGATGACTGAAGAAGTGGTGACTATAGAAGACTTGATCGAAACCCAACATACGATGATCGGTACTTTGATCGGTGGAATGCCGGATCGTCATCGTGAGTTTCTAATCGGGTTTGAGCGCGGCGCGCCGAACTGGTCGTTGCTTGGGATTTCTCATGTCGCAGATCTTCCGGCCATACGCTGGAGGCAGCGAAATCTCGACAAACTTGCCCCGGACCGGCGTTCTGCGCTGATCGATTTGCTGCAAAACTCCCTCCAACGGCGCGCATAAAACAACCGCTTCTCGGGCTTGATGCCGAAAAGCGGTTATTGTGTTACAGGCCGGGTGAGCGTACCGCCAATTCAGCTTTGATACTGTGCAGTGATGCCAGAGCATTGTCGCGCTCTTGCGATCCGCATTGCGCGGATGCAGCGGAGTTGAAAGCCTCACGATAAAGAGCATGCAATTCGGCAGTGCTGCGCGAAGCTGCTTCGAAGCGGGTGATGAGTTTCATGGCTCACCTCCTGTTGTTTGTCAGGAGGCCCCGAACCGTTCAGGGCCTTTCGGCCCTCGCACCCATCATCCTCGGCCATAAGAAGGCGCTGATGGTTCGGGAAGACGCAAATGACAAACCGGATGGATGAGGAGGGAAATCAGGGATTGCTTTGCGATGAATGGCCTTCGTCGCCATTGCCGACTTTGCTCAGAGTGGCTCGCAGCTATTCGCCGTTCCCCTGACCGGACGCGGAGACGCGCATCAATATCCTGCCCGCACCAGTTCGCTTGGTGCTCACCCGTGTTGGAAATGACGCGGCACTCCTTTGCCTCCGGTCTTTTCGAGGGACGTTAGCAAGCCAACCCGAACAAAGGAGATTAATCATGGCCCGCAATACCACCAACCAATCGCAGGAACACACCCGCGAATTCCGCGCACCCAAGTATCTTGCGTGGCACGTCACCCAAAAAGGCGAGAAAGCCTTTTGGAACAAGGTCGGCGTAGCCTGGATGCACAAGGACGAGAAGGGCTACACGCTTCAGCTTGAAGCCCTGCCAGTCGGCGGTCGCATCGTCCTGCGGCAACCGCTCGAAGATACCTCCACACCAGCAAATGACGAGGGGCGCTCATGAGCGCCCCTCTCATCACCGCTCAGATAGAGTGGCACGGTATTGCGATCAGCATCAGCTATCGTGAAAGCCGTTGGAAATCGGATTTCGATCACATTGAAGTTTGTGTCGCTGGAGGCGAAGAAATTCCGATCACGGAAACCGGTTACCGTTCCCACTTCCTGCCACATGGCATCGTCGATGAATTTGGCGGCGCGGAAAGTTATGTCATTGCGTGGCTCGACCATGAAGCGGAAAAGCCGGAATGGAAACGCCGTGCCGAAGCAGCACGCCAGTATTCGTTGTTGTAGGCTGTGCGTATCACCGAAAAACAGGGCTGCCGGTTGGTAGCCCATTTGCCATGCGCTAGGAAGCCGTCGTTTCCATCATATTTTTGATGTCCCGCATAGGCGGGGCTCCGAACATACGACTGTATTCACGATTGAATTGCGAAGGACTTTCGTAGCCAACCTCAAACGCAGCACTCGCTGCATCGAGATGCTCGGCGAACATGAGGCGACGTGCTTCATTCAGGCGCATCTTCTTTTGAAATTGCAGCGGGCTCATGGCAGTCATGGAGCGGAAGTGGTTGTGGAACGCCGACGCGCTCAGACCGGCCTTGTCCGCTAAATCTTCGACCCGAAACGACTTGTCGAAGTTCGCTGCCAGCCAATCAATAGCCCTGGCAATCTGATAGCTGTGCGATTCACTCGACACGATTTGCCGGAGTCGGGGGCCTTGCTCGCCTTTGAGAAGGCGGTGGTAGATTTCTTGCTGAATGAGCGGGGCTAACGTCGGAATGTCTTCCGGATACTCCAGCAGATCGAGCAATCGCAAAAAGGCATCCAGGAGCTGCGGCGAAAGCGCGCAAACCGCGACCCCCAATCGCTTTTTGGGCGCTTTGGTCGAAGGCATGTCGTGGTTCAGTATCATGCGAGCAATAGCTTTCAAATCTAGCTCAAGCGTGAGCCCAAAATACGGCTCGTCCTCGCTTGCCTCCACAATTTGCGAGACAACCGGAAGATCGACAGAGGTGATCAGAAAGTTGTATGCGTCAAAAGCAAAGGACTGGTCTTCGAGATACAATCGCTTTCGCCCCTGTCCGATGAGGCAAATACTGGGCGCAAGCATATAGCTCGTTGGCTCTGTTGGTGCGGGCCAGTAGTGTAGCGAAAGCCCTTCGATGTTGGTGTCCACTCGATTTTCATCAGAGGTCCATCGGGCAATTCTTCCCGCTAGCCCCCGATAATTAATGCGCTCTGGATCTTCAGTAGATATTTGACTATTTCCATATTTATCCATTGTTTTTCCGTGCCTTAGTCATGCTCTTTTGTACCTGAGGCTTGGGGTAAGGATAGAGCGGCCATAAGGTCTTAGCAACAAGCATCTCCCTGCATGAATAGAAATAGGCAATAATCCAATAGGATTGATCTATCCCATTTAACGTACCCTGACATATTCTGAAATTGTAAGGCAGCGTCTCAAAGCGGCTCTGCATTGAAACTTTTGACCCCAGCGAAATGGGGGATGGGGCGCACAGATTGAGCTCCAGCCAAACACAACAAAAGGAGAGCGTCATGCCGAGCAGATCGACTGACCGAAAGCACACCAATTTCACGCGCGCTTCGATGCTGTTGGCACTGTCATTGATCGCAGGATCAACAATGGGCGGCGTGGCCAACGCTCAAGAGAAAGGAGTCCCAGCCATGAAAGTCATTAAGAAAGCAGATCAGGAAACCGTTGAAGGACCGGCGGATTGGTTCACCGGCAAGGCCACAATCACCGGCATGTTTTCAAGGGAAGAGCCTTCCCGCGTGACCGGCGCAATCGTGACGTTTGAGCCGGGTGCCCGCACCGCCTGGCACTCCCACCCGCTCGGTCAGACACTTATTGTCACAGACGGCATTGGCTGGACGCAGGTCGAAGGCGAGGAAAAGGTCGAGTTCCAGGAGGGCGACATCATGCTGTGCCCGAAGGACAAGAAGCACTGGCACGGTGCAACGCCAGACTCCTCCATGACGCATATCGCCATTCAGGAAGCGCTCGACGGCAAGAATGTCGAGTGGATGGAGCACGTTACCGACGAAGAATATCTGGGGGATGCGGACTAACTGTCAGGCGTGAAGGCGGACAGGCAACCCCCAAACACATGAAAGGATCAGATATGATCAGTACACATAAACCTCAAAGAAAACTGCTCAGGGGAGCTGTTCTGGCAAGCCTGGCGTTTGGTGCCTGGATTTCGTCCGCTTCAGCAACCCCTGCAAACAGCACAACAAGGACAAACGACATGCAACTCACTCAGGAATGGGACAAGACCTTCCCCAAAAGCTCAAAGGTTGATCATGAGAAGGTCACCTTCACAAACAGATACGGTATTACGCTAGCAGCCGACCTTTACCTGCCCAAGGATCGCAGCGCGCCGCTTGCCGCCATTGCCATCAGTGGCCCGTTCGGCGCGGTTAAGGAACAATCTTCGGGTCTCTACGCTCAAACTATGGCTGAACGCGGCTTTGTCACGCTGGCCTTTGATCCCTCATATACGGGTGAAAGCGGAGGGGAACCGCGCAATGTCGCTTCGCCTGATATCAATACCGAGGACTTCAGCGCGGCTGTGGATTACCTTGGCCTGCTTTCATATGTGAACCGCGAACGTATTGGCATCATCGGCATTTGTGGTTTCGGTGGCATGGCGCTGAACGCCACAGCGATCGACAAGCGCGTCAAGGCCGTCGTCGCGAGTACAATGTATGACATGACGCGAGTCATGTCCAAGGGCTACAATGATAGTGTGACCCTCGAACAGCGTACCCAGATGCTGGAGCAATTGGGTCAGCAACGCTGGCAGGATGCAGAAGATGGAAGCCCGGCCTACGGTCCGGTTTCCCTCGAACTCCAAGGAGGTGAGCCCCAGTTCGTCGTCGAATATGCAGCCTACTACAAATCAAAGGAACGTGGCTTCCATCCGCGCGCGATTAACTCGAACGCATCCTGGTCTGTAACGAACCCTCTGTCCTTCATGAACATGCCGATCCTGACCTATATCGCGGAAATATCGCCACGTCCGGTTCTGATCATTCACGGAGAAAAAGCCCACTCACGCTATTTTAGTGAAACGGCCTATGAAGCGGCTGCCGAGCCGAAGGAATTGATGATTGTTCCGGATGCTACGCACACCGATCTCTACGATCAGCTTGACAAAATTCCGTTCGACAAGATCGAATCCTTTTTCGAAAGCAATCTGAACTGAAGACGGAACCGACAACACATCCCGTCGCATCGGACTTGCGAACAGCGGCTTCAACCGCAGGTGAGTTGAACACCAGTCTCTCGAGGTAGCTTTCTCAAATTCGATAAATCATCTCTCAAGATCAGGACTGTCGTGTGACGGTCCTGATCTCTTTTGATCGCGAAGTTTCTGCAATCTCTCTTGAGCTGAAAGCGGCCGCTTTTTTGGCTGCGGCTTCACTTCTTTCAATTGATCAAAGCGGGGTCTGGCCTGCGGACGCTGGTTCTCACGGCGCATGGTATCCAAACGCTCATAGGCGCTTTTGGCTTTGGGTGCTTCACCACGCTTCATCAGGCGGTAGTTTGCCGCATCGAAATACAGTTCGCGAAGAGCTTGCGCGTGTTTTGAACGGGCGGCTTTGATGTCGGCCTGAAGGGCGCGGCGCTCGCGCATTTGCGCATTGATCGTCATCTGGCGTTGGTCCTGATCACGCCGGAACGCCCACATCGCTTCGAGCTGGTTTTGCTTTTCAAGCTGGGCGCGTTTGCCAGTCATTCTGTCCCAAAGCCCCTTCATGCCTTTGCGGAAGCGTTCGGCGCGCAACTTTGCTTCAGTTTCAAACCGCGCTTTTTGTCCAGCATCGAGCTTGGCGCGCTCTTGAGCATGAGCTTTGACCATCTCCAAGCGACGCGCCTCCAATGTCTGGAATTCTTCTTTCGCCTTATCACGAGCCTCCTTAAGGTGAGACTTCATGCGCGGCAGAATATCTTGGGCAATACGCTTGCGCGTTTCTGCGGTGCTCGGTAGGGTTTCCGGCTTACCCAGCCTTGCCTGAAGATCCTTGTATTTTCTTCCGGTCGCCCGCGCAATCGAGATCACTTCCCCCTCAAACGTCATGGCGACGTGTCCGCGCCGGTCGCCACGGGCGAGATACAGACCCCGCTCTTCCAAAGCATGAGAGAATGTTGTCTTTGAGTCTGATATAGCCCAGGCTTCCTGGATATGTTCCTTGAGTTCTCCAGCATGTTGGCCAATGCGGTTCGCTTGCTGCCATTCAGCAAGTGAGAAGTTCCGGGGATCACGCTCTTTGGCACTCACAAGGCCGCGCGGCATCTTCCAGCCATTATCCAGATACAATTGGCGGGAAACTTCCTGTAGTTTGTTTTTATAGAACGACAATGATTTTGCCGTCATGGTCTCCGCATCAATACGGCTCCACACAGCATGCGCATGGCGGCGACCTTCCTTCTCATGAAAGATAATGACGCGAGGTTGCCCGGTAAGGCCGTTCCGCTCTTCTATTGAGCGAATGGCTTGTTCAAATGTTTCAATACGGACATTTTCCGTTTGTGGCGGGTTCAGAGAAACAGAAAACAGATATTGTCTGCATTTCGTGCCCTTGGCGACAGCTTCCGCTTCTCGCAATGCCCCAATCACATCATCGGAGACAAACCCGCGAATATCGTGCAACTCAACATGTTCGTTTTCTTCTGTCTTGAGAAGATGCGCTCCAAGTTGTTTCGCTCCGCCTCGTTGTGATCCTTTCAAGATCATGACGGCTCCGTATCGGTTCGATGACCAAGAGCGCGTAAGAGCTCTCGTCGCATCAGGGCCACATCGGCGCAAGCGCGGCGGATATCCCGTTCGGTTTCCGGTAAAACCGGCAAAGTCCCGATATGGGCAGATTTGGCGAGCTGGTTAAGGTTGTTTGCAAGTCTCGATTGGCCAAGAATAGCCAATACATGAGCAAGCTTCTGTTCATCCTTGATAGGTCTGCGTTGTCGGGAACGGGCCCGGCGACCTTTGAGCCCTTTGCCATCAAATACTTTCTTCTTGATGTAAGAGCCCAGCGGCATATCTCCGGCAAGCTCTTCCAGGCGGGCGCGTTCTTCAAAAGTCAGTCTGAGAGAAAAAGGAGGAGCTTTCTTTGTCATGTAGCCACCCCGCAAATGCCCATATCGGGATCATTTGCAGGGTTGAAGAGGGCTGTAAGTACCTGATTCCATTGCATAAGAAGTTCGAACAAGGCGTTCGAATTTTCCTCGCTTAGGTGCACCATTTTTCCCTTATATATCAATGATTTATCAATTTATGCGGGAATTTAAACCTAAAATACTTGTTGCACATTTGCTGCACATATTTCTGTCGAGTCAATGTATTTTCCAGCAAAAATTTTTTGCAAAATGAAAAATATTTGTTTAAAAACAATGACTTGAAAGATAATTATTTTCGCATGAAATTTGCCTTTTGATGCTCCGATTGAGTATATCATCCTATACAATTTTGCCCAAAAATACTCGTATTTAGTGTATTTAAAAATTTATAAAATATAATAAGGAGCCAACATAGAGAAAATTTAACATCCCTTTGCAAAGGAAAGGTGAATATTTATACCCGTTCAGATACTTGTAAAAAGTCTTGGCAGGCAAGGGGCAGGTATTTTGAAGGAACTGGCTACTATGTAAAGAGCCTGAAAATAGAAGACAAACAGGAAGCTCTAGAGGCCGCTGAAGAATGGTATCGTGACTTAAAATATAAATACGACCATAACCTTGTCGTTAGAAAGCGTACGGTTACACAGCTCTGCAATATATATGTCGCCAAGCTACAATCAGACATTGGCACTGGTATCATCCCCCAACAACGGTTGGACGATTACAAACCCCTTGTAGAAACCTATATCAAGCCCTTTTTTGGTCAGCGTCATATAGACAGCCTTAAGCAACAGGATATTGAAGATTTCAAAGTATGGTGTCTGGTCTATTGGGTATCAGGACCAGGGTCAAAAATACGAGGTTGGACCTATTGCAGAAATGGCAAGCTGATCAAGAACCCTGCAGCAAGATCAACTAAACAGGCGTTGTCACATTAACTTGCGAAAGTCGCAGAGAAACCTCATAAAAAATGTTTAGGCAGTTGCGCTTGCGGTTGCCCAAATGCTAAATGCTTTAGCACGGCTTGGCTTTAGATGAGATCGGTTTATGAGGTGACGTTGAAGATGAAAGTTATTGTAAGCCACTGAATGGATATTGAGAAATCTTTGGGCTGAACCTGGTGACTTGAACCTCTGCATTTTTCGCTCTCGTCGTCTCACGGGAAGGTGCGAGTTCTCAGCTCGATTGTTAGACCGTTTGTCATCAATATGTTCCGCAGTTATGCCTAATATCCGAAATGCCTTATGATAAGATTTCAGTTTATCTGTTACGATTTGGGTTGGCGCAAACCCTCGCTTCTTCAATAATTTATGCATCAGCTTCAAGGCAGCGTTTGTATTTCGCTTTGATTGTACGAGGAAATCCAGAATCTCTCCTTCACTGTCAACGGCGCGTCATAAGTAATACTGTTTTCCTCGGATAGCGATGACCATTTCATCCAAATGCCAGATGTCATTGGGAGTAGGGCGGGAAGATCTCAGATTTTTGGCTATTGGCTCGCCAAACTTCAGAAACCATCGTCGGACAGTTTCGTAAGAGATATCCAGGCCTCGTTCGGCGAGGAGATCTTCTACGTCCCGATAACTCAATGTAAATCGAGCATAAAGCCAAACTGCATGTTGAATAATCTCAGAGGGAAAGCGATGCCGGGAATAGGAGATCTTTTGCATCGGTGGAGATTAGAACATCGTCAATTTTCTCGCCACTAAATTAATGTGACAATATCGGATCGTCCCACTTCGATTTTCTGCGGAGTTTGCACAGTTTGCTGCAGTCTAAGTTTTAAATGTGCTGTTGAGAGCGCTTGCCGCATTCGTAAGTAGCCGAACATCAACGCCACAGGCTACGAACTGATATCCCCAGTCTAGATACCGCTTCGCCTCATCTACTGACGGCGCAAGAATTCCTGGAGCCTTCCCTGCTTTCTTAATGGCTCCGACCGCGCCCTGAATAGCATTTTGGACAGGAGGTGCGGATGGGTTGCCCAAGAACCCCATCGAGGCGGCAAGATCCGAGGGGCCGACAAACACGCCATCGACCCCTGAAACAGACGCAATCGCCGGAAGAGCTTCAATTGCTTGCGTGGTTTCAATTTGTACCAAAATGCAAATATCGTTGTTTGCGGTCGAGAAGTAGGATTTGTCAAAACCGTACTTGCTCGCGCGTGTAGCACCCGCGACTCCCCTGACACCTTCGGGGGGGTACCGGCAGCTCGATACGGCTTGCTTTGCCTCGTCCGCAGTCTGAACAAAGGGCAGAAGAAGATTTTGCGCACCAATATCAATCGTACGCTTAATCAGCGTTTGATCGTTCCAGGCGGGTCGGACCGCCAGACTGGTATTGGTACCACTGGCCGCACGCAGCAACGGTGCAAGCCCAGAAACTTCAACCGGGCTATGCTCCGAATCGAACAACAGCCAGTCAAACCCAACAAGACTCAACGCTTCTGCAGCGATCTCGCTGCACAACGAGCACCAGAGCCCAATTTGCACGTCCCCGCGATGCAGTGACATCTTAAAGTTGTTCGTTGTATTAATCATGCCAACCTACGTGAACTGAACCGACACATTCCCAAGCTCACCGAAATCAGCGTGCAAGGTATCGCCCTTCGCCGCCCACACCGGTCGTGTGAATGAGCCTGACAACATCATGTGATCAGGCTTCAAAGTAACCTCGAAAGGCGCCAACTTGTTGGCAAGCCAGGCGACAGCCATCGCAGGATGCCCCAAGACACCAGACGCGAGCCCTGTTTCTTCAATTACAGAGTTGCGGTAGAACGCGGCTCCGACCCATCGCAAGTCGAACTCGTCGGGTTTCACCGGGCGCCCCCCCAGAACAATTTTCGCGGCAGCGCCGTTATCTGCAACGGTGTCGAAGATTGAGCGCGGGTTTTGTACGCGGGCGTCAATGATCTCGATCGACGGCACAACGTAATCCGTCGCCCTAAGGACGTCCACCAGCCCCACTCCGGGGCCCTTTAGCGGCGCCTTCAAAATGAAGGTTAGTTCAGGTTCCACTCGTGGAATACAGAAGTCTTCCCATTTCACCTCTGCACCATCCGCCAAAATCATATCATCAAACAAATACCCGTAGTCTGGTTCATCAATCTGGCTGGATGCTTGCATCGCTTTCGATGTTAGGCCGATCTTGTGCCCGACTACTTTCGCGCCTGTCGCTATTCTCTCGTCCGCAAGCATTGATGAAATTGCGTAGGAGTCAGCGATCTCGATCTCCGGAAAGGTTTTCGAGAGTTGCACGCACGGGACTTTGCTAGCCTGCGCATCTCTAAGCATTTTGACCGCACTAGCTCTCTGTTCGTCCGTAAGCACTGTCCAAATCCTCCTGCGTAAATCTCGAAACGAAGCAAAGCGTTTCTCTTATTTTCGATTTTTTATTATATTTTCGAAATTATAAATGTGTCAATCATTTTCACGTTTTTCGAATTTACTCGAGGCAGGCGCGAAGACTATAATCGCAGCCGCACTCAAAGGTTTGCCACAAACACGCAGGATCAAAATTGGAAGCCAAGACTCTATCGGAACACGCTTACAACCTAATTCGCGAGGAAATAGTTTCTGGCGCAATGGCACCAGGGATGCGGTTGCGCGGTCAGATCCTTCAGCAACGGTATGGATTGAGTGCAGCCCCGATAAGGGAAGCTTTAGCGCGGCTCGCGAGTGATAAGCTAGTCAAACAAGAAGGACAGAAAGGATTTCGCGTCGTTCCTCTTTCCCTCAAGGACGCCAAGGATATTGGGGATCTTCGTAGACTCTTGGAAGTAGAGGCTTTAAAGGCTTCAATTGCCAAAGGTAAGGAAGAGTGGGAAGACCGTGTTATCACGACTTTCCATCGGCTAGAACTTGCTGAAGGTGCCAAGTCTTCTGAAGGTGACTATTTCACCGCACTCGAGCACAGGAATAGGCTGTTTCACGACGCTTTGGTTAGTGCATGTGACTCGGAGTGGCTTACTGACATGAGATCTCTCGTCTTTGATCACCACGAAAGATACCGTCGTCTGTCACGCATCCAAACTCGTAAATCAAGAAAGTCTATCGAAGAACACCGAGCACTTATGAATGCCTCCCTATCGCGGGATGTCGATACGGCGGCAGCCCTGATCGAAGTTCACCTTAGGCGAACAACTGATGCAGTGGAAAAACATCTCTCTGAACAAGAGGCCAACGACGCCGCAAGTTCACGAACCATTCCTTGCGAGAGTTAGCGGTTTGAGCACATCGTCGGCCTCCTGCATTCGGCAGGCCGTCTTCGGTCTCCGACTTGCCGAAGCTTAGCTCTCCAATCTCTTGTAATTTGGGACAGGCGCCGAATTCGTATAGCGCTTCGATGAAGACACTCGGTTGATCTTGTAGCTTACACCAGTCCGGAAAACAAAACACACAACACGAGCACGGCTAAGAACACAGTTTCAACGATCACAAGCCCTATCGCTTTTGCGCCAATCCCTCGAAGAGCCTTAAGCGGTGTTTTCATTCCAATGGCGGCGATCGAAATCACAAGGCACCAACGAGCTGTGTCGAGAAGAACCTCGTTGATATCAGTGTTGTGGAATAGCGTGTTTCCCAAAGCCACTGAAATCACGAATCCAATTACAAACAGTGGAACCGATGGCAGCTTTCTCGCTCCGCCGCCTGATACCGGGAAAAACAAGAGCGGCACGAGCACAACAACGGGAATCAGCATGGAAACACGCAGTAGCTTAACGATCGTCGATGTGTCACCGGCCTCTTCGGACACGCTGTATCCTGCACCGACTACTTGCGCGACATCATGGATGGTCGCCCCGAAAAACACGCCCGCATAGAAGCCGTCGAAGTTAAACAGAGACGCGAGGATGGGATAGACAATCATGGCCACGGTGCTGAGCGTCGTAACTAGGACAACAGTAAACGCGGTATCACGCTCCGCCATTTTCGATTTGGGTAAGACAGAGGATATCGCTAAGGCCGCTGAAGCTCCGCAAATTGCAACGGCCCCCGCCGTCAACACTCCTAACCGATGATCATAGCCAAACAACCGCGAAAACAGCAGTCCTGCCAGGATGGTCATGAACACCGCACCAAGCACAAGACAGATGACCGGCCAACCGATCAGGGCGAGTTCTTCATACGAAATTCCAAATCCCAAGAAAGCGACACCAAACTTAAGCACCCATGACGAAGTAAATTGGATACCGGATCTGCATACTCCCTCTTCGTACAGAAAGTACATCGCCATGCCGAGTAACAAGGCAAACAGCATTACCGGTGCACCATAGTGATCGGCGAGAAATTGAGATGCTACAGCAACCACCGTGGCGGCGAAGAGACCGGGCAGCCGGATCTTGATGCCCACCTTCCATGCAAAAAACGCGTTGCTGATATCGGAGGTCCGAACGGCTGAAATGTACTTGCGGGCCATATCTGTTAACCTTGATGTTTGTCAACGACCATCATTACCACCAATGCATGCAAGACAGTTGTCCCCACGTGCGGCGGGTTCTGTCGGAATACTTCGATTGGCTAGGAAGCACGTGAACGAGTCGCTATAGTTCGTTCTCGGCTAGAAATTCCGTTACGGCACTTTTCAATGCGACCGGATTATCACCCGCGATATGATGGGATGCTTGGATCTCAACCAACTTTATCCCTCGCAACCTCTCTCGAACGTCTGAGGCAATTTTCGAAGAAACCATATCTGACTCGGTCCCTCGAAGCATCAGCATGGGACACTGAACCTCAGCGTAGATCTCCCACATATCAACCGGCGGCTTAGGACGAATTCCGGTTTCATGTATCTTCTTGAATTTCTCGTGGAATAGCGGATCTCTCTTTACTGCAAATCCACCCGGCACCGACTTAAGGTATGCTTCGAAGCGAGGGCGTTCCCTTAGACTTTCTGACGTATGCGGATCAATCGAATAATATTCCATCGCTTCTTCAATTGAAGTGAAGCACTGCGGGGTCATCCCAACAATTTCCGCAACGCGGGCCGAACCCTCCGGAGCTTGGGCTGGGGCAGAGTCAACCGAGATTGCAGCACTCACTCGATTTGGATTTTTCGCTGCACAATACGTCGTATACCTTCCTCCCAGGGAGTGTCCCAAAAGAATCGCATCACTCCAATTAAAATGATCTAGAACACTAACAATGTCCGCTGAATTCTCTTTAATTGAATAACTTCCATCCTTACTCCAATCAGACTCGCCAAATCCTCGCATATCTATCGCTACGACTTCTCGCTCCGAAGACAGCATTTCAGCGACCTCAATCCAATCATATGAGAAGTAAGACAACCCGTGTACAATTACGATCGGTGTCTTCCCGAGCTGACCAAAGAGTCTGCAATGGATTTTCAGATCCCCACTTTGAGCAAATGACGATGTATGGGTTAGTTTAGACATGTTCACCCCTCCGCTCGGTGCTGGGGATAAGCTGTCATGATCGCCATACCAGTCATCCATTCGGGAACGACCTCATGATACAAAAGGTCCGCGGAGTACGTACCCGCGGCGCCCTCTAGCGCAGCGAATGCGGCCAGCCAGGCCTTGATTTCTTGACCACCCCTTCCTCCATTTGCCGTTATCCAATCGTCGTCAAGGGCGTCGGCATAGGTCAGCATTTGTCGCTGCAGAATTGCCAAGACACCTTTATCCCAATCCACATTGGGAGGAAGGCACGGTTCTTCTCCATCGGCCAATGCATTGGCCGCAGAGATGATCCGCTGTTGGCGGGCGCGTTCTTGATCCCGCCCCCATGGTGCGCGTCCAAGCATTATGTCTTTAACTGAATCCGGCAGATCATTGAACGCTGGATGAGGCGGATCATGCGAGATGCCTCCCGATCCAATAAAGAGAACATCAAGATCTCTTTCTCCAAAGAACTTGCCGACGGCTTTCCCAAGCATGCGACAGCGTCTGGCTGAGGGTAATGGTGGGGCCACGCAGTTGATGAACACTGGAATCACAGGGATAGAAGCAAAACCATCCATTAATAATTCCAGCGGAATTGTGATGCCGTGGTCGACTTGCATTTCTCGCGACATTGCGACGTCAAAATCTCGCCCTCGAAGATCCTTGATCAGGTTCAGGGCCAGGTCTTCGGGCACATCCAGCTTCTCGACGTGGATGTCCCAATCAGACATAGAAGTCGCCGCTGTTCCAATGCAGAACGGCGGCATCATATTCCACCTAAACCCATTGAAATGATCGGGTCCAAAGACAATGATCACGTCCGGCGGATTTGAATGAAGCTGTTGTTTCAGGGTGTCAGTGGTCTGGAAGAACTCATGGCCCAAGTGATCTCTGGGCTCTAGCTTTCTCATCAACGGACTGTGTGACATGCAGATTAGTCTCATTATGAATGGTACTCCCTGAGTAGGAATTATTGGGCTAGGCGGTTGATCCAGAAGGCAGGCATCGCGCAACAGCAAGTTGAGCAGCCAAGGTCGCGTTGCTGAGTAACAAGGCTCGGCTCGCTTTTCTAAGAACACCGCCCAGTGAGTCTTCAAGCCGTGCAACAATCCTTGGCGTGAGATCCCGACCAAGTGCTTGCGACTCGGATACCTCTCGCTCTACTTCTTCGATGAGTGGCGCGAGTATCGAGTTCGCGATTTCGGCACCTTTCGGGACAGGATTTGCCACTAAAAGCGCCGATCCTGACCCAAGCAGATCTTGTGTGCTTGCGCATCTTGCAAGTTCCGCAAGATTGTCAGAACGGCTCCGAAGTCGAATGCTACCTGGCGAACTCCAGTAGGTTGGAAGATAGTTGGTCTGCCATCCCACCAAACTGACGCACAGCGCCTCCAGCATTTCCAAGGTGTTTGGGATATCAAGAAACGGTTTTACACCACTGCAGACCACACACCCGGAATACCGACTAAACAAGAAGATGTCGGAAGAAACATCGAGCAGTTCCTTGGGTAATCGATGCACGCCACCAATCGCACCGACTGCAACGGTGCCAATTCCAACCTTGCTTGCTAACATGTGTGTAGCTCCCGCAGTCGGTGCAGCAAATCCGTCGAAACTTGAAAGTGTGTGAAGATCCGTGGCCTGAAATTTCTTAGGACGACCAGAGCGTATGAGCTCGTCAATCTGCGCAGAGGATAGTCCAATCCGAACCTGTTCATCCACGACGACAATTGGTGCAGGAATTGCGCCACCCTCGACGATCGCAGCTTCCAACTCACGAGCGATGTGAATCTTCCTAGTTGAGGCCTCTTCTTTAGGCCATTCGAACGCAACCACAGGCGCGCTTTTCCTGATCGCAGCATCAACGTCGGGTGATATCCGAATTCTTTCAGTTCTTCTAGCTGGCAGTTTCATTGTCCGTTTGACGCTTGGATGATGTTGCTTAGTACACCGAACGCGCAGGAGATCAGATAGAATCAATCCCCCACGCGTATCGGTGCGCATATCACATCGACAGAATCTGACGATCCCAATCGGTGTGGTACTCCTCTACTGGTTTCGGAAGCAGAGGGTATTCGCCCTGAAGCATTTCCTTGATCGTCGGATCTGCCTGGAATCCGACATCCTCCAGGGCCGGGAGCGTGAACCGCTGAGTTGGCTCAACGAAGTAGTCGTTGATGACGTCTTCAATTCCGTCGACAGGTTCAATGATTCCTCCGGCAACCTGGAGTTCATACAGATGCCAAACGTTGGCCATGACCGGTAAACCGTTCCGTGTCCAGTATGCGGTTCGAACACTTGGGCCAACATCCTCTGGAATGCTGAGGAAGGAGTTGGACGCCGAACGTGCTTCTGCCAGGTTATCGTTGTTCCAGCGATGACCGTTGATTGCTCCTTTAACCAGTTTTTGAACCATTTCCGGATTTTCATCCGCGAAATCTCGGTGGACCGCGAGTGTCGTGAAACCAATGTATGGGGCGAAATCCGTTGTATTCGCTACTGTACGAGCGCCAAATCGGACTTCAGCCACAGCATCCGCCGGCGGGAACGGATAAATTGCGTCTACCTGCCCCTGCGTCAGCACCTGCGCCATGTTGGGATAAGGAATAGGTACGAGATCGATATCGGACTTGGCGAGACCAAACTTCTGCTCGGCTGCGCCAAGAGCTGCGTCGGGCATCGTTCCACGCTGGTTGATCGCAAGGGTTTTTCCTCTGAGATCGGCAAACTCCTGAATAGGGGAGTCTTCCAGCACCATAATCCGATCGAGCGGATGGTCTGGCGACATCACGCTCGCAAGTGTCACATAGTAAAATGGAAGTCCGCGAATGGCGGCAATGATTGCAGGCCCAACGCCAATGTCACCAACCGGAACAGATCCCGTTGCCAACGCTTGAAGAATTGCGGGGCCGCCGGCGGCCCGGAACAGCGACGCATTCACTCCTGCATCGCGCCAAAATCCGATCCTTTCTTCATACACAGGAAGCATCACATTGACCGGCAGATATCCGATCTGCACTTCATCCGATGCATGAGCGGTTCCGCGGAGTATGCCAGGCGCAGCCCCGGAAAAAACTGCAGCTCCTGCTACTGTTCCTGCAGCATTTTTAATAAAACTCCGCCGGGTACTTCCATTCGTGTTTGCTTTACTTCTAATTGACATTGTACGCCTCCCTTCTTTGGTGTTGACGACCAACACCCTTCAATCTTATTGGACTAGACTGGGATATGCGGGCCGTGCGTTAGGCGGCGTGTATCCAGGACGGCTTCTCGTTTTAGAAACCGTGCCGTTTCTCCCTGCACACTAATCTTGTCGTTGTATAAGCCGACCGCATAAAGACTCGTAACACCGTTAACCTCGGTGTGGTAAACAGCCACAGCACTTTCAACATCGTGACGATCATCGTCAGAGCCTAAGACGCGTACCATGCTTACATGGCGTCGAAGCGTCCCGGTGTATCTCTCATGATTATCGGCATTGCTGACGGCATGTGCCATGCCTTCCTTGTCTTTGTGCCACCAGACCATCTCTGTTCCGAGCTCATCGCTGAACGTCGAAATCGTGTAGGTGAATTCAGGCTCGCAAAGCTCGAGAAAGTCGTCAAAGTTTTCATCGTCAATCAGACGAGCCGACTTGTAGAGTAGTTCTTCAATCGCGTGTTTTCTCATGCGCTCGATCCTTTTTAACCACGGTTCAGGGGAGCGCTCGCCGGACGTCCCATCAGCCGTTCCCATTCGCGGTAATAACTTCTAAGCCCGATATCATCGTGGGTGAGTCCGTCTTCCTCACGATTCCAGTACGTGTACGGAACTTGTCCGCCATGGACTGCGCGTGCCTGCAGGCTTACAGCAAGAGTATCTTCGGCAAGGTTTGTACCGAATGGCCCCCAAATGACCGTGTAGTCATTGACCCGTTGCGCGCGCTCCGCAGGTGTGTCGCCCTTAACCGCAAGGCCTCGGTACTGAACAAGGGTCTTGTCGGGGGCAAGAGGTATCTGCGAGTCAATTCGGATGACGGTACCTCGCGCGTTAATCGCGAGGTCCGGGTAGAGATTAACGATCTGAAATTCGTTCGGACTAATGCCCGGTAGTGACACGCTTTCGTCACGAGCAGTCCAACCCTTGTATTTGTCGTACCGTGCTTTGTAACGATCGACTCCTGCGTGGCCATTGCGATACACGTGCCACTTGCGTTCGTAGTAGTCATTTTGAGTGAGGCCGGTCTTCCTATTCGCGAGATGCATGAACTCGTGATAGAGATCCATGTTCGTTTCCTGCCAGCTCTTCCAGTTTGTTGGCAACACCTGTTCGTAGAAATCGAACACCTCCATTGGTTTTGTACCAAGGGTCTCACGGTGCATCTCCAAGGCGTCGCCGATAAACTCTTCCAAAGATTCGGCATCATCATTTAGGGTTACGAATACAAGCCCCAGATAGACACCGGTCTTGAACTCCTGCAGACCACAATCCTTCATCTGCAGCCCGGTCTTCTCGAAAGCCTCTCGTCGGGGAATACCGGTACATTCACCCGTCGTAGGATCGTACGTCCAGCGGTGGAAGATGCACTCCAGGGACTTAGCATTTCCGCGCGGCCGCCGTACAATTTCCAAACCACGATGCGAACAGGCATTAATAAAGGTCCGGATCTCGCCGTCCGTTCCGCGGCATATGATCAGCGGCGTACCGGCAAGCGTCGTTGTTCGAAAGTCGTATGGCTCTGGCAGTTCACTTTCGTGACAAACGAACTTCCAGATCTTACTGAAGATCTTTTCCTGCTCTTCATCGAAGATGTCTTGATCCCAGTAAATCCTGTTGTCGATATAGTGCGTATCTGGAACCGGGGGCTTTTTGTGATACTCATCGGTGTTTCTAGACATCTCTTTACCCTCTTTAGTTAGATTACTCGGTGGCTTTCCGAGGTCCTATTTGAGACGGAAGCCTTCAAACGATGTTTAAGACGCGGAGACCTATTGCTCCCGGTACTCCTGGTGCCACGGAACCAGCATCCTGCGGAACCAACGCAGGGCGCGATCCGTTAAGAACCCAAGCACCCCAATCACAATGATGCCTGCGAAGACGCGTTCTACGTTGAACGTCTGCTGTGCCTCTAGGACCATGTAGCCCATGCCTGTCGTCGCACCGACCATCTCGCTCGCAATAATCACGATCAGAGCGATTCCCCAAGCAACGCGTATACCGGTCAATATGTCCGGAAGACTGCTAGGCAAGACGATATAACGGATGACCTCCCACTTGTTGGACCCAAGTGAGTGCCCGGCCCTGATTAGGGCTGCGTCCCCACCCTTTACACCAGCATAGGTGTTCAGAATGATTGGGAAGGAGCACGATAGTGCGATCAGGAATACTTTCGACGCATCGCCGATCCCGAACCACAGAATTGCTAACGGGAAGATGGCCAATGGTGAGACCGGCCGCACGAGCTCGACTAGAGGATCAACAAAGTCTTCAATAATCCGTATCCGTGCCATTAGCACGCCCAGGGTCACTGAAATGACAATCGCGATGCCAAAACCGAGAAACACTCGCCGCATGCTCGACCAAAGTGCCTCAAACAATTGAGCTGACACGATCAACCGATAAAGCTCTGCAAAGACCTCTGTCGGTGGCGGAACTAGAAGTGGATCCAATAGAAATGCGGATCGGCTCGCGAACTCCCACAGAAGCAGGACTATAATGGGAGAGCTGATTTTTCTGATCTTGCTGTTCATTTTTTACAACTTCACATCAAGTAGGGTTGCGATTTTCCGCGCTATCTCGATCACTTCTTTGCTGTCGCGATGCCTCGGCCTTGGAAGATCGATGTCGATGATTTCTTGCACACTTGCAGGTCTGTTTGAGAAAACCACGACACGATCAGACAATATGACGGCTTCGATCATGTCGTGGGTTACAAACAGAATTGTCTTCTGCGTCTCTTCCCAAATCTTCAGCGTCTCCCTCTGAAGAGCGATACGGGTTAGAGCATCCAAAGCTCCAAATGGTTCGTCCATGAGAAGAATATCGGGATCAACCGCCAATGCTCTTGCGATTTCAACGCGTTGTCGCATACCTCCCGAAAGCTCGAACGGATAGTGTTTGTCGAAACCGGTCAACCCAACGAGATTAATCAGCTGCGAAACTCGCAGGTCCACGTCCGGAAAACGGCCCCTGTTGGACTCAAGATTCATTCCGTAAGCGATATTTTCGCGAACCGAGTACCAGGGAAAAAGCGTCGGGCTTTGAAACACCATTACTCGATCGGGGCCCGGCCCAGACACATCATGGGAGTTTACCTTTAGCAGCCCGTCGGTTGGCTCATTGTAGCCAGCAAGCAAAGAAAGAAGCGTGCTTTTGCCGCAACCACTCGGCCCGATAAGAGATACAAACTCTCCTTCCTTTATGTGCAAATTTACTTCATCAAGGACTTGAACCGATGGACGCTTCCCACCTCCTGGAAATGTCAAGCTGACATCTTCGATCCAAATGCCCTTATCTCTATTTTTCTGTGGTTCGGTCACCGCACAATCTCCATACAGGAAAATGCACGAAGCCCACCGTCCCTAGTCTCCGGGTTTCGAGCGCACTCGGCGGGGTGAGGATTAACCGTCAACCTCACGGGAAAATTCATCCTCATGTTATTCGCCATCCCTACGATTTGTTATATTTCGACCATTATAGTTAGGACTTTATATTAGGTATAATCATAAATAGTGATATTGTTATGCCGTAACAACATAACACGTGGGGATGCACATATGGAGAGGATTGACCCTATTCTCAGCTTAGGGATGAGGCTCCGAGTAAAACACTTCATGTTACTCGCCGCGCTCGGCGATTCTCGCCGAATTCTTAGGGCCGCTGAGATTCTGAACATGACCCAACCTGCGGCCACACGGCTCCTTCAGGAGATCGAGGACGCATTCGACACGAAGCTATTCGATCGGTCGCGACGCGGCGTAGTTCCGACAGACGCAGGCAGGGCATTGATCATGCGCGCTACGATCATCTTGCATGACTTGACTGCCGCCAAGGAAGAACTCTCACTACTGGCGAACCATCCTGGCGGGATCGTATCCGTTGGCGCTTTTGCGGTGGCGACACCTGTTCTGTTGCCATTGGCACTCATTGAAGTACGTAGCCGCTATCAGGACATCCTTGTGACAGTTCAAGAAGGCAGCAACGACTCGCTGTTACCAGCCCTCTCCAGAGGAGAGATCGATTGCGTAATCGGGAGAATGACAGAAACAATCCCCGATACATTGACCTGGCAGACACTTTACTTTGAGCCGGTAAGGGTCGTTTGCGGTCCGCAAAACCGGTTGTTGGATAATCCGAGTGTCTCAATTAATGATGTGGCTGACCATTCTTGGATTATGCCTCACACGGCACACCCCTTCCGCCAACAGTTAGAGGCCCGATTTACCGTTTCGGGGAAAGCGAAGCCTCAGGTGATACTGGAATCGGAGTCGCTTTTTCTCAATGCCTCGCTCCTACGGCAAACAGATGCCTTGGCCCTCATGCCGTTAACTGCGGCCGAGCACCTTGCGTCTCTTGGTTCCATCGGGCTGCTCAATCTCGAGTTTGGCACGACGGAAGCGCCAGTCGGGGTCTTTAAGCGCAGAGGCGTTGAGGCGACCCGACCGCTTTCGTGCTTCATAGAGGCTTTGGAGAACGCCGCAAGCGAAGTCAATGGCACCTACAACATGAAAAACTATCGCGATGTTTGAATGAGCCTTCACCGCCAGCGCAGAATTGTCTAGCGATGCCGCTCACGCGAGAAGCTTTTGAAGCTTCACTCCTGGATCAGACAAACGTTCTGAATGCACTGGAATCGAGTTTTGGATCAGCCGCTTTGTAATCTTAATGTCCCGGGCTGCATCAATAGCGAATGCTCCCTTTACGATTCCGTCATCCAGGAAAAACCGAACCGAACCTGAAGCCCCGATTGGCCCACGATCGACTTGCTCGAGGCGATCATCCGGAAATCCAATGACCTGAATATTCTTGTCGAATTGGTCTGACCAGAACCAAGGCACACAATTATACGGGGTAGAGATTCCACAAATCGTTTGCGCGACGGAGATTGCCTGATTTTGAGCATTCTCCCACGACTCAAGCCTGATATTGCCACCAAAATAGCTGTTAGGGTGTCTGGCTACATCCCCGGCCGCAAAGATGTTTTTGTCCGAACTACATCCAAGTTCGTTTACGATTATTCCATCATCGACGTGCAAGCCCGACATCTTTGCAATCTTCGTGTTGGGTTCGATTCCTATCCCAACGACAACAGCATTCGCTTCAAGCGTCACGCCGTTTGAAAGTCGCAATCCAGAAACCTTCTCAACACCGATCAAGCCGGCGGCTTTGGATGAAAGCAATACACTGACGCCGTTTTCCGCGTGTAGTTCCAACAAGAACTCAGAAAGAGCGGTCGGTGCGGCCCTTGAACACAACCGGTCGCTAGCCTCAACCACCGTTACAGCAACTCCCAACTTCGTTGCCGATGCAGCTACTTCGAGACCGATCCAACCGCCACCTACTACAACTATTGGCCCTCCGTTTTCGAGGCTCATCCTGATCTTAGATGCGTCACTGATGTCGCGCAGCACATCCACATTCTCAAGATCCGATCCGGGAACATTCAACCTCCGAGGAGTTCCTCCCGTTGTCAGTACAAGTTTTCCGTATTGAAGCGCTTCCCCTGACTCCAAATAAACAACCTGCTTTTCGCGCCAAACGTCAATTACCTCGGCACCTAATCGAAGATCGACCTCTAGCTCATCAAAGTGCTTCTGATCCCATATATATGTCGAATTCGCTTCGGCTTCTCCAAAGAGAACATCTTTCGAAAGCGGCGGTCTCTCATAAGGTGGGTGCGATTCATTCCCAACAAGCGAGATAGGACCTGGATACCCATTGTCTCTTAAGGCTTTCGCAACCCAGCCCCCGGCTTGGCCGGCTCCGACTATTACTACGCGCTCTTGCTGCGACATCTTCTAAGCTTCTTTGATTGGAGGATTGGGGGAAAGTTGTGGAGGTTTGCCATTCAAACCGTGTTTGCCGGAAGGGCTACGAATATGGCCGTCCCTTCAACAGAAACCTTGTATGTCTTGAGATCCTCAGTGCACGGGGCGCCAACCGCCTTACCGGTCTTCACATCGAATGTTCCAGAGTGCAGTGGGCATTCGATCAGACCGTCCAACATCAAACCATCTGCCAAGGATGCCAATCCGTGAGTACACATCTGATCCGACGCGAACACCTCTCCGTCCATGTGATACAATGCGAGTTCGAGGTCACCGACCTCAACGGCAACGACATCATCATCATTGAAAACACTCATGTCCGCGACATGAGTAAGAACATCCGTCTCCATACCTTCTCCATCAATCGATATTCAGGACTGCAAATGAACCTGCTGATGGGCTTCCTCGCGTGCGCAGTCGAGGTATCGCCAAACACATCATTTGCACTATCATATGATTTTACATATGTCAATTACATCTAAGGCACGCTATATTGATCCTATTGGAGCAATGCATGAACTCATCGGTCCAACAGTGTTCGACGCAAAACAGAAACCGTGTCTAGAATCACTCGTTTCCGTATGAGTCTGTTGAGGGAATAAAGGCGCCAATCGCAGTCAAAGATGAATTTTACTTTCGGGTTCGCGAGACTGAGCCCTCTTGAAATGCCAGTTCTCCGCAATCGCCTTGGACCTAAGAAGGAGGAATTACGATGATACAGAAAGATGCCTCTCTAGAGACATTCATCCCGTTCTGGCTCAATCAACTCACAAGCAAAGTGAATGCTCGGCTAGCAGAGAAGCTTGGTGAAATCGGAATTTCAATTCCCCAATGGCGTGTTTTGTCTATCTTGCACTCATTCGGATCAATGAGCATCGGGAAGGTTTCAGAACTGGCGGTGATAAATCAATCGACGTTGAGCAGAGTCATAGATCAACTTGAGCGAACAGACTTAGTGAGCCGTACACCACTACCTGAGAACAAGCGAGTGATCGAAGTCTCATTGACCGAACTAGGGGAAGACACATTTGCACAGGTCTACCCTGTCGCCTCAGAGCTTCACTTCTTCATGGAAAAGCAACTGACAGAAATCGAACGAGAAGCGTTTTTCAGCATTTCACACAAACTCATTCTCGCGCTCCAAATCCAGAAAAAGGTCTGAAGGTACCAAGGGACATATCCCAGACCGTTCACCTCTGATGCTAGCCTGTCACTCAAACACTCCAAACCTTCACAAGAACGGGAAGGGTCAATGGCATTTGAGTATCTAATTGTAAAGGCTCACGTGGACGGCCGCAGGACTATTACTGCAACCGCTTTCACTCTGGCAACAAGGCGCTGATCGAGATCGAGCTAGAGCCGGACGATGGAGGGGCGGCTGTTTCCATCAAGGTAGAGCGCGACAGTTCCGGGAACAGAACGGTCGCAAGCCCCAGCGGGCATAGCGATCCAGAGAATTTTCTCAATACCCTAAACGAGGCTTTTGCGCTTCTGGACTATCGCACGTTCTCCCGTTTTATAGAGGAGTCACCGCTGGAACGCGGTCGCACGTTCTCTGCCCTTCTTGGTCTTTCCGAATACTCTGATTGTCGTCAGGCGCTGCAGGTCGTCTCTGACACGCGCACGACAAATACCGATCTTGAGATGAAGGTTCTGGCGACGCAGATCGCGGGGACGCAGCGCGCCGTCCAGCAGTCCTTGGCCGCACTCCGCACCAATTTCGAAAAGGTCACGGGAAAACCGCTCGAAGATGTGGGCAAGCTCGATCAGTACTCCGCCGAAGTCTCCGAGGCACTTGGAAATGTTGAGCTGCTCAAGGAGCATTTCGACGGCAAGGAGCTGGGCGACATCGATTTCGATGCTATTAAGGAGGCAATCAAGACGGCCGAGGGTGGAGAAAAGCGCAAGGAGCTAGAGACAGCCATTGCCGACATCTCCGCATTGGAGGCTCTGGGGACTCACGACGCAAAAGCGATTGGCGAAGAGCAGGAGAAGATTAAAGCGCTTATCACCGAGCGAGACGCACTGTTAGCGGCTACCCGCGGTGACCTGTTTGAAAAACTCTATTCGGCGGCACAGGATGTTGTGGAGAGTGATGCTTGGACGAATGACGCCCAGTGTCCACTCTGTGAGAGCGAACTGCAAAGTTCCATAAGCACTCACATCAAGGATCAACTCACCCAGTATGCTGATACAGCGGCCAAGACCAAAGAGCTTGGCGAACTCTGGGAGGGCTCCGCTTGGCGACAGTGCCTTTCCGACCACGAAGTTGCAAAAGCGCTGGGAGTCGTGCCTGAGGACCGTATTATCGCGGGGCTCGATACCAAGATGAAATCAGGCGAAGTCAGCGAAGCTGACGCTACCGCCGCGATTGCACGAACAGGCGCGCATACCAAGCTTGTACCCGACTTGCTGGCGAAAGCGCAAGAAAGGAAGACGAAACTCGAAGCAGAGCTTCCGTCATCGCTTGTTCAGCTTACCGAGCAAGTGGAATACGGACGGCAATTCAAGGACGCCCTGGCCGGCTATCAAGAAGGTCAATCGGAGGAAGCAAAACAGCAGGCTAAATTGGATATTCGCGAGCGCTGGAAGACATTTGTTTCCAAGACTTCATCACGATTTGCGACCGCCGAGGGGGCGCTATCCAAAGCTAAGATCAGTGACATCGATGCCGAGTACAAATCAATGTACAAAGACATCATGCAGGTTGGTGATGTAGTGACATCATGCAGGTTGGTGATGTAGTTCCTGATCTACAGCGCGCTGACGACAAAGAAGATCTGAATGTCGAACTCAGTGATTTCCATGGGCAGCGCAAGCTCTCCGCTCGCGCCTTGCTCTCAGAAAGCTACCGCAACGCTCTTGCGATTTCCGTGTTCCTTGCGGCAGCGATGAAGCATTCCGGCGCGCCGCGTTTCGTCGTCCTTGACGACGTGACATCGAGTTTTGATGCAGGGCATCAGTTTTATCTGATGGAGTTAATCAGGACCAAATTGCAGCACCCACAAAATACGGATGGACTGCAATTCATTATCTTGAGCCACGATGGTTTGCTTGAAAAATACTTTGACACCCAAGGCGGAACAGCGAATTGGCACCACAATAAGCTGCAGGGCTCACCCCCAATGGGTGATATCCTCCATCAAGCGCAAGGCGCAGATCGGCTCAAGACTCGCGTAACAACACTTCTATCTGCAGGGCAGATAAATGAGGCTGAGCCGATTGTTCGGCAGTATTTGGAATACAAACTTCAACAAATAATCCGTAAGGTGAATATCCCTGTGCCGCTTGACTTTGCGATCAAGGACACAAGTAAAATGGTGAAAAATTGTCTTGATGCAATTAAAGAAGCTATCGATCTGCACCAAAGAGCCAACACTCTCGTTTTGGATACGCAGCAAGTTCAGGATGTATTGACCTCTCACGTTCCTGCCATTGTCGCCAATTGGGTCAGCCACTACGCGACGGGTGGTAGCAGCAGTTTTTCTGCGCCAGTTCTCAATGGAGTCATTAACTCTATTGATGCTATGTCTGAGTGTTTTCGGTACGACGATACATCTGTTTCACCTACAGTGCGTCGCTGGTACAGATCGCTTTCACAACGCTAGAACCAACCCGCTCGGCCATCATCCCCATACAGCCGTTACGCTGCTGGGTTTGGATATGTCATAGAAAAGTTTGTCGCGAATTATATATATCGGCGATAGTCGGTACTTATCGTTTGGTCATTTGAAACGTATTTCAAAACCTCTCCCACTTTTCGCGCCGCTCTGATCGGGATCGGCAGCCGCTGGTTCATCTGGGTTGAATTCCAGTTGATTTTCGTCAGCGAGAAAACTTCCTCCGCAATTTGAGCAATAGTGCTGTCACTGCTCGGGTGAGGACAAAGAAGTAACGGGTTCGGAACGTAAACACCAGGATATGTACCATAGTACGGAATGCTTCCATTCGTATACAGCAAGCCCTTTCCATCCAGATCGACAAATGTCCCCCTCAAGACTGGATAATCACCGTCTCTCAGAACACGAACATCATAGGACTCTTGTACCCAAACAAGATCGCGAAGTTCGGCTTGACACTCTTCCAGTGCCTCGATGACCCCTTCCGCTTCCTCGTCTCGAAACCGCGAGGTTTTCATGACAATGACACGGGCAGGAAAGTGCTTGTGATGATCACGATAGGCTCCAAGCACATTTCGGATCAGATCAAATGCATCCTGTTTGGCCATGTAGGGGTGACGGCCTCGTGTTTCCGTCTGGGCGCGTCGACCCTTGAGGATGAAACCGCGTCCCCGCTCGTCAAACATCTGGGCGGAACTGGTCCATAGCTGTTGTCCGCTCACGTCGCGGTAGAAGCTAATGCCGATATAGCATGCCTTGAACTCGCCCTCACGGGGAAGACGCCGCCACGGGACGCGACCGCTACCTTTGTAGTAAAGCGTCGTCAGCAAATTCCATGCGCGGCCCGCACGATCCTGAATCTTCCGATCACTGCTTTCCTTGATCTTTCTCGGGATCTTCGCTTCGTCGTTGATCACGTCTTCCCAGACAATCTGGATAGGAAAGTTCATGTTCATGGTGCGCGCCTTCAAAAGGCCTCTGAAATTCGGCGCATCTGAACCGCCGCTGTCATCCTTTTCAGTCGTTCCTTTACCGCTAGCATGCGCAACCCATACGCGCTCGATGAGGTTTACAGGCAACGCCACAATCGCAACCTCGGGACGGCTTCCGCCATCATCAAGCGCTTGCAGGTTTCGGCAAATTGCGTCCACGGCCATTGTGACAGCCTTACCGTCGTCAGGCTCTTTAACAATCCGGTCAATTTCGGACTTTGAAAGTGCTGAAGTGGCCTCAGAAAGAATCGAAAAATTGCACCGAAACGGATTCCTGTTCTGGAGACCAGGAAAATCTGGGTGAAGATTCGGCAGGTTCTCTGACTGACTTTCGAACCCGTTTGCCGCCTCGCTCAAGAACGTCTCGGTATACTCAATAGTTGCTGCACTGCCTACGACACCAACCTTTATAACCTCGCCAAGGTGAGTTTGAAGGGGGCCAGCCTCTACAAGGCCCAAACGCGGGTCAGGATGACTATGCTTGTCGCCAAACTCCAGAAGTGGTTCGTCAAAGACTTTGCTCTCAAACTGCATCTTTCCAAAGCTCCGCCTGCTGAGAATCTTCTTGTTCACTCGCTTTTTTGGGCGTACCCCACGCATCTTCGGGCACAGTCGTCGGCAATGTCAGAACGGGCGGCTCGCCAAAAGAGAGTATTGGAACTTCGCCACTCTCTTCGTCAAATAAGCCCCGAACTTCGTTTGCCGCGCGCGCTAGTAATCGGTGCCACATAATCAACTGGCCGCGCAGTGAGGCGTTGTTGTCCAGCCGCTTTTTTCCTGACAAGAGGGCATCAGGATATGAGTGTGGGATAAACCCATTCGTCGTAAAGTGATATGTGGGTGTGATGATCAGGTTCCATTCATCACCAAAGCACTCAAACCTAGGGACAAATGCATGATGGCGAACAAAAGCAACACGCTCAGGATTTGCCTTTTGCTGCACCACATTGACGACGGTTGTCGTCGCTCGCTTTTTTGCGGAATCATAGGTGAACGTGCGGGATGTGTTTTTCTCTTTTGCTAAAAAGTGGAAGAGCTTCTTCGTCTTATCCCAACGCAATTCATCGCGGAACTGATGCTGCAATGTATTTCTGAGAAGGAACGCAAAGTTATGCTGTTCGTGAATGTCTTCGTGAAACGCAATGGAAGCCGTATCAATCGCTTCGACCTGGTCCAGATCGACAATCTCGCGCGTTACTTCCTCTCTCGGATCATGAAATGACCAAAAGCTCCCGCCCTTGATTGCCCAGTCAAATCGGGGTGTGTCACTTGCGTCAAGTAAAACGGACGTTGCTTTCTTCCCATCATATGATGTGGACGCTACGAAAATTTCATCCGGTAGCTTGATCGGAAGCATATTGACGAGAGCATCTTCGCCGCCTTCCAGGGGCGGCACATAGTAGCCAGCGCCATGCTTGGGAACTGTAAGAGCAGCAAGCCTGTCCACGGCTTTGTGGTCTAGGACGTCGTCCATTTTGCTAAATGTAAGTTTACGAGCATCTTTTCCGACACCGGAAGAGACATCCTTCCAATAGTATGTCTCATCAGAGACACGATATAGTACGAGTATCACGGGAAGGTTTGAAACACGCCAATAGGCGAGGTCATCGGATTCCAGCAGATAGGTGAAACTATTGTCGCTCTCGGCAGTGTATCTGCCGCTTTCTGTTGTTTTGATCTGTACCGCAATCATTCGCGCTTGCGGCTCGCCGTCAATCATAATCTCGGCAATGCCATCGATTCCGGCTTCAAGCCGTGATCGACCGTCAAATTGAAAATTCATGCTCAGGAATCGTGTGCGGACGGCGGACTCGCCGCGCTCTCCGAGCATCTGACTGTGTGTGATCTTTTTAGCCATGCCGATAGGTTAGAACATAGTGGGAACAAATGCACGCACATTGTTACATGTTCATTCACATACTAATAAGATTCTACATTCATCCACGCACATCCTAGCGGACCGGGCTTTCGTAAACCAAGCCCGCCTTTGGCGGTCTCGGCCATGCGGCTTCCATCCCTTGCGCAGTTATCGCCAGCCGTAAACGGCTGACACTTTTTTCTTTGATTGGGGCCTGCGGCCCCCGGAGCCGTCAAGGCCAAGTCCTTCACTTGAATCTCCGGACGCATCTAGGCGGTATCCCCGACCTTCCTCCCTTCGTTCGTGCAGGACGGGTGATCCCCCTCCGCCGATTGCGGCCCTGACGGCTATCCCCCCGCTCATTGGCGCGGGCCTAGTACGGTTGCATGCGCAACCGGCTATCTAAGAAAGGGGAAATCGAATGAAAATTGATATTTATGAAAGAGTGACCAACAAGATTATTGCCGATCTGGAGCAAGGCGAGTTGACATGGCTCAAACCTTGGAGCAGCGGCAACCTTGAAGGCAAGATCACCAAACCTTTGCGACACAATGGCGTGCCTTATAATGGCATCAATATCCTGATGCTGTGGGGCGTAGCTGTTGAGGAGGGGTATCTCTCCCCGTTCTGGATGACCTTCAAACAGGCCAAGGAACTTGGCGCACATGTGAAGAAGGGCGAACGCGGCAATCTGGTGGTATACGCCAACACGATCACCAAGACCGAAGAGCAGAACGATGGCAGCGAGGAAGAGCGCAAGATTCCCTTTATGAAGGGTTACAGCGTGTTCAATGTCGAACAGATCGAAGGACTGCCCGAGCACTACTATGCAAAGCCCGAGCCTGTGATTGATCCTGCCATGCGCATCGATCACGCCGAGGAGTTTTTCGGGCATGTCGGCGCGGATATCCGCCATGGCGGGAACAGCGCCCATTATGCGAACGGTAGCGATCATGTGCAGGTGCCGGTCTTTGAGAGCTTCCGCAACCCCGAAGCTTATTATGCGACCCTTGCCCATGAGTTGACTCACTGGACCAAGCACAAGAGCCGCCTTGATCGGGAGTTCGGGCGCAAGCGTTGGGGGGATGAAGGCTACGCCCGCGAAGAACTGGTCGCCGAGCTTGGCGCGGCATTCCTGTGCGCCGATCTGGAACTGACGCCCGAATCCAGCACGGATCATGCGGCCTATATCCAAAGCTGGCTGAAAGTGTTGAAGAATGACAAGCGGGCGATTTTTAGCGCTGCCGCGCATGCGCAGCGTGCTGCTGATTTTCTGCATGATTTGCAGCCGGTGATTGAGGTGAATAGAGGCGACGGTGTAGCTGCCTAGATGGTGAGTTTTCGGCTGGCCTCATGGCTAGCCGGTCACTTCGTTCTATTCCTCAGGGAACAAGCCTGGCATCCAACGCCCCGCAAGTTTGGCAGGGAATGCAAGCTGCAACGGCGCGCGGGTGCTGCTTGATTGTAGCGCGCCGACCTCAAGTAGGGCTGAGGTCACACGTCGCGCACTGCGTTCTGTGACCCCCAGAAGCGCCACAACGTCTGCGCGCTCCATCGATCCTTGCAACAATACAGCGCGCAGCACGGTATCGGATTTTGCAGGCAGTGTTCCCGCCCGCATTTCTTCTTCTGCCCAGATCAGAATCCGGTCTCGAAGCCGATCCGGCTTCATCAGACCTTCCATGAAGGTGATTTGGTCAATGCATATTTTCAAAAAGAAAGCCGTAAAATCAGCCAAAGCCGCTTCGCTCAACGTGCCGCGACCATCGCGATCCCCGTGCCTTGGCGCATCACACGCCGCCAGATGACGCTTATATTCAGTTTCATTGCGAGCAAGACCGCGTGCAACTGACCAAAGGCCCTTCGTGTCGAGCGCATCCCTTAGCATCGCATAGGACATCAAGCGAGCTACCCTCCCATTGCCGTCCAGAAACGGGTGAACCCAAAGCAATCTATGATGCGCGCAGGCCGATGCCAGAATAGGCTCAATCCGCCCTGCCGGGTGATAAGCTTTTTGCATGCGCTCCAAAAACCGATCCACGGCACCGGGGCTGATCGCCACATGACGCCCGACTTCAACATCACGGTCTCGGAACTCACCTGGAACAACCGGTATTTTCTCACCGGTTGAAGGCATTTCGACATAGAGCAGGTCAGGCGGCAACAATTCACAAAACCGCCGGTGGGTTTCTTTGATCATCTCCGGTGAGGTGGGTTGATCAGTCATACCCCCCTCATCAATCCATTTCTGGACCGTGATGTGGGCTTTGGCTTCAAGTTGAAGGTCGCGTTTCTCAGGATCGGCACTATAGTCGTCCATCAGTGCTCGCTCGATATCAATCGGGTGTGTGTTATGGCCTTCGATTAGGTTGCTATAGTAACAATTCATTGAGCGGATGAGATCGGCCAAGGCATCGGCAATAGACTCAGGCAAACTGCTTGCGAAACGCGTTGAAGCGGTCGCAAGTTCAAGCGACAGATCGTTCAATGCCCTGCGTTTTGGGGAGCGTTCGCTCACCATCAAGGGCTCGAACAAACCTATTGTCTCGCCATCATCTCTTAACGTTTTTTCGCTCATATTGTCCGCTTTCTTTGCCTGTTATAAAATCAGGTATATCTGCATTATATCATAGTGATAGGATGCATGTCAGCATAAACATTACCTGCAAAATGTCCGCTTCTATGTCCGGTTAAAGGCGACTGATGTTGCGCCTGCCACAAGGGCAGGCGCAGCCAATTTAAGGAACTGTTGGACGTGTCGCCAGTTCATCTTCGATATTGCGCATGCTCTGAAGAGCATCATAGCGCTCTGCGCTACTGCGTGGCGCAGCGCAAAAGGCGTTGAATGCTTCAGCCAATAGGCCGTGTAGTTCCGCTGTGCTGCGGGATGCCGCTTCAAATCGTGAGACGAGTTTCATAATGTCCTCCTGTTTTTCAAGGAGGCCCCGAACTGTTCAGGGCCTTTCGGCCCGTCCCGTCATTGCCCAGTGAAGGCCATGAACGGTTCAGCCGGTCTGCTTCGGAGGGGTATGAAGCTTGGAAACATATCTAATGTGTTTGGCATTTTGAATGCAGAGAGTAACAACGCATGGGTTCGCAGAGGTTTGAATTCTGGCTTATTGGCTCAATATCATTGAGTAAACATTTATATCTATAAACTAGCGATCCAACTCCGGGCCGTGATCGGATTTACCATTTTGCTCTTCTCTCAATTTACGCAGTCGATCTTCAGTTGAATTTCGCTGAGAAATAGCTGTAGGTTTCTGCTCTTTTAACCGGTCAAAGCGGTGGCGCGTTAGCTCATCGCGTGATTTCTCCCGCATCGCTTCCAAACGATCAAAGGCGGATTTTGGTTTCGGCATTTCACCGCGCTTCATCAGGCGGTAATTTGCCGTATCAAAATGTAGTTCACGAAGAGTTCTGGCATGTTTGGTGCGCACCACGTTAATTTCTGTTTGTAAGTGCTGCCGGTCTTTCAATTGGGCAGCTACAAGAGCGTGCCGTTGCTCTCGATCCCGTTGCAAAGCCCATAGCACTTCCAGTTGGTTTTGTTTTTCTAATTGCGCATGCTTTCCCGTGAGCCGGTCCCATAGTCCGCGCATGCCTGTGCGGAACCGCTCAGCCCGCATCCGTGCTTCTTGCTCAAAACGGGCTTTTTGCCCGGCGTCGATTTTTGCCCGTTCTAATGCATGCGCCTTTGCCATTGCTTTACGGCGAGCGTTAAGGACATCCAGCTCTGTTTTTGCCTTTAAGCGAGCCTCCTTCAGGTGATCATTCATCCTGGGCAAAATGTCTTTGGCAATGCGTTGCCGCGCTTCTTCGATGCTTCGCAGGTCTTTTGGTTCTCCCAGACGTGCTTTAACCTCCTTGGCTTTGTGGCCTGTTGCGCGGGGAATGGAAATAGCTTCCCCTTCAAATGTTACGGCCACATGGCCTCGACGGTCACCTCGGGCGAGATACAGACCACGTTCTTCAAGCGCATGGGAGAAAGTAGCTCTTGAATCAGATATGGCCCAGGCTTCCTGGATTGACTCTTTAAGTTCCCCGGCATG